>Ga0065711_1037517_pt1 | contig 19759 bp, 13 predicted proteins | sample Hoacrofraction12_FD_59098 | JGI IMG/M metagenome (GOLD analysis project Ga0065711, IMG submission 59098) | Hoatzin crop microbial communities from Cojedes, Venezuela - Epithelial fraction 12 v2 (version 2) | ecosystem: Host-associated > Birds > Digestive system > Esophagus > Crop | place... | reverse complement strand
TCTGCGGAGTTCGGGGCAGCAGCTGCAGAAGTGCCTGAGCATGCTGTGCCACAGAGATATCCTCTGCGACCTTGGGCAGCCCAGCGTTTTAGCCCTGTTACTTGGAAACAGCTCCCACCTCCGCTACAAAATACAACGCGAGCTGTCGTCGGGTCACGTGGTGGCTCTGGTTAACGTGAGAGCCGAAGTACAGCTTTTGGGTTAGAAAGAACGTGTACGATATGACTTGACCTCAGCCTGCAGTTTCTGCATGAGGATGTCGTTCTCGGTTGAGGGAGATGCTCTTTAACCCAGCCCACCGAGAAGCAACTGTAAGCAGTGACTGGAAGAGCTGGAGCTAGAAATAAGGTGTGCATTTCGTGGGTGAGAGCAATTTGGGCATTGGAGCAAGACTGCAGGCAATGGTGCTTTCTCCTCCTCTTTAAAGAGAGGAAGCACTTTGACAACTTGCTTGTTCCATCTTATGCCCTTGTTTAACCACTGCTCATTCAATTAGAGCCACTTAACAGCTTTTAAGACATTTTTTTAGGGGGGGGGAAAAACAAAATCTGCGCATTCAGGGCAACATCTGTCATCATTTGGAGCAGAAACTGTAGTTAACGCAGTCCGTGGAGCGTGTGTGGGAGAGCTCCAGTTTCTTACTGCCACGATGTCGTCACCTCTCGGAGCACAGAGCTGGCTGTGAAGGGTGAAGAAGGTGGCTTAGCACCGTCGCTCTACAGCTCGAGAAATCGAGCTGTGCCTCTTTGAAGCCTCGAACGTGTGCGCAGCACATGACACACGAGTAGTGTTTTTATTCGTGTTTGTTCTCAGGAAACTGTGTTGCTTTGTCAGCTGAGCCCTTTCAAGCGTCTTCGGTTTGGCACCCCAAGAGCTGGGCTTCAGCAGACCCTTCTGGAAGCTGTCAGCCTGAGCTGTATTTTCCTGACTCAGATCCTTGCAGGAAGAACTGAGGAATGGAGCATTTAAATAGAAAAAAATAGAAGCTACAGTGGAGCTAGATAATGTCAATCTTGTCGTTGCTTTTAATATTCATTGCCAGGCACAGCAATCAAACTTTGTCAGCTTTAAGTTAAGCAACCCTTAGTCCTAGTCAGCTTCTGTCGATGTACATGAAAGGGATGACTGAGCCCACAGCTGCTAAAAGCATCTCTCGATTACTTATATTTCACTAGGTATTTAAAGATTAGGTCGGGGCGTAGAGGATGAAAGGGTTTTTTCTTTATCTTTTAATAAGAAACTTGTATTTGCAGATATGAAAAAGACCTTCCCTGCTGCTTCCTCCGAGTGGGCTGGGAGTAGGGGAGCATGGCGAGATCCTCCAGGGAATAAAGCCATGTCCCACTTGGTCTGCTGCTTACCACAGCCCTGCCCCGGTTCCCAAAATTGATGGGTAAAGATGTGCCGTGCTGGAGTTCTCATGACATCGCCCTCCTTGCAATGCAGGAGACCAAAAAATGTACCTGGGAATTCAATATATGGGGCTTTGTATGCTGTAAACGTGAACAACAAAGGGGAGGATGAGCTCTTCTCTGTGCCTGTAATGCGAGAAGCTTTCAGAGATTCCTGCAGTCACTTGCTTTTGCTGTCCCTGCTGACCGCCAAACCCTTTTTGGAGAAAGGATGACTTCATTAGCCTTCTGGTGCTCCAGCCCTTCCATCAGAAAATAACCATGCTTGACATCTCCAGAAAATTATCTGGCAAAATCAGGAAGGACCGGATTAACAATGTCCTAAATGAAAAAAGAAAGAAGCGGGGAAGAATAGTTTGGAGAAGGGCTTCCAGCTGTCTATATTTAGAAATGCGGGAAGGTAGGAGAAAGGCATGGTTCCCAGTGTGACACAGAGCTGGCAGCTTTCATGTCCCCTTCAAGGCACATGTGGCAGGAACAAAGATGCTCCCCTTGCTGTAGCCGCGCGATCGCAGAAATGAGCAGCGTACAGACTGCATTCGGACCAGCGTGCGCTCAGGAGAAGGGTGCGAACGGCTCCCACACAGCCTTCTCGAGCAGCCTGGAACAGTGTTTCGCGTCCTCCTGCCAGCCGCTCGTCTTCACGCCGGCAGGTTGAAACAAGTGGTGGAGTTGCTTCAAGGGAATTTGGTGGTGAGCTGGTTGTGTGTGGCACAACAGACTTAGCTGCTGTCTGGGGGTGCTTGTTCTGTTAGTGGGCATAGAAAGCGCTGACTCTGTGACCAGCAGGCTTCTGGGTGTGGGAGGAGCTGGGCACACCCAACCCAGCACCCTCTGTACCACCAGATGCGTGTGAGGAGGCCGTGGGGAGCTTCAGCCCGAGCACAGCACTGCTGTGGGGACACTGGATGAATCTGTGCGTCCCACTGCTGGCACGCTCCGAGCCAGCTTGGGTTTTCCGTGTGTAGCTAGGAGCCAGTACCCATCGGCTTTCCTTAGCTCTTCCTCCCAGTTTGCTCGAGACTTGGCTTCATCCCGCCGTACCACTGTTCCCTCTGCCAGATCCCAGGGTGTGCCTCAGTCACCGCCGTGGAGGGCTGAGAGGGCTGCTGGAGTGCAGCATCATTTCTTGCAATGGTTTCACCCTGAGAGTTATCTCGGGGTCACCTTGGCTGGTATAAACCAGCATCATCTGTAACTTTGGTCCCTCTGATCATGTGTTTGTGCCCCAGCATTCCTTTGCTCCTCCTGAGCTTGAAAGAAGTACTTGGCGCTTCACACCTTCACCTCAACCAAATGCGCAAGGTCGAGAAGCCAGCAGGGAAATTCTGCCTCAGACTCATAAAGCAGAGGAACCAGGTAAAATAAACACTCGGCCTTCTGAAGTGGTTACTTGGGATTGTACCGACGCAGCCTTTGCCATCTGCTCCGCTCTCCGCAGGGCTGAACGCAGCAGGGTCTGCTCAGGTAAGCATCACCCCACCTGGGAGTTGTTTCTGTAGGATTTTGCTATGAGGGAGAAGAAAACCGAAGGGGATTTTTGTTTGCAGCACAAGAATCCTGCTTCTAAGCTGTGCCTTTAGGCATGTATTTAAATGGCAAGAGCTGTCAGTTTTTCTTCCGTCAGAATTTGTTCTTCTCGTTGCTGCATTCTAACAAGGGTATATTGTGAAAAATTATCGTCTCTAGTGGCAGCTTCATCTCGCAGCCTTTCGCCATTCAGAATTGGCCTTGTTTAGCTCTGCTGCTGGAAAAGGGCATTCAGGCAGACTTGCTTGGCTTTTGTTATCTCTGCACAGAGTCAGCGTGGTAACGGTAAGAGCAGAAAGTAAGCTCCGATTTCTCCTTGCACTTTGTCACCAGGCTGGCTGTCCAGCTTTGGGCATCTTTGTGTTCTCCCCACTCTTCAAGGCAGGAGAGTAAATCAGAGTCCCCAGGGTAGGTTTCGGCCTGCAGAGATGCTTGTGGTAACCCACAAGCTAGGAGGAACCCTAATTTGATGTGCAGACTGCTGCTGGGTCCAGGAGTTGTTCATATTGCATCAGAGGAGCGTTTTTCTGAAATCTCGTGGGTTTCTGTTCCGTTAATGCTGCTGTGCCGGTATCGACAGCTTTCCTATCCTGCTTGTGCTGCTTCTCGGAGGACTGCACTAGTAACCCTGTTTTTCTGCAGCATGGCGTTGCACTGCACCTCCTCCAGCACAGAGGATTTTAGAGATTTTCACATGGTCCGTGGTCACACCCTGGTCACTCAGATTCCGTGGGCAGGTTAAACCTTTAGTCTCCCTGCTGAACCTCTTACAAAAGGGACTCGGTGAGGAGCGCTGGTTTGGTGGCATAAACCTTCCCATCGGACTCTCTGGGCTGGGTTGTGGACCACAGCTCTGCTCTGAAGCAGCTAGTACAAAAGCCTCTTGCTGCAAATCCCAAGTCACTCGGTGCTGTATTTGATTGTGGAAGCAGCAATGCTAGCTTTGAATGAACCGCCAAGTCTTAAAATACTTGGCAAATTTTCCTCCTAGTGCTCGGGTCCTGGGGGAAAGCAATCAGGTAAGAACCTCCGCCTTTGAGTAAGGAAAAGAAAGTTTTGGCTCTCACAGCTGGAAGAAAAGGACAACCACTCTGGCTGGCTTAACCTCAGGCTCAGAAACTGGGAGGCAAATTAATACTGTTTCTGGTTTTCTTCTTTTTCTGCAGCGTCTAGCTTTTAAGCTGCCCTCGGCTGGAGGGGGTGTGGGGGCTGACTCACGGCTTTTGAACACTGGCGTTGGCAGCTCTAGAGGAGAGCTCCCATGTGCTCTTGGTTACGCCGACATCCGTGTGCCTGTGAATCGTGGGCGTGCGCTCTGGTTCCCGGCGCTGATCGTTACCCACATGTGGCTGGATGTAGGTGGCCTGCCCTCGTCTCTGATTTGGCTGGTGCTAATACACCAGCGCTGCGCAAATCTGCCCGGAGTTAGTGGTTTCCTTTCCCCAGATGTACGGCGGTGCACGTGGGGTTTTGGTGTTTGGATCTGCAAGGAGAGTCGCTGTTGGAGGATTGTAGTTCGCCCTGGTTTCATTACATGCTGAGAGAGAAGGCTTTGTATTGAAAAAATTGGGGTTTTTCTTTTGGCTTCCGAGTCCATCCAGTCTCCCGCTAGTCTAAAAATTATTGTTTATTATCAAGAATATTACTGTCCTAGTTGGGGTGAAACTGCTGGGTGACTTTTAGATGCATCCCAGTCCTGCCAGTTAATGACGGGCTGAGAGAGTGGATCAGCTGGCTTGATTGAACAGCAGAAGCGGAGGAAAGCTGATGGTGGTGCGTTTTTCTTGTCTGCAGTGATCTTTAGCTCAGAGGAGCACATCTCTGCTAATTGACTATTAAATGAGATTGCTTGCTGAGCGTGCTGTCTTGCCGTTTCAGTCCTTTAAGGAATAAGTCTCTGATCAGCTGCACATAGACCTCTTAAATATAATCTGCCTAATGACTGGAGGGCTTTGACCTTCTGGTATTCAGGCGCCAATGTTTTGGGTTACAAACCAAACCTTTGGGGTGGGGGGCTGAGCAGGGGTGGGGTTTTTTCTGAAATGGTAATGTTCCAAACAACAAAGGCTGCTTTTTAATCTCTAAGCAAGACTTGGAAGCAGCACAGAGTCAGTCTAGAGATAAGTCTCTTTTAGCTGGAGATTTCTAGGATTGCACACATGTTACCGCACGCCTGGACCACCGGTTAGACACCTACCCGGCCACAGATCCTTTGTCCCAGCTGCTGTGCATGCAAATAACGTGTGTTTGCGTGTGTTTACCCAGTTTGGAAAAAATCTGAGCCCTGAGGGATTCGAGCTTCCTTTTGTGTTATGAAATGGGCCATGCTGAGAGCCAGCTGAAGCACTGCTCGCTGCTGGCTTCCCAGCTCGCTTCCCGCTGCTGGCACCGGGATGGTTTTGGAGCCGATGAGCTCGGTGTTGGAGGAAGGACAGTTCGTCCCATTGCTTAGTGAGGATTCCCACTGCCATCTTAAAGAGCTCTGCTGACAGACTCCAGAGGGAATCCCAGCCCAGGCCGGACAGATAGCAGCAGCTTGGGGTGGGAGTCGGAAAGGGCTGGGCGAAAGGAGGGGCTGGCTGCCAACAGAGATGGGCTGGCTCGTTCCCTCTCCAGATCCTGCTCTGTTGGGTTCGGCTAGGCTGGCCCCTGGCACCGTCCTCTGCAAGCGGGGATGCAGGGCAGGAAGGCTCCTTGTCCTGGGAGGCAAGGAGGGATGCAGGGCAGGAAGGCTCCTTGTCCTGGGAGGCAAGGAGGGATGCAGGGGAGGAAGGCTCCTTGTCCTGGGAGGCTCAGGGACCCTCCCAGGGCGTGGGGAGGGCACAGATTACTTGGATGCTTTCTGGTCCCGTTCTTCCCCCACCCCAGCTGGTTGATGTACATCATCCTAAAGCCTTAATATCACATAGTGATTGACGCAGCAGACCAGAAATGGGAAGAGGGTCAAGCCTCACGCTTGCTCTGCTGCTTTGGAGTAAATGCTGCAGGAGGAGTTGGTGTTTCATTGCTGATATTAAACCTGGATGAGGGGAGAGAAGGGAGAATGTGGCTAATGCAGAACACCTGCCTCTGACAAATGCCCAAGCCACTGGAGACCCTGCAGTAATTTTGTAAATCAGAAGCAGGTTTTCAGCCTTCACAGAAATGTGCACTTCTTAATGCTAAGCAGCAAATGGCCTGAATTACTGGTCCAGCAGATTAATCTATAAAGTGAGGTAGGCTTAGAATAGCCTTTGGAGAAGTGTTTAGTAAATGGTATCTAGTTCAGTGCTCTCTGTCTCTTGTTATTCTGACCTGACAGATAACATGGCCTCTTGTTTGTGTGATACTAAAGCACATTGCAGGAAGGCCGTTTAAATGGGGTCTTCCTGACCTGTCACGCAGCGGGTACCTGGGAAAGAGGGCTGCTGCGTGCAGCAGCGCTGCAAACAACGTGAGTTGGTGGAGGCTGTGGGTAAGGAGTGGTGCCTAGAGCCTCAGAATCCAGCCTGCCTGTTTTCCCTGCCTATCTGTTCCTTGCTTGCTCAAGACACTTGTAAACAGAGAATATAGAAGGTTTGTTGTGTTACTCATAATAAAACCTCAAAGCACAGATCAGCCGTGTGAGCAGTATATTCCTGTTGTAACCTGAAGTGAATGTAAAGCTGCTCCGTGCTGCACGTCCCGCTGAGATGAGTCAAGCTGCCACCTCTCTCTAAGGTGACATTACAGGATGTCTGTCTGCAGACTTTGGCCTTTCATTTGGGAGGGGAGAGGAGGGAGGCGGTTTCCTTTGCAGCAGCCAGGGCAAAATAGGCTTTTAATAAAGCTTAAATTCTGCAGCTGCTGGCTAAGTTGAAAAAAGAAGTGCTGGCACTCTGTCCTCCTGGAGATGAGCCTTTTCCAGCTCTCTGCCCTGACCCAGGGATGCGAGCCATCCCTTCTGGTCCTTTTGCCTTTGTGCCACTTTCTTGGATGAGAAACATGGGAGAGTTTCTTCCCTCGGCGAGGCTTTACCCTGCTTGGGCTCCTCTGCTCACGGAGATGGTTTAGGTTGGTGAATGGGAGGAAGAGTCTCGGAAGCGAAGTGCTGTAGCAGAGGTATCCTGGAGGGGTCTATGACTTTTTATTGGGTCTAAATCAGCTCCTCAAATCCCTGGTTATAGACCTTGGAGAGAAGTAGAAATTCAAAAGCCGAGAGATAAGAAAAGGAGGAATGAGTATGTATACGATGCAGTAAGGCTTTCTGCCAAGGTATGCGTGTGGGTCAGCCGAGTGTTGCTAGAGACCTGCGAGCAGGCCTGCTGAAACGCCCGACTGCAGTCCAGATACAAGAACACTTTACCCAGGTATTACTGCGATGGAGGCAGATAAGGGAATTCTTGTGTTCCTGCAGAAAGTTTCCTGTTGCGTGCTGCTCTCCTGGGATGGTCAGCGTCACCTCCTCGCTGTTTGCAGAGGCTGGTCCTGGCACTGGAGAGCCCTGTAGCGGGGTTTGCAGTCAGGGGGGTGCACAGCACCAGGCTGCTCCTGCTCCCTGATGAGCACAGACTGGTTTTGGTGGACCTCAGTCAAGTGAAGTGCTATCCCTGCTTCTCCCCTGTCATCCCTACTTCTCTTCTCCCTTCAAATGTGTTTTTCTCCCCCTTTGCTAGCAGTAGCCTCTGAAACGCATCAGAATTGTTTGCAGGCGTATTCTCCACTGCAAACTGCTGGAAACCACCAGATGTTTTGGAGCAGCTTGAGGCATCTGGTTGGACAGGAGGGAACTCTGAATACACATGTAACTGGGTGCTTGGCATCGTTCGGCACACTGCAGTACGTGTGTCGGGGTACCCTGAGGCAGCTCCCAGGCAGAGCGTGATAGCCTTGACCTGTTATGCAGTTATCGTAGATGAAGTCCGAAGAAAAGGAGGGGTTACGCTGCTGTGAGGCTCAATCTCATCTCTCTCGTGCCAAGGAATCTTCCCCAGGACCTGAGAACCAGCAGGGTGATGGGGGACTTGTCTCTAGCAGTGTGGGTCGTTGGGTACTGCATGCTGCGAAGGTTTTCGCTAGTCCTCATCTGGGAGTGTCACCAAGAAACCAGTGCCAGGGAAAGAGAATCTGAAGCAGAGAGACAGAGAAACTTTCACCAGGAGATCTGATTTGTAATTAAAAAACAAAAAAAACCCCAAACAAAACCAGCTAGAGGGGTGACAAGGTCTAGAGGCTTACTCAACAAGTCGAGTCTAAAGGAGTTTAGCTGGCCTGGCGCAGATCGCGGAAACAGCGGAAAACTGGGCTTGTCAGAGACCTGGAAAAGGAGCATAGCCAAGAAGAGTCTTGAATTGCCACTGCAAGGTGCAGAGGACAGGGATTTTGTGGGTTCTTCGCTTGAAGGTCAGCAGCGGCTGCTGGGGCGCGCAGTCCGAGCTCCTGCCTTCGCTGGGCTCGCGGCGTTCCCTGGGAGCTCCCTGCGAGCGCCTGCGGTTGAACTACAGCCTGCATTTTTGAAAGAGGCAGCCACTCGCAGTGGAAAGGCTTACGGTTTGGGATCCGCCACATCCTTTGGGAAGCTGTTCCCATGGTTAATGCGTTTACCGCGTAGCTGTTACAGTTCCCTGGAGGAGTTTGAATCCGCAGCTGGCAGCCTGCCTGCCTTGCTCAGCGCTGCCGCATGGCGCTCTGCCTCCCGAGACACAAAAGTCTTGCTACAAAAGGACGAAATGAGCGGCCCGGGGTCACGCAAGCTGTCTGGGAGAGCCGGGGACCTGAGCCTGCTCCCTCCAACCAAGACTACCAGAGTGAGCTTTGCGCAGCATCTGTCCATTCATCAGCAGCCTGCTGATCTTGTCTCCTCTCGGGGTGATATATGCCGTGCTGGTTTGCCCTTGGCAGCTGGTAGGTCATGCAGGATTTGAGAAGCGGCTCTGGCATCGTACGGAGCAGAGGCTGCGGGACGCTCAACAGCGAATTCCAGAGATGATGTGTCATGAAAAGCCCGGCCCTGCCACCCCGCTCTGCATGGGGCTGCTGGAGGTAGTGGGAGCCCTGCCGGGTTGCGGTCCCCACGTTCAGTGAGAGCTTTGGCTTCCCAAGCAGCTTTTGGTGGGTGGATGTGAGCTGCAAAATCGGTTTGGGAGCCTCCCGCTTTGCGTGGGTGGAAGGGAAGCCTTGCTCTTGCCCCTCTGCCCGCCTCCAGCTGGAAGAAGACAACTGAGCCTGCGGCTGGGAGAAGTCAGCTGCTTCCACGTTCCTCCTCTGGGGATTGGAAATCTATTTCCAGGGAGGTGGGTCCATGGGAAGAGGAAGGGCAGCTCTGCTAAGTGGCTGCTGCCAAAGCTGGAAGGCGCTCGGAGGTGGCCTTGCCAGCCTCAGGCATTCAAAACACTTCAGTCAAGCCCTGGAAAAAAACATGGGATAATCTTAGTTTCTCCTTTTACATGTATTTTGGGCTCTCCGCTCTGTCCTCTGGTTTGTTGCTGAGCTGCTTCTGCAGCCACCAGCCTTAGAAAGTTGTAGTTGAGAAGAAAAGCGTGTCCTTTCATCAGTTAACTTTTTATTGCCCGCTTTCTCATGGGTTGTACTTCAGATTTTATATGGCAAACATCTTTAAAGCTTTTAGGGTATGTCCCTCCTTTCCTTACCCCCTGAAACACCCTCTTTGATCTGGATTATTTGACCAGCTCTTAATCTGTGGTGGGACAGTTTTGTGGAAGGGAAGGTGATTGTGATGGATACCCCGGTGAAGTTACCCTTCCCAAAAGCAATTAAATGTGATCAAACCCTCATTCTTGTTTTATGGCTGCCTGTCACAGTGCCCAAATGTTTATTGTCCCCAGTAGTCCCGCACGCTGCCAGGCCGTGCTTCCCACTGGAAGATAATGTGTTATATTCATGCTATTTATTAACTTGCGTGACGCTGCAAAACAGCCGCTCCGCCGGGCTGGAGCTTGGTGCTCGTCGTTCGTCGCAGCAATGCATTTGTGCGAGGGAACCCCGATGCTCGTCCACCCTGACTCAATTTCCTGGGAACTTTCCCCTGTCCTAGGCCACTGAGCTTGGCCAACGTTTGCCAGTGGAAGGCGGCGTGTTTGTTTTAATCCGTACTATTCTTAAAGCTGTCAGATGAATTGCTGGGGGAGGAGGGAGGGTCCTGCCCTGCTTCTGTCCTGGCTTGCTCACCTCGGCTTGATCAAAGCCTGGCCTGGAGCTGATACAGTGGGAAGCTAATCGGGACTAAACGCTGGGGCTGTCGGTGAATCCCAGGGACGGAACTCTGCGTTGCTGGGGGGACACGGGGGCTTGTTTTCTCAAAGCTAGGGTGGCCGGGGTGTTAGATCCTCCTTGCGTGGCCCACCACGCTGACGAGAGCGACCTGGGAGTCACAGCAGCTGCTCTGCCGTCCGCGCGCATTCACTCTGAAATCCCGTTAGCGCTGGAACAATTCCATTAGCAGCACTTCTTAGGCGTGATTTGGAGCGGTTGCTCTGCCGATTCAAACCGAGTCCGCGCACCAGTCTGGAGGGCTCGTCATAACCAAGACATTCCCTGCGTACCTCGGGGCTGCTCGCAACTGAAATCCCGAACAAAAGGTCTGCTGTTAGACAAAGGAGGAAGGAGTCAGCCTCCGAAGGGAGGAAGAATTTCTCCTCAGTTTGCCAGCAAGTTTTTTCTAGCTATTCTTTTTTTTTAAGGATTGGTCACCAATTAATCTGTGTCATTTCGCAGACAAAGCTGTCAACGTTTTTAAGGTTGCACGGTGAAATAACTTTAGCGCTGTTGGTTCTAGCAGCTCTGAATGTTCTCAAACAAATGCCTTTTAAGATAAAAATGGTCTGTGCTTGGTCCCAGCCCAGAGTTGTGGTCGTTGTTGTTTTGTTTGAAACTTCTCAACTGAATCTAGTGAAGTCAGTGAGAGCTGCAAGTGTTTGAAAATCAAGTTCACACTTATTTCCATGGCTAAATATGGGCGTAACACAGGGTGTTGCTCTGAAATGCTCCGGCGTGTGACCCGGACTGTAGCCCAGCGAGCATGCTAGATGCCACAGGTACCGACCTGCAGAGGCTTCTGCCAGCTTTCGGGTCATCAACCTGGTAGATGTGGGTACCAAAAACATCGTGCCTTCTGACTTTTCTTTTTTGCTCTTGCCTGCTGTTGGGGTGTGAGATGTCTCACAGCCACGTAGGGGTGTGAGCTCGCTGGCACCTTGTGCCTGCGTGTGCGGTTTTGCCAGTTCCTGTGCATTGGATCAGAAATGAGACACGTAGAAGCAGGGCACCTTCCTCCCCACAGGCGCGTACACAGCGGGGACGGTTACAGCTTTGTAAAGGGCATTTCTTGCCCCTTCTCAGCAGCAGCACTAGGATACCAAATTACTTGCAGCCTGCCGCCTTACAGTGGGGTGGGTGTGCTGGGGTAGCAAAGTCCATCTGAAGCTGGCACATTTATTATTCCTAAATATTTACAGAACTTGAGCAACATTGTATAGGAAGAGCATGCATAATATTTTTTCAGTAAAAAGAATACATGCAAGCAGCGCTGTGCAGCTGCAAAGGAGTCCATGTGGGAACAGTTTTGGGAGTTCTTGTGTGTGTATGTGGTTCTTCAGTGGCCAGAGCAGGTCTCCTTTGTGTGGCGTGGATGCCCTGGGTGGAGGAGAGCTCAGGGGAGGAGCTGCTGCAGCTTGCAGCTGGGAAGGGGCAACTCCATCAGGACTTGGCTGCGGTGCTGTGCTGAGCTAACAGGGGTGTAGCTTTGGCTGCTGACCAAACCCCAAGTTACAGGTCCTTACCCATCAGCCGAGCTTCAGACAGGGCCGGTTAGCGCTGGGTTGGAATCGTTAACATCTTCATAGTATCAAAAGTCATTTGAATGCTACAGCTCTTTCAGTTAAGCTCCTGGTGAGCTCCATACGCGGATATTGTAATGTAATTGGCTGGCCCGCTGCAAAGGCGTTGGGAGAGCCTGCTCCTGAAACAGCCTCCGTCTGTGCGCTGGGCTGGAGGGGAGCCAGAGCGAGCCGTGGTCTCCGCACAATGTCATACTGATTAGGAGGGTGCGAGATTTTGGTTTTGCTAAAGTAGTTCTGCCAGTGCAGCCCAGAGGGCAGCTGCGGTTATACTGGTACAGAGGGGGCCTTATGCCGCTCTGAATCGTCCCCGGCGCTGGGGGCAGGCAGTGATGCTGCCGGGAGTACCTTGATCCTGCAGGAACAGCCCGTGCGTGGCGGGCGCTGCCCGGCTCCACAAGTGCGACTTCATTTTGTTGACAGCCACCCCGTAGCAACTCTGTCTCAGAGGCCCAAGGAAAATATTTTGCTTCCTCTGGCTGTTAGGAAGCAGGTTCTCCATGGCAGCAGTCCCTGCACAAAGGGTTCGGTCCTGCGCAGGAAACCCTGGTCCGTTCGCTAATGAGCCCTTCCTGCTGATAAGGGGACCTGTCTGAGCCAGCCAGCTCCCCACAAGCTGATGTGCTTCGTGATGAGCGTGTCCTCCGGAGCGTATAAACTGAGTCTGCAGCCCGTACTTCTCCACCAGGTCCTCCAGAGATGGGTGCAGGCCTAGATGCTATGGGGTGGGACCTGCTTGAGGAGAGGCCAGCTCCAGCAGAGCCGCGCACGTGTGTTACTGCTGCTGCTCTCTGCCGTTCCTGAGCCAAAGCATCCCTTCTCTCCCCTGCTCACCAGATTCGCCTCTTGGCATACATGGAGACCCAGCTCTGCTTTTGTTCCTGAATAACTATGTTCGTGTGTGCCATATTACTGTGTGTTTACACCTGGGTTGTTCCCCAGCTTGGGGAGCCGACTGGAGAACGAGGTGGTACCACATCTGTGCTGTCCTGGTGTGGAGCAAGGCCGCCCTTAGGTCTGCTTTTCCAGCCCTGCACTTTGAAAAGGCCCATCCAGCTTGATTCGTGGCATGGAGATGAGCAGGAAGTGTTTGTGTATCTTGGAGAGTGCGGCAGAAAAGAAGTCACTAACTGGGATCTCCGCTGGCACGCCGTGGTGTGATGCTCTGCAAGCCCGTGACCTGGCACATCAGTTTTGCTATTCATAGGCTGGTACCGTGACAGTTATTTCCCTCCTGGAGGTGAGGTGCACCCTGCCAGAGTGAAGCAGCACTGAGCAGCTTGTAAAGTCCCACAGAAACTCGCTGCACTGGATTAATAAGAAATCCAGCAATAAACCAGTAGCTGGAATACCAGAGCATCACCCTTTGGAGGGCAGTTGCTCGCTGGGAGGTCAAAGTGACATGTTTTTTTCCCCTGTGACAAATCTTTCTTCCCTGCTGACTATATGTAGACACCAAGCATCAGCTGTGCCCATGGCTGCTTGCAGCAGTCCTCATGCGTGCATTTAGTCTGTTGGATCTGCCCTTGCCTCTCCACACTGATGGAAGCCACATCAGCTCGGCCAGGCTTCGATTGCTGGGCTGCCGGGGGGTGGTGGTCTGGTGACCCTGCTTCAGCAGGGGGTTGGACTGGGTGACCCACAGAGGTCCCTTCCAGCCCCTAACGTTCTGTGATTCTGTGATTCTGTGGCTGTCCGTGCCCAGCATGGCCTGTTTATCTCTGCCTTAAACTCTTCTCTGCGTAGACCCCGGCTGTGGGAAGGAGAGCTATCGCTCTCAGTTCTGGAGAGGTTACACCTTCTCTTCCGTATGTGTCTGACAAGTTATGTTAATGATACTTTTACTTTGTGCTGTGATCATCCTGGATTACCTCCTCAGCACAGCTGTTGGCCTCAAAGACTTCCTACAAGTGGAGAGAAGCTGTGCGTGTCAGTGTTCGTGTAGGAGTCTTCACCGTGAGGCTGTCCTGAGGTCTCGGGAGGCGTGGGGTGACATCAGAAACCAGAAAGGACCTGGAACTCGGCTTAGCTCTTCAGATTTTGCAAGCTTGCGTTGCAACAGCAGTGATGGCAAAGCAACTTGGGGTTGACTTGGGTTGGCAAGCCTGAACAAAAGCCTGAGCAGAGGTTACTCGCGCTGTCAGCTCAAGTTAAAACCCACGTTTGCTTGTTCATTGTAAGTACTTCAGGCTGGCCCTGCTGCAGTCAGACCGCCTTCTGCAAGGGTAGTTGTGCACGGAGTATTTTCACTGGGAGCCGCTGACTGCTCCTGTCAGCAAAGCCCTCCATGATAGATAGAAGTTTGCCCCAGTCTGTTGACAGGATCGCAGGCAGGATAGTTCCTTTTGGCCAATGTACTTGCGTCTCTCGCCACCTTTGGATGTAGCTGCCTGCTCCGTCGTGCCCCGTGGCACTGCCAGATAGCCTTTGCCCCAGTCGTGGCTGCTTTTCCCTGGTGGTTTGGTGCATGGCACTCTTCAGAGGGCAAGAAGCTTGATTCAGCTGTCTCAAAGAGGGAAGAGGATTCTCGCTCATGGGTTGGCAGGGCTCATCGAGAGGGCTTTAAACAGGGTGCGAAGGGGGAAGGGGATATAACCAGGAGATTAGACTGGATATTAGGAAAAATTTCTTCACTGAGAGTGGTCAGGCACTGGAACAGGCTGCACAGGGCAGTGGTAGAGCCCCCATCCCTGGAGGGGTTCAAAAAACGTGTGGATGTGGCACTTCAGGATGTGGTCTAGTAGACAGGGTGCTGATGGGTTGACAGTTGGACTTGATGATCTCAGAGGTCTTTTCCAACCTTAATGATTCTATGATTCTGCGATCCTCACTGCAAAGATACAGGTTCATAACCCTGCCTCAAAAATCACTGCTACTCCTAGAGCGTTTCAGGCAGGTTCTTTGGCTCAGTTTACGCGTGCTTGAAATACTGAGTGTCTGCTACCAGCTTAGCAAGCAGAGCACGTGGACAGGCACCAGTGTCTGAGCTGGCAGCGAGCTCCACGGGCGGCACTGCCCTGGCCAAGCGGTGGGAATCAGGCGGTCCTCTCCCTGCCAGCCCACCCCACATTTGCTCAGGCCTGGGCACTGCCATCCAAACAGGATCATCACCACCCTGCCAGCCCTCCAGCAGCATCCACCCCTGCTTTCATCTGCATTTCCTCCTTACTTGCTTTTTTTTTCCATCAGGGATTTAAATATTTGTTTGTTTGGCTTTCTTGTTTGTTTTTTTAAAGACCTGTTGTGACAGGCAGGGCTGGGAATGAGCTGGGCTGCTCTCCACATCTATCCGAGTGCCCATTTGGGAAACGATGCCAGCTGGGAAAACAGAAAGAAATGCGGTTGGGTTTGGCCTGGGAGATTTTCCTGTTCTTGGCCAGTTGCGCAGGGCGAGGGATGGCGGAGCTGGTCTGCAGAGAAAGACCTGTTTTATCGTTCCGGGGCAGGTTCCTGCAAGCTGGCGATACCGGGCACCGTCGTTCTGCTGCCGCCCGCTCCGTCCAGCCGCACCAGCCTGACCCCGAGGAGCAGATGGCACCGCGCTTCCCTGCCTGCTGTGCACCCCTCTTCCTCCTCGCCCGCGTTTTCACTGCTCCGTTGAGGAAGACGGTTGGAGCGGCTGGGAGTGAACAGCAGAGACGGCACTTGGGCCACCGGCCCAGTCTCTGCATGCACCCTCCTCGCGCAACGGCTCTCACACACCCAGACGCGGTGGTGTTTGAAGGGAGGATGGCGGGGCGGGTGAGCCGTGGTGCGCTGGGCAGGAATCTTCCACTTTATTAGAATGAAAGTATTTACTGGCTGCGGCAGTTGCCCAGCTGTGGTTAGTTTGTATGAGAACCATTTCCTGCCGTTAAGGAAACTATTCAGCTTTACAGCGGTTCGTGGCAGGAATAGATAGGACTATTTACCAAACCTCGTGCTTTGCTCTTTGCCGAGTGGCACGGTTTGTCACCTGCATCCCTGCTGTCGAAGCGCTTGGGGTGGCAGGAACAGGGCTGCAAGTAAATATCCCAGGCTCCAGCGGGGAAGGGAGCTGGGCAGGAGAGGGGCTGCAGGAGAGCCGGGGCTCGGTGACGAACATGACAGTCTCAGGGCTGCGCGGCCTGAAGTGCCATCTCTCCACACGTGGTGACGTTTGCTCGCCGGGGTCCTATGCTGATAGTGGGATGCGACGGGTAGGCAGGCAGCCAGCAGGGAAGCGGTTCGTGTTCTAGCCTGCCTTTGAGTTGGGTTTCTCTGCTCGAAGATTGGGTTCTGCTTGAAGACTTGTGAAGCCCTTCAGCCGTGCCAAAGCACCCGCGAGCAGATGCCTCCTGCTCGTCCTCTTGCGCCAGGCAGCGTAAGCGCCTTTGCCCGTTGCAGTGGTCGCGTGGTCTAATGCACAACGCAAACTATCCAGCCTAGTTCTGAGCCTTCCCTGAAAGGGAAGGTTTGAGGTTGTAGGTGTAACTGCCTTTTTAAATGGTAAAGGTGATTGCTTTGATAATCTGTGTGCACAGGCTGGGCAGGAGGCACAGGTGCTTTCCTGGCCTTGCAAGATTTCCTGCTGATGCCGTCGCGTCGTCTCTGTGGGTCCAGATTTATTTCTGCAGAAAGAAAGGTTGCTTTGCAGCACCTCGTGGAGAGTCACCAGATGTTTGGGGTGTGCGCTGGAAGGTGATAGTGTGCCAGGCACCAAACTGTCTCTGCTCTGGGAGCTGCAGAAGCCTGTGATGAGGCCAGGGAAGATGCTTCCCTCTGTTGTCTCCTCCACCATGCAGCTGCAGGGTGTGCAGAATGCCTTGGGACAATCAGCATCACCTGACAAATTGTCCTTCTTTGTGCAAGTCTTGCAGCAGCCACTTTGTCGCAAGATCCTCCTTGACAACACAGGTTATTAGCCACTCCGTTTGGCAGGGGCTCGGGGGGCTGGATTTCGTGAAGGGAGGGAAACGAGCGTCTCGCTCATGATTTGTGTGCATCAGTGGCTGTCCTCTTCAGTGTGTTTGCTCACGCTATTTCCCCAAAACATGACGTAGCAAGAAGGGGGGCGGGGGAGCACTGGGGTTTTAGCTAAGCATCACCAACATCCTACTTGGTGTTCAGCGTTTGCTTCTGACAAATTGAGCCCTTCTGAGAAGTATTGATAGAAGACAGCAGTAGGACCTTCTCGCTCCAGAAGCCATTGTTATCCGCAACGAGGGGGATGGCACAAGGCGGATGGAGAAGCAGCGCAGGGTTTGCGGTCTGCACGCGCCAGCAGAAGCAGAGCAGCGGAGGGTTTGTGATCCCCAAGGGTGGAGGTCAGGCTGCACCTGGGGACGCTGCTGGCTCTTCCATCAACACGTGAGTAGGTGTCCTTTGGAGTTGGACAACATGGACTGTCACAGCTCCTCCTGCAGTCCGACCCTGCTGGTCCCCGCCTGCTTCTGGCCATCACCTTGGTCTGGTTTGGCCAACTGGTGCTGGTTCAGCTGCTAAATTATGTCCGTTGCTATTTCACAAGGGTGGGAGGTAGTTTCCCCACTGTTACTCTTCAGCAGCTGCGGCATGGGGTGTTGTGAACAGGAGAGGCTGGTTTGCGAAGGCATCCGAGATCCGCTGTGTCGAGGGAAACGTGAGGACAGGCAGGAGGAACAGCGCGAAAGGACTGGTGCAAAGCTCTGCCTTTGGGTAGCAGTAAGCATCTGCACGCATCGAGGAAGGAAATAACTGGCTTGGCAGCAGCAGAGCAGACAGAAATCTCAGTGAATCACCGGCTCAACATGAGTCAACGCTGTCACACGGTTGTGAAAAAGGCAGACGTCATAGGGGACTGCTTCACAAGGCATCTGAAGTATTCCTTCTGCTCCCGGTGCCGGTAAAGCCATGGCTGGACCTTTGCTTTCCTGTTTTGGATGCTGCGTTTCGAGGAAGACGTGGGCCAATAGCAGATAGTCCAGGGAGAGTGGTCAGAGGGCTGGAAACCGTGAGGAATGAGAAAAGCCTGAAAGAACCCGGGATTGTTTAGTCTAGGAAAGAGCAAGCTGGGCAGGGAGGGCAATACAAAAAGCTTTCAAAGACATAAAAGGCTGCTGTGAAAAGTGAAGGAATGATCTGTTCTTAGTAGCTACTAGGAAGAAGATAAGAAGTCATAGGCTGAACAAGGAAATTTAGTCATTGGGAAAATCTTACATAAGTGAAAGGTTAATGAAGTACCAAGACCTCTGGTGCGTGTGGGGTTGGTGTCAGGAGGCCTTCAGAGCACCCACCTCTGGGTGGGTGGGAGAGGAACTCGTCTTGCTTTGGCTGGGCGGCGCTGCGAGACCTTTGTAGCCCTGTTTTCCTGTTGCTTGCAGATGATTTTGCAAAGCTTGTGATGAAGTCTGCCTCTTTAGAGGCAGGCATGCGTTTCCCAGACGCTGCCAACCTTCACGGTACAGGACAGCAGGGATTATGTGTGACGGGGCCACTTTATCATTCGTATAGCAGCAATTCTCGTAGGTCCTGGTCGGGCTGCCGGCTCGCGCTGAGAGGGGAAGAAGCCTTGTTGTTAAGGTCAGGAATACAGAGCGTGTTTGCCCGTGGTGGGACGGCAGTGGAGCCCCTGGCTTGCTGTTAGTCCCGTGTGCAATCGTGTCGGGCGATGACAGGCACGGTCCTTGTCCTGGAGACATCAGATGGGTGCAGGGCAGTCCCCTCACCAAGGCAGAGCTGGCCAGCGTGCTTATTTGCTGGTTGAGGGGCTGATTTGGGCCGTGCCTTTTTAATCGTGGAAAGTAAGAGCGTGTCTTTGTGTCCTAAATAGGCGATTGTCCTGATCCTCATCCCCAGGATCCATTATGTCTTAGCAAATTACTTTCTCTCTTTTAAATGCCTTAGTGATTAAAGATGCCACAGCAGATACCCTTAATGAGTACAAAAAGGGTAATAATTCCTCTCGTTGGCACCAAATGCAATTAATCAGGCCCCTTTACTTGCTTTTTAAACAGATGAGGCATTTAAGGCCAAGCAAGTTTTTAATTGGACTTTAATGTCTCTCATTTACTTCATTTTGGCACAAGCATAGGAATTCCCACCCCCAAGTTTGCTGTTGGATTTATTCAGGGTGATGAAAGGCTCAGCACAGAGTGAAGACTCAGCAGCAGACTCGAACATGTCCTTCAGCCCGTGCCTGGGTCCGTCTCATTGCCTGGGCCAGGCTTGGTCCTGCTGCAAGCAGCACGGAATTGTCCAGGCAGGAGCAGAGCCAGGTCATCCAGCCCAGCGCCCGCCTCCAGCGTGGGGCTGACACCAGATATTAGCAGTATTTTTGGAGTAGTCATCAACACAAGGGTGCAAGATAGCCCGCCCTGTTCCGTTGGAATTGCTTGCCTCGAAGGGACCATTGACTTGCATGTATTCTTGGGGCTATCTGGAAGCCCGTGATGGAGGTCCATGTTCGTAACCTAGACTCTGTAGCTTCAAACATGGGATGAGTTATATCTGCTAAGGGATATTCCTAGGATCCATGGCCAAGAGGAGATACAGAGCCCTTGAGCGCTGGTACAGGTAGATGTGTGCATGTATCACAGAATCCCAGCATGGTCAGGGTTGGCAGGGACCTCTGTGGGTCACCCAGCCCAACCCCCTGCCGAAGCAGGGTCACCCAGAGCAGGCTGCACAGCACCACGTCCAGGCAGGGTTTGAATATCTCCAGAGAAGGAGACTCCACAGCCTCCCTGGGCAGCCTGGGCCAGGGCTCCGTCACCCTCAGAGGGAAGAAGTTCTTCCTCGTCTTCAGCTGGAACTTCCTCTGCTTCAGTTTGTGCCCGTTGCCCCTTGTCCTGTCGCTGGGCACCACTGGAAAGAGTCTGGCCCCATCCTCCTGACACCCACCCTTGAGATATTTATAAATATTTATTAGATCCCCTCGCAGCCTTCCCTTCTCCAGGCTGAACAAGCCCAGCTCCCTCAGCCTCTCCTCGGAGGAGAGATGCTCCAGTCCCCTCCTCATCCTCGTAGCCCTCCGCTGGACTCTCTCCAGTAGCTCCTCATCTCTCT
>Ga0065711_1037516_pt1 | contig 19759 bp, 11 predicted proteins | sample Hoacrofraction12_FD_59098 | JGI IMG/M metagenome (GOLD analysis project Ga0065711, IMG submission 59098) | Hoatzin crop microbial communities from Cojedes, Venezuela - Epithelial fraction 12 v2 (version 2) | ecosystem: Host-associated > Birds > Digestive system > Esophagus > Crop | place... | reverse complement strand
TAACTGTGTCTCTTCGGTGCACGCGTTTGGAGGAGAGATCCCCCGTGTGCCCGGCGCCGCAATAAAGAATACCTGCTTAATAGTCTGCCGACTATTGAGTCTTCAATTCCGGCTTTTCACGGCATCATAACGTATTTCATTTTCTTGTCTATAGGAGTGTGATGAGATTTCTCTAATAGCTGCAGTGTGCTTTAAGATGAAAGATGTCACAGGCTTATAGGATGATGCAGGCTGGATGGGGCCGCAGGAGGTCTCTGTCTAACCTCCTGCTCGCAGCACTGGCATCACACCACGTTGCTCAGGGCTTGACCCAGCTGGAGCTTGAAAACCTCTGAGGATGGAGATGGCACAATCTCACTGGGCAGCCTCTTCCATTGCTCTACTGTCCTTGTGGGGAAAAAGGTTCTCCTCACATCCAGTCTCAACCTCTTCTGCTTCAATTTTTGTCCATTGTGTCCCATCCTTGCTCCATGTACCTCTGTGAAGAGCCTGGTTCCCTCTTCCCCATCCCCTCCCCACAGGCCGGGCAGTTGCTGTGGGGCCCCCTGAAGCCCTCCCTGCTTCAGGCTGACCAAGCCCCACTCCTGTGACCTCTCTTCTGAAGGCAGGTGCTCCGGTCCTGACCACCCTGTGGGCCTCACTGACTTCATTCTAGTTTGTCAATACCTTTGCTGTACTGGGGGGCCTAAAACTGGGTGCAGTATCTGCGTTAACAGTGCTGAGCAGAGGAGGATAACGCCCTCCTTGCTCTCCTGCTAATGCCTCTGTTTATGCCACCCACGATGCTGCTGCCCCTCGCCAGGGCACGTTGCTGGCTCGTGCTCCGCTGGCTGATTACTAACCACACAAGAGGGCCTCATTGCTCATTCCTGGTCATCCCTGCTTGTCTTTACTGGAGAGCTTGTCCATCGCAGCACTCCAGCTATATGGGCACACTTGAGGTGGATGCGTCTTTGCCCTATTTGATTGTTCTCATTCCTCTTTCTTCTCATCACTCTGTATTCTTTGCTTTTGACCTTTGTGGATGGTTACTTCACTTAGCTGCAGGCTGTAGTTTCCCCCAGCTCCATCATTCCTAGTGATCCAAGTTCATCCTCTATCAGGAAATTATGAATAGAAGCCTCTGACTTGCTGAAGCAGTTGCTCCCGTCAGTGCTGGGGACCATGCCCCGTTTTGTATCACCACTGATGTTGCTCAGTCCCACACTACCTTCAGCAGTTTGCAGCTGCCTTGTGTGTGCCCTTCTGTACAACCTGCCCTGCAAAATCCTGCTCCTGGGGGCTGTGCTCAGGACTGGGAAGTTCTCTCCTTCCCCCTCCCCCCGGTCTCTCTCTAGCATTAGCTTAACGGACTCTTGTCATTCCCTGGCCGAGAGTCAGAGTCTCCCAGCAGCAGCCTGGCTCTGAACATTCCACCAGAAGTTTCCAAAGACTGAGAAGCAGAGATGAGAGCTGCTGCACAGACTGCAAGCACCAGCCACGGGCAGCAGCCTGACCAGCACCCTGGGGACCCTCCACAGGACCTGTCTGAGCCCTGCTCTGCAGCCCCTCATCACAGTGTTCCAGGTCACTGTGGTCCCTAAGGGACAGTTAAATAATAAATGGAAGCTGGGCACAGGCATCTACCACTCCTGTGCAGGATTTCCACGCGTGGCAGGTCCCTTCTTGCAAGAGTACAAATTCCCAGAGGCCTCCCAAGCACGAGTCGCACGGCTCATGAATTTGTCACTGCCACGCAGTCCAGCCATACTCACAGCAAGTGAAGGATCAACAAATTATCATAATTTTTAATGACTTTCATCTTAGCAAATAGGGAGCAATAGTACGAGCTAGCGTTGAAGCTGACAGAAATGGAAATTTGAAGTACCAGCGAAATTACTGAAGAATATCCAAGTAAACCCAAGAGAAAACATAATACAGATAATAGCTAATGATGTTGCTGAAAAGTGAATATAATCACATTGTTCACGTCCTAGATGAATGAACTACTATTAAGTAATACAAAAAATGCTACCTTAGTCTGCATAAAGGTGAAAATAAGAAACATTAATAATGAATAAAAGGAACAGCAGGTGTGAAAAGTAAAATTATGCAATATGAAGACAGGAAGAGGAGAAACAAGGAAGATCTCATTAGAAACTTACCTGTTCTTAAACAGTGAGTATGAAATAAAAGACGAATAATTGATGTTCCATTCAAGAAATGCTATTTGTAAATACATCTGAGGTTGTGTTTTGAAACTGCGCAGCAAATTAGAGTAGAGACTGGAACAGTTCTGCACAGGTACTGCTGCTATTTTGATGGCCTGTTAAAGATTACGGGGAAAGTAAAAACTTCTCTTGTTTCAGCTGAAAAAGTGTAGCTATGCTGATTCCATTGCTATGTAAAGCACCATTACAACTCTCTCCAGTAGCAGACCTTCCTCTGGTGCAGAAGGAGAGGAGGAGGGGCTGGTGCAGCCCCTGGCCCCAGGGCATGGCTGCAGGCAGCGTTGGGGATGGTGAGCCCAGATGGCAGAGCGCAGCGTCAGACGTCCGGAGCTCGTGAGGGAGCTGGCACTGTTACACTTCGCCAGCCAGGAGTTTATCACATCGAGGTGGCTGCATTCTGTGTTTGCAAACGTACTACAGCGCTTTTAGGCTACCAAGTGGTGCAAAATAGCAGTGAGATGGCTTTAGAATCTGTCACTTTCTACAGGGGTAGAAATCTCAGGTAAAAAAGTGATGATACAGGACAAACCCCGCAAGTCTGCTTTCAGATTTTAGGGTAAATTTCCTTTGTTTATGGTATTGGAAAAGAAAAAAAACCAACAGCCAGAATATCAGTACTTTTCTTTTGTGATAGTAAGTAAAAATGCAGTAACAATTTGTTTATCAATAATAATGTAAAACATAAATGGATACATCTGCATAAACTTGATACAGTGAAATAGCAGTATATTAGAAATGAAAACATGTGCTTCAAAATACGCACGTCTTGTCTCTTACATTGGCCTCTTCTTGACAGGGCACTAGATCGAAGACTGAGGTAAAGCTGAGCTTTCATTTCAGAACAAACTGCGGAGTACATCTGAGCAAGTCACCATACCTTACAGTGTCCACAGAGGAGTCCTGCGAGGTCTGAAATGGTCATTCACCGTTATCAGCCTGCTGTGTAATCCGCTCCTTGGACTGGCCTCTGCACAGGGAGTGGAAGGTACTGTGGGCAGTAGAGGTGGCAAAGGTTGAGTGATACAAATTTTCTTAATGTAAAGAAAAGCGAAAAACAGCTCTGCCTGTGCACGTGCTAGGTTTTAAACTGGTATTAGCACTCAGAGAAGTGCTCTTGAAATCATTGTGAATAATTATGTGAAAATGTCAGCTCTGGTGCTTTGCGGTGGTTCGGAAAGCAAGTATTATGTTAAAAGTTAGGAAAAGAACAGCGAACAAGACAGAAGATATTACTGTTCCACTGTGTAAAACCAGAAGGGCATAAAAGAACTAAAAATAATGAATGTAGAAGAGGAACAAATATGACTGCAAGTACAAAATTTAATCTATTTCATTCTGCAAATGGATACATTAAATAAACTGAGATTCTTCTGCTTGGAAAAGGTATCAAGAAGACTATGATGAAGACATTTAAAAAATCTCAAATAGAAGGTGAATTCAGTATTTCTTAATGTAATAAATAGGAAGCATCCAATGAAACTGTAGCATACAAGTTCTAAAATCAATAAAAAGGAAACAATATTTGAACACCTTTTGGATTTCATTATTATAGGTGCCTTGGATACCAGCAGTATACCTAGGACAATATAATGATTAGAGAACTTTATGGAAGAAAGGTTCGATGAAGATTATTTGACACAAAAATATGGATATGATTCTGGATCGATGAGTCTTTTATTCAGCAATTTTCAGAAAATGGAAAAAAAATTCCAGGAAATATTTGTTTTATTTTTCCTTTTTCTTTTCTCCAGCTGTGATGGGTGCACTTGAGCAGACTGGCGGTGGTTTGGTGCAGGCGCCCATGGAGGTAACGGGCCTGAGCCGTAGCTGGGCCAGGAACTCCTCTGGTTCCAACCCGTCCTCTGAACGCCCGCAACGGAGCAGAGTGACTCAGCGAGCGCCGATGCAGAACAAACAGTAAATTCCTAGATTTATATCTAGGCTTTTTTTCCCTTTTGCCAATAGTCAGTTTTCGAGTATAACATTTTCCAACTCTACTTTCTGTTTTCTTCATGTGTGCATAATGGATTAATGGGCCATTACAGAAGATCTGTACAATGTAAGCCCTCAAAACGGGGCACACATACCAAAAAGTTGATTATAAAGGCTTGGCAGTGACACAAACTGTCACACTATTGGAAAAAACTTCAACATTACAATGATGAGCAAAATATGCAGATTTTTATATCACTCTGATTTCATATGCAGAAGCAGCACGGTCAAGGTGTTAAGGGCACAGAGGCATTCTGTGGATGTCATTGGATCATCACATTCCATCATAAATCAGTGAGCTGACATTCCTTTCCTCCTCCTCCGATCAGCTAGCAAACACAATCTTTTATATCGCTGCTTTTATCACCTCTCATCTTCAGCACTAGTGCTGTTTATATTGTTTTATCCTTTGTGCAGAAGCAGTCAAGCTGCATTATATTCAGGAGTCAGAATGATCAATTAAACCTTAGGCAGATCTTTCTAGATTATTACTTTAGGTACCAAACCTGCAGACTGTGATGTCTCAGCTATTCTGTCAGCAATTTAGATATCTTCAGTGATTGTGCCTCAGGCTAGAGATATTTCAGCTTCTGAAGCAAACACAGTACAATTAAACTACCAGGAGTAGTAGCTTTCATTTTTCCAGTGAGTTGCTTTAGCTCCTCAGCTTGTTTCATTCCTACTCCTCTAACTCAATGTTCCGTGCCAGCAATCACAGACAGTAATGTTTGTGTGCACAGGGACTTCTCCAGTATTCTTCCTGGAGTGAATTTTTACGCGTGCTTTGAAATAATAATGCGAAAGTGTCAGTGGTATTCACCGGAGTCACCTCATGCTAATCTGTATTAAATTGTGGGATTTTATTTTCCTCTGGTTTTCTCCCCTGCAGGAGAAGTCGCTCAGAGAATCCACTGTCCTACCTGACACATTGCGATCTGCAAAGCCTGTCCTATTTTCTGTGTCTGGAATATCTGACCTAAAAGATACTGCTGGGAACTGCACTATGGTCGCTCCATTGAAATGGGACCTCCAGGCTCACCTCTTAAAACACCAAAACAGCATGCTATCTGCCATAAAGTGTTTTCTTCTGTTCTTGCTTTTGTCTTGTTCTCTTTATTCTCTTTTTTTAACTCCCCACTGTGCTTTAAGGGCCGTGACAGATACTTAGACTCCTCCTTGTAATTTCCAGAGAGATACTGGATGTGGCAGAAATAGATCTGTTCTATAAGAGTTTGTGGATAATGTAGAAAAGATTATTCAGTAGTTTATTGTATAATTACATTGGTTTAATCTAATAAGGGATTTATGGAAAACAAAGTGAGAAAAGAACAGGAGGACTACAAATAACGTACCATCTGCAGACACAGACTATTAATGAAAGACAATACCACCAGGTAAAGCCTGGATTGCAAGAGATCAAAGGACAGTAACAACTCACGTAGAGATTTACTTGATGATCTCAAGGCATCCTTGACTATCTTCTTTACTTACAAGCCCTAAGTAAAATGACCAAATGCTCTAGAACTCTCTCTCTCAAAATGTGGTGTCCCCATTATCAAATAGTACATTTATTTATTGGTTTCCTGCATATTCCACTGGAAATAAACATCCAGAGGAAAGAATTTTAGTTGTCAGGTCTGTTCAAATTGAATTTTTAATTGCTTGATTATCTAGGCCTGGTCTAAATGTGAGAATATTCACAATTATTTTTTCTTCTTGATAAACAAGGGATTGATGCCTGATTGCTGGTTCAAGAGTGTTATAGAAGTAAAAAGTCCACAGTTAATCTTGGTCTATAGTAATAGCTATATGAGTTTTAAGTAGTTAATTCAAATTCTGAAGGTGATTGCAAGTCTGTGAGCAGATGAAGCGTATGGAGTCTGAACACCAACATAGTGATAAGAAGTGGCACTGACAGAGAGCATTTTTTACTTAAGGGAATACAGATTTTGCAGATTTTTGTACAGCGCTGTGGAGTTCGTAGTTGATTTAATAGAGTAGGTGAAGTTCAACCAGTTAATGGCTCACTGAGTATATATTCAGATTTGGAGGATTAGTTTGGTTTTTAGACTCTTCGAGATACCATGTTGTACTGTTCATAACTTAGCAATATTTTAAATGAGATTATGAGCTATATGATTTCTTCCAGTCTTTTTCATAAGGTAGAGTTCATTTATTCAGACATTTAACTTTATTCCTGTTTTCTTTTTCTACGGTTTAACTATTTTGGCGGGGCACAAGACGTTTCTCAAGATAGATTTTTGAGAGAATTTACATACTCTTTTTTGGCATTCAAGTAATTTGTAAATATTTTCAGCTGAAGTTCACCGTAAGTAAATACTCACTCCTGGCCCATGTGAATGAGGCCTTTCACAGAGTACGCCTGGAGCAGGCTGACATTTCATCAGGGATGACTGTCTGTTTTATTTGAGCATTTTTATGATACTGACATATGTCAAATAAAATCAGAGTCTATTCTATCTTTACAGCTATTCTTGGCAAAAAAACCCACCTCCCACATTTCCTATTTGCAGTTCTCCATCTTCAGATTTTGTAGATACATTTTGCATTCTAGTATTTTCTGGAGTCCAGTGCTGCAATTACAGTGTGATAGAAGAACTGGGTTACCCCTTGGATGTTCAAATTTAACTTTAGGTTATGAATTCCACCTGATTTCTTTAAGTAATTTCCAATGAAGTTAAAATTATTTCTTGCCAGAATAAAGCCAGCAGCATTTAGCTTCTTGCATGTGGTTTATTACTCTTCTAGAGCAAATTCATGCTGCTGACTTAGTAAGGCAGCTTGGCGCATAATGAAATATTGCTAAAGTTCGTACTTAAATATACTTAGAACCCCAGAATTAGGATCGCTTCCCTGATTTCAATTTTTGTTTTTCTTTCATGCTGGCCTTACTCAATACTCCGTTACCAGTATACATACAGTGAATTATCCATTTGCTTCAAACATCCGCACAGTTGTGTTTTCACCCAAGAATAAGTGAAGGTTTCATATTTTTATCCTTCCGGTTTTCAGAGCAAACCCAAACACTCCAGGTCATATTTTTCTTTTAGGCTGAGTTAGGTTCAGATTAATATTGAATACTTTTTTAAGGCTGATTTCCATTTTGACTAAATTGTTCATAATTTGATCTTATTTATCTTGTAAGAATGATCAACATTTTCAGATTTTGTAGCATTTGCTATAACATTATGAATACAGTATCTGATATATCAGATGATATTTAACTAACTCTGTGATGAACATATTTATGAACATGTCGATTTCTGTCTCCCCTAGACAACTCTATGGTATTATTAAAACAATATTGGCGGTTCATCTGTTTCACTGATGTGCTTTCTTGTAATTCAACTGAAGAAGAAATATATTTGCTACTCTATTTCATTGTAATTTTTCTAAATTACTCTATTGTTCTTCTGTCATAATTTTTAATCCAGAAACAAGTTCAGTAACGAGTATTGCCTTTGTTTACTCAAGCACTGCTGAATTTGCAACACTGTAAAATGATAAAGCTTCTTATTAGTTAGAACATATATGTATGATGCCTTGTGGACCCTTCCTTTTACTTCACTGGAGGTAGAAGATCAGGTGAACATGGACTTAATCATATTTCTAAACTTATTTATGAATCAAAGGGACATCTTCATTTTACATTATTGTCAAGAGTAGTTGTATCAGCTATCTAAACATAGAAACCTACAAGATACCCATGAAAAGTAGGACCCAGTCCTCAAAAGGAGCATTATGAAATCTTAACATCTTGATTTTCACAATAGAGATGAACTCCTGGTGGACTGAACGGAAAGAAATAGGAATCACCCCTTAATAATGGAGGCATGGTTTTGAGCTCCTTTGAGTAGCAACGGCGTAACATTCCAAAGGAGCACTAAAAGCACGGCATAGCCCTCAGATTCACTGGGGATGAGCACAGTATAAAGATACGTGTTCGTGGCTCCTTTGGCAAAGCAGTCTGTAAATTATGGAGACCAAGCTGAGTTTCCTCTCTAATTAGGTCTCCTGTGCAACGATTCATTTAAGCATCACTATAAAGACTGCGCAGCCAAGGAGGACAAAGCAACTTGGGGTAAGGAGGGGGGAGAAACTTGGTCCTGAGGCAGCAGAGTCCTGTGCGAGCGGTGGTCCGACCCTGCAGTAACCTGAGGTTGCAGATGGAAGCCCTGCCATCCCCAGGCAAGCCTCACAGGCAGTAGCACTCGGTGTGCTGAAGTCTCAAGGCTGAGAAAGAAACCCTTCTCTGGCTCTTTGGTGATCGCATCAACCTAGCAGTAGTCCTATGTGTAACAAATCTGTAACCAGTGTTTCTCTCTGCACCGGCCGGAGGGTGTTTGAATCCATTTCTGCAGATGTCGCTTGGTGAGCTGGCACCCAAGGCACAGCTGTGTTACAGAGCAGTGTCATCTCCCTCCTGTTAAAGGACCTGCTGCATGATGCCAGGAAGATCTAGTATTTCGTGGAGGAGCTGAGTTTGTTCTGCGTAGCTGCCTATAAAAATAGAATTCCTTAAATGCTTCCTTGTTGCCCTCGGAAAAGGCTAGGCATGTGCCGAGCAGTTCAGTTAGCCTCCTTCAGGTCATGATCTTGCAGACACGGGCACAGAGCAGGTTGTCGGTCAGGTGAATTTGTTTATTGAGCTTCCATCCTTCTCTTGATATCCTGTATGCTGTCAGATATAACGGTTACACCAGCATTGTTTTCTAAAACAGTTGCATTGAAGTCGTCAATCCTGCATTTGATCTGCTATAAAACCAGCTCGCTCACGTGTTGCGTAATGAAGAAAAGGGCAAAATGGCTGTTTGAAGCTGTTGGCTTCCATTTCAGATGCACCACGTACTCTGTTTGGCTTAATTTTGGTAGGGTACTCTTGCCTAAAGCTTTGAGAGAACACTCAGGTCCAACTATTTTTGCTGACTGAAGCAATAATTTTTTATGTCTGCATTAATAAGGAAATAATGACAAAATAGTTATTAACTTCAAAAATCTGTAGAAAAGCATGTTTTGAATGAACTGAGAATGTTTGTATAGATTTTTGCTTCTTCTAAAATATACCCATATAGTGCATTAAACTGATAAAGATTGTGGCTGTTGTTTTTTGGGGGGTCAGGTGTTGTTTAGAATGGTCTGAGCCCAAAGTCCTGCTGGTGACGTGGATGAGAGTCACAGTTTTTCACTTTTCTTTACAGTTATGTGATCTACCAACCCTGTTGTATTTTGTACTCTTATGGCTCCGAAAAAGGGTATCTTGTGAGGTGTCCCTTTTGAGGAAACATTGCATTAGTGTGGGGTTAATTCTGGTGGTAAATCAGCAGGAACAATATGGTTATTAATCATGAAAAAATATGGAGTCTGAATTACCAGGCAAACCTTTCTTTTACTGGCTTCATTTCCTAGTACGCAATTTCTTGCTGCCTGTTTAACTGCAAAAGAAAAATGCTGATGTAAGTTAACAATACATTATATTCACATCATGGTTCTAGAATTAACTGTACATAGAGATTTTAAAAAATCATTCAACTTTTGGTGTAAGTACACATTGCCAAAATAATTTCAAAACAGCACGGAATAGGACAAGACTAATGTTGAGGGTCTTTTGAAATTATACACCTTACAGTGTAATTAATTATAATTGGCTTCTTGGTCCATGCTTCTTGACACGTTTAGGTACAACTGTGTGTAAAGTGATACTCCCACTTAATCAGCTATTTCTTTTTATTGCCTTTTTTTTCCTTCTTTTGGGGAGGATAGAGAGGGGGAGGAGTGCATAATTGTTATTCTTACAGGCAATAAGTGGTTTTCTTCCTCTCCTCCTCCTTATCTAACTCCTTCAGGGCTGCTGTAAGGGACTTTCAAGCAGTATCTCCTTAGTTGTCTTCCCTCCTTCCTTCTTGCCATCCTTCTTTTCTGGACAAAAATGTGTTCTGCACAGTTTTTTTGGTAACATGCTCTGCCTGATAAATACCGCTTTTTGCCAAAGCTTGTAATGCAATTATTATACTTCTCACTTGCGTTAACGTAGTGTTGATAATATGATGTCCTTGTTCAAGCCAAGGGTTTTTTCCTATCAGGTTGTTTCCAAACTTCGCAGAGCTGTTTTCCAGGCACAACAGAGATATATTAGGTATGTTTTTACTTTTTTTCCTTGTTTTTTCTTGGGGCGACAAATGCTTTAAATTAACCACCAAACAGAAAAGCCCGTAGGAACTGGGCATATATTACTAATCTACCGGTTTCTAAGAATTGCATTTTGTAGGCAATTTGTTGAGAGGCCTTTGAGAATTTTGTTATTTATAAGAATGTTACAGTTCATTTATATTTTATGCAGACATAAAAAATCTTATTCCCAATTGCTGAAAAGGAAAGAAATATAAACCAAACAACTCACCCATTCCCACTCCTCTAGGCAACTTACAGTAATAATATCTTGTGTGTTCCTTAATTTTAATAGAAGTCTATTGAAAACTGTTTGTTTTGCAGCTTCAGAGGTGATAGTCTCACCCTACTGAATTTACAAAGACCGTAGAAGTTTATTCATTTTTCTGGGAGGGAGGGTTTGTTTCATTGCTGTGTGTTGGGTTTGTTTCGGTTTTTTAGCTTTTCACGTTTTGGTTTATAAAATAGGCTGCCACCAGAATTCTGGACTTTTAGCTTTGCTGTCAATATGTAATGTTTCTCATATTTGTATATATGTTAGTGAGAGTTCTTTCTTCTAAATGGAAGAATATTAAATAATTATAGGTCTTTTAGACCTTTCTGCTGATGGTAGCCATTTCTGCTGGATGCAGCCATTCACCCAGTTCCTTATCCATCTAACAGTCCGTTCATCAAATCCATAGCTTGCCAGTTTAGAGGAAAGAATGTTGTGGGGGGGCCATATCAAAGGCCTTACGGAAGTCCAGGTAGATGACAGCCATTGCTCTTCCCGTGTCCACTGATGCAGCCATTCCATTGTCAAAGGACACTGGGCCTTACTGGACACTGAGGTGAGGCTGACGGGCGGGTAGTTCTCAGTCTTCCTTTTTAGCCTTTTTAAAACGGGTATGATATTCCCTTTTCTCCAGTCACTGGGGTCCTTGCCAGCTGGAAGGGGACACTGATGGATGGCTGACCTGAACTGACCAAATAATACTCCGTACCATACAATATTGCGCTTGGCAATAAAAGCTCAGGGAAAGGAGGAGAAAGGCGGTGGTTATGGTGTTTGTCTTCTCAAGCAGCTGTTACGTGTGCTGAGGTCCTGCTTTCGAGGAAGTGGCTGGACATCTGCCTCCCAAGGGGAAGCCGTGAAGAAGTTCGTTATGCTTTGCTTGCACAAGCAGCTTTTGCTTTCCCTTTTAAACTGTCCTCTAGATCCATGTGTCTTCTTGCTTTCCTTCTACTTTTTTCCCCCATCCTGTGGGAAAAGGGAGTGAGCAAGGAACTGGGTGGGTGTTTAGCTGCTGGTCAGCATCAACCCGCCACAGCTGGGGATTAAAAAACAGAAGAAAAAGTGATGGCTTAAAGAAATTAAGCCTAATATAGGCTACTTAAATGTGTGCAAACTATAAAATAATTTTTCATTTCAGAATATATGTGTGCACATCTATAAACATCTGTGAAGTTTTTTAGGTTTTTGGGTTTTTTTAAAAAAATTAAAATAATTTCTGCAATGTTTTATCATAATGAGGCCTCTTCTTCAATCATTTTGAGATTGTCAGTTTGAAATAGTGAACAAAGCACAAATTTCTACCATGCCAGCTCCAGGATTAATCTCCAAAGCAGTCACTAACTCCACTCTCTCCAAGGACTGGGTCTGCAGCTTGGCAGAAAACAGACCTGACCTCTGCATGTCTTAGTTTCCTTAAGGTGTGTCCTGCTCCATTCCCACAGGACAGCAAACAGGACATAGAAAAAGTGCTTTTGAAACTGTTTAAGTAATATTGCATAAATAGGTTGTTTGGTTTTATCCTATTTCTGTAACTTCTTCAGTTAGTGAGCATTTTCAAATTATTCTTGGAAAAATGAACAAATATCCATTTCCTAACCTTCTCTATTAAAATGAGTAATTCTGTCCTTCACACACTATAGCCGGACCTCACTAAGAAAGGTTTTTTCCTCCGTTGAGTATTTATCACTTCAGAAAGCATTACAAAATTATCTATTGACATGACAAAACGAAGAATTGCTTTGCAGATCTTCACAATGCAAGCTATGAAGTAGTTTAAGTATGAAATATTATCCTTCCCCTGAATGCTGAAGGATTACCTTGGGCACAAGGTAAGCAACAGTGACAAATCCAGAGAAAATACTTTCTTCTAGAACTTGTGAAAACACATGTTATTAGCACCTTTGGGGATTCTCAGCACACTAAGACAGAAATTGTAAGGTCCCATAATTCCAGCTGCAAGCTACCAGGAATTCTACGAGGGTGAGCAGAGCTAAGGTAAGTGCTGGCATGCAGTCTGAGTAAAGACTTGATTGAGTTTAATTAGCCTGCTTGCCACGTAGGTCACATACTCTGCCAGCTGATTTATCTGGTTTACTGTTTTGTCATATAAGAGGTGAAATTTATCTTAGGGGCGTGAAACTAAATCCCGGCGTGTTTGATCTGCAGTGACATGGTGGCGCAGTTGCCAATGGGAGTTAAAAAAAATCATATAATCTCCTTCTGCGTCAGTTCAAACAGAGCAAGAGGTATCACAGTTCAAATAACCTCGTTGTTTTCAGCTGGTGTGTCATTCCCGAGCAAGATCAATCAGATGTGAGCTGTGTTCATGTAAAACATTGCACTGACTTTTCTTCTGGCTTTGATGATGGACCTCTTTTATTTACTTTTTATTAAAAAGCACTCTAGAACATTTCAAGAAGATTAGCAACATCTTTCAGCCCTATTAATTTTATACATATGTGTTTAAGGTAAATATATACTATTGGGTAGTGCTTATAAAAGTAGTAAGTTGCTGATTTTTAACATTGACTTTGCAATGCAAAAAACCTTGAAACTGGCTATTTGAAAGGGAAAAGACCGTGAAATCTATGAAAATATTTTAAAATTATATAGAATTACTATTGTCTATAATAATAAAGATATTGATATTGTAATCATCATTGTTTTCAAAGTATTGTCTTAATTTCTATAACTGAGTGAAACTATCTGTTAAATTTGATAGTATGCCTTTCTAATTCCATTAAAGGACTTGAAGCCCATCTGGGCTTTTTCTTTTTTAAAGAACATACGAAACACTCTTTTTAGGCTGAATAAAGGAGATTCAAGTTTACTGCAGATCTGCGTCACCTCTGGCAGAGAACCGCTACCTGCTTGATCCCCATTAGTACAACTCAGTGTAGCATGTGTACTTCAGGTCACGCTGGCACAGCAGCAAAACTTCAGTCGTGTTTCTGCTCTGGTCTCACACACACCTGATACTCACCCTCAGAAGTGTTAGATGTAGACCCTGTACTTCCAGAGAATATGCAAAACAGAACTTTTTGAAAAGACTTGACACAAGGAAAGAGAACAAAATCAGGTCTAGTTGTCAAAGTCCTTTACCTTTGCTCACAGTCTTACTGTACTGGTGGAATTCCTGCTGTTTCAGAAGCTAAGTGTGTGTGTGCCTAATGGAAACAGGAAAGCAAGACAGATTTTAAATTAGCTGCTGGAAAACAAGAATTCAGCAGGAAATAAAATGCAAATTAATTTGATCTGAGCAATTACAGAAGTCATGCATTGAGAGGTCTCTTGATCAGGCTGTACAGCAGACTAGAAGTCACACTGGATTGCTGTAAGCAATATTGTTTATTTGTTCAAACAAGTCTGTGTTCAGTAATGGAAGTGTTTTCTGCACATTCTTTCCACTCCAAAATGGAGTTTTCTTTCCAAGTTCTTGTAGCACACTTGAATTTCCTTGAATATTTTTTGTCCAGTGTTATCTGGACAATCTGCATTAGAGCTCTGATGCTTTTCCAGCCCTCTGGTTTGTTTAATATGTTAAACCAAACTATACAGTTTGGCAAAATTTGGCTACTACAGGGTAAACAATGTCATTCTATGTTCACTTGAAAAGGGTAGAAATTGGCATTTTGTAGGAATTGTTTTTCTGGAGAAAAATTACAGTTCTGCTGACGTTGATTCAGCCCAGAAAACTCTTGATGCATTTGGAAATGTCATTTAAAGTGGAATTATAATGACGAGATTTTCAGACATGAATCTGCATTCTGTAGAGACTAAGATTAATGATGATGTTTACTTCACAAATCTGTTGTTACAAGGGTGATATTAAAGTCTGAGCGTGATTGCAATCTATTAAAATACAGTGGCTACATGAGCTTTGTCATTACATCTTACTGGTCATAACATGACTTTTCCATGGCTAGATTGGCACACACTTTCCAAATATTTACAAAGTTTACAGACTTTTTTTCAGAGAGGACAAATGAAAAAATGAAAGACAACTTTGACAATAATACATGCGCATGTAAAATAGGTAGCTTCTACTGAGAGAACATCTGTCATGACTCTGTGAATTTTCCCCATCACTAAGAGTGGAAGGACACATTGTAAATCAAAATAAGGATGATCTGGAGGGGAAGAGAATCTGTCTGCTGAAACTGATGTGGAACAGATAACATGGGTATTTGGAAAACAGGTCAAAGAATGACAGGCATGGACTAAAATTAGAGATGTATTCGATTCTTCTCATTGTAACCATTTGTAATGGGTTTTTACTGGAATCGCACTCAACATAGTAATGGAGGTATTTGATTTTTAAAATGCTGAAGGATTTGCTGTATATTGTAACAAGATTATCTTTGTACTGCTAGAAGACCTCTGTTTAAGAGAAGAGCGTAAAGTGAAATTTACCATTTCCTTTGACACCATAGTGACTTTTTTGTAGCTTTACACCCTTCTCTTACCTAAAATGGATCCCTTACCTTCTTTCTAATTTTCCTCCTTTATCCGTACGTTAAGCTTTAAAAGGGATAAACTCAGTTTAAAGCAGAATTGGTGTCAAACTATTGCCAAAAGAAATTTTTCAGCAAAGCAAATTTACTTTTAAAACATTTTATTATTACTTGTAAATGGAAATATGTATCAACATCCCAAGATTTCCCTGAATCAAAGACAGGCTTTACATCGAAACACCACTAAACTGAAGTGGATTGCTGCAGGACCCTCATACCTTCTGGTGTGAGACTCTGGAGCAGTCGTGATGGTAAGCTTTCTAGGCTTGTGGTCATGAACAAAGTACTGAAGTTTAGAAGTCCCGAGTCAGACTGAGAGTTTTACTTGCAGGTAGATTTGGGAATCGTCTAGGTCCATGACATAAAGGGGCTAGAATCAGAACATAAGCCCCAGTGTTTCTGGAGCCTTATGAAGAAGCTAGCATCTAAAAGCTCTAGAAATGTCAAGTTTTTGCAATGCTTGCTGTAGAGTTGGTCTGAAATTTGGAAGTCTTTAGACTTGTCAGGACTGAGGAATCAGTAAATCTTAAAATCTCCAGGGGTGGTCTCCAGGAGCAGGAATGACTTGAGAAGAAAGTAATTAAGATTAAATGAAGCAGAATGTCCATTTCCCCAGGATTTCTACAGGATTTTCTCCTGCCTTGAATTATTTTTATTTGATAGATTAAAATTTAAAAAACAGATGCCTTTCCATGAACTAGAACATTATCTTTCAACCAAATCTGTCCTGGTGTATGTTCTGAACACAGCTACAGAAAAAAACTTCTTGTAGGATCTGACCTGATTACATAGACATCCACAGTACCTTCTAGGTCTCTTAACTGGGAACAGATTTGAGCCTTAAGTGGGTCCTATTTGCAAAGTGGTAAATGTCAGAAACTCCCTGGAGTGTCTTCTTTAAACTGATTAGAAGGATGATACTTTGAAAACAGCACCATGCACAATAGTGCAATTTTTTAAAGACTGAATGTGTTTTCTAACAAGGTAATTAACGTTCTTGAAAAGAGGAAGCCCTAAACACCTGTTTATATGCACTATAAGACAGTAGATTAATGCAGACAATATATTGTGTCAACACAGTAGATAAATATTGCTGCTCACTTAAAGGAACCTGCAGTCTCTCTGTTAAAATGGTTTTACAGCTTTGGTTGTTTGCATAATCTCAGTATCTGTAGGTGCACTGTTGTAAGTGGAGGAGGCCAAAAAAAGAAGTTTTTTTTGTTTGATTTGTGTTTGGGTTTACAAAGTAAACCCTTCTGGGAAAATCTTCATACTTAATCTCTCTCTTTCTGTAGTGCTGTTAACTACCATAGCAAACCAGGTAAGAGAAAAGGAGTTCTCTGTACTCTGGAGAGTGTGTGAAGGAAATCTGCATGAGCTGTGTCACCAGTTGGACTTGTTGTGACAGTTCCTGATAATTAATGTCTCTGCAGAACAGGGATCAACAGGTTGTGTACTTCAGAGATAATCACATCTGTGTAAGTTTCAGTTACTAGCAGAACACAGGATAATTAATGCTCCTAATAAGCATGAGAAGCTTAGTTGAAACAGAGTGTGTATTTATAAACAGCTTTTTCTTGAAAAGACTTTTGGCCCTGTTCATGGACCATATCGGCACCTAAGAACCATCTGTAGCCACTACTGATGGAGACAACAGTTTTCCAGTTCAAACTCTTTTCTGTAGAGCACATTTATATTGTTTATTTCTGTAATTGTTTTCAACTGCATTTAATTAGCACTGGAAAATTACCACTTTGGAGCTTCAGTACTTAAAAGTCAATATGGTTCATTTAATATGTTTTGCACTGATTTGATGATTGAAAAGACAGATACTCACAGCACCTGATTTCAGACAGTGGAACTTGTAAAGCTGTGAAGTTTATAGGACTTCTGTGAGGCTAGTGGTAATGCAGGTGCCTTCCAGCCTTCACCTAATAATACACGCCACCATACCATAGTTTATCTACCTTTTTTAAAGCTGGGAGTCTTCCTCCACCATTGCTTTGTGTAATGTGCTTTATAGCTAATTTTGATACTCTTTCTGAGTACAACCTTTAATTTTTTCCAGCACTGAAAGCTAGGTAACAGGAATCAGTTGCATTTTAGCAAGTTCTGTTTTCAGCACTTATAAAGGAAAAAGGTCCATTTTGTCCTCTATGAAACACAACAAATTCAGAGGCATAATACTGCATTTTTCTTTTTTTTCAGTTTCTTCTCACTGCTATGCCAACAGTTAGTATTCTGGATCTTTCTATTAACTGCTCATGCTGCTCTGCATTGTGCCATTTAAAAAGTTTGATTCCTGTGCTTTCTTAATTGCGTAACCATTGTTTTATTGACTGTCTTGCATGGATAAGATTGAAGGGTTTAGAATTTTTCTTAAGGAAATGGAATATTACTTAAGGAACAGTTGAATAAAAGCCAGGTATTTTGTATATAGTTCGGTAGATACTTGGCACATCTCATTTACTTCAGGATGATTATTTCCATGGAGGCTGAAAATGTGCTAAGTCCTTGAGGAGGAAGACACAAAACATAATTTGTAAATCAAAATCTTCTGCAAATGTAAACAGAAATCGTCTATCATGTTTTGGAGCAAGACCAATTAAAGAGTTTCAAGTACTCTCCCTAGGAGCTCAGTCCTTTAGAAAAATGCTTGTCTTTTCAGTGTTTAAAATGGTCACTAACCTTTGGAGGCTAGGTTATGCACTTTTTGGAAACTCGCTTTGTGCACATCCCTTGCTCCCAATGGCTTGCAAAGCTGAATGTGTTGTTCTGTGTTTTTTTGTGCAGTTGTTCATTACTCTGTGAAAGAGTATTAAATAAAAGGATTTTTAGTGCATCAAAGCATGCTAATCAGAGCTGCTTTTTTACATTTCTGTGGAGTAAGTGTGCTAATGACTGCATAATATGTTTGCACTGCAATGTGATTTCACTTCAGTTTGTTTGAAAGCTTAATTGTGTACAGCTGCCTGGGTTTTCATGATGGACGGAAGATACTTAGTGTCTCCCTGCTAATCGAGTGTCCAGGAGGGAACTGTGGTGTATTTTAAATTGTTTACTTCAGTTTAGTTCCAATACAAGGGAATTTACTATCATCAGGCACTGTTACACCTAGTGAATTGGTGCTGTGATTTTACTTTGTGTGCCAATTAAATGCTAGATGAGTGTGAACCAATGTCAGGATCGTGAAACATGTATTATGCATATTAAATAAGAGTGCATTATTAATAGTATGTTATGTTTATAGGGCGTATTGTGTAGGGATCTCAAATCCACTTTAAAAGTTTGGGGTGTTCACTATCATCAGGGTACTGAAGGGAAACTGAGAGATGCTGGAAAAGTTGATTTAAATTTATGCAACAAAATCATAAACTCGATCTAGCTATCCTAAATTCAGACTCCTGCTTCAAACATCAAACGTATTTCCAAGGTCTAGAAAACTCTAAACTTACTATGTACCAAGGATTAAGCTTGTTGTTAAATGGAGTCATCAGAGTCAGTCTGATAAGATACCCTGTGTTATGCAGAAATACAGTGGAAATAAAACTGTAATTCATGTCTTTTTACCGATGTGTGATTTAAAAAGAATGGGGAATTCTTGTCTAGTCCAATGCCAGGTATGGTCATATTCCTGGCAGGTCAGCTATGGAATCTGATGACAAAGCCTTTAGCTAGCAATCGTTAGTTAACAGGTTTTAGTTTGAAAAACACAAAGGATAAAGCAAAACATTTCACTGTCGGGGGAGGGCTTGTGTATGGTTGAACAAAAAAAGTAACTTGGCAAATCGTCATAACTCAACTGTAATTTGGATTGGAGAATGTCTTCAGGGGTGTATTTTTTAAAACATTGAAAGGGTAGTGAGAATTGTTTTTGATTGACAGACCAACTGAAGTGGACCTCAGGTAACTCTTTAGTTGGAATACATAGACATGTGGAGACGTTCATCTTCTTGGTTTTGAGCATTGTTTCAATATCTTTTCTCAAATAACCAGATTCATCTGTCATCTGAAGCACCACTTTCCCCAAAGATGTAACTGTAAGCATTGTATTTAAGGTGAGCAACTGGTTGAAAGCAGTGTAAATAAGTGTAAAGCAATGTAAGAAGCATAAAACAAGTCAGATAAGGTGCAGATATAAGCAGTCTGTCATAAAACTTAGAAAACTTTTACTAGAGAATTACCAGAGAAATAATTACTCAAAAATACTGGATTGATACAGAACGGCCTCAAAATACAGCCAGTAAAAGTGAAAGTGAATTACGATTGCTGTATATTCAGTAGCTTGTTTGACCTGGTGTAACTTTATTGCAACAGATAGAAACTGAAGAAATACTGATGTGGCTACAGGGCTGTCCTGGTTCACCTGGGATAGGGTTAATTTTCACAAGCACCTGGTTGGCTGACCCAAACCAGCCAATCAGACAGGATGTTCTATACCATGTGACATCAGGCTCAGTATTTAAGTGGGGAGCTGGGTGAAGGAGGGGGATTTGCTGCTCAGGAGCCAGCTGAGCATCAGGTGGTGAGAGCATTGCATGCTGTATATTCTTTTTATCAGTATTGTTATTTTCTTCTCCCTT
>Ga0065711_1037508_pt1 | contig 19759 bp, 10 predicted proteins | sample Hoacrofraction12_FD_59098 | JGI IMG/M metagenome (GOLD analysis project Ga0065711, IMG submission 59098) | Hoatzin crop microbial communities from Cojedes, Venezuela - Epithelial fraction 12 v2 (version 2) | ecosystem: Host-associated > Birds > Digestive system > Esophagus > Crop | place... | reverse complement strand
CCCGCCCCGCGCGGGATCCGTGTGGGGGCAGCGCCACCTGCCGGCCGAGCCGGCCCCGCAGCGTCCTGGGAGGGGAGCGCCGGGTGGGGAGCGGGGACACCCCTGCTTCTCAAAGCGTCCCCTTCGCTCAGAGCGCGGTGAGAGGAGGCCGTGAGGGACAAAATGGCGGCTGCGAGCCCCCCGTGCGGTGCCGCGCGGGTTCGGGGGCTGCAGGGCCGGCTCTGCGGGCGGGGGCGCTTGGGGCGGCGCTGGTTCATGAACTCAGGCCTCGACTGGCTGGCAGGGGTGAAATCTACAGAGTGGAGTCGGAAAATAAGCTGAATACCTGGGTTCGCACGCTGTTGCCATGCGTCATCTCTGTGTAAAGTACTGAGAGGACATCCTTAACTTCAGTGGCAGGTGGATTTACAGTTTTTGTTTTTGTTACCCTGTTGTCCCGTGTTAAAATGCCTTTTCAGTACTCCAAGCAGTTATATATATATATATACACACCTTGCAGAAATACACAACGACCAAAAAAGTGATTACATCCCCAAAAAAGAGCAAAGCCTCAAAACTTGCCAAATTTCTTCCATTGTTCTCCTGCTGCAGAAAGAATGCTGTGAGACAGACTTTCCTGTGCTTGAACTGGTGATCAGCTAACTTGGATTGCAGCAAATAAAACATCGGGAGATATTTAGGATAGGTAATACTTAGTGGTATTTAGAGCTAATGATCAGTGTGGATTAATCAGAAAGCAACGCTGGGGCTCGGCCACATGTCTGTTGGCAGTGGAGCCCGGTTGCTGTGTTAGTGGGTTGGCTCCTCTGGCAGCAGGCAAATGGAACTGTCTTCAGAAGGTGTGTGTTTCAAGTGTGGGAACAAGCTGACCACAGGGACTGGCTCAGTCTTTCACATTACGTGTAAGGATGTTGTATATCTCATCAAATGTAAACAACTAACAAAGAATTGGGCATTTTTTAACAGTAAACCATTGCAGCCTTCTCTGGGAATACCTGTCTGGACTAGAAGTTCTCCAGAAGAAAAAAAAACTGGATCCAGACATTTTTTAAAAATCATTTTTACCCTTTCTTTTTACTTTTTCTGTCTGCATATTCTCAGCCATAATTATTTGTGCTGGTTATAAATACATAGGACCACTTATCCATGGATGAACCCAATAATACTGTCACAGGTTCCTTGCAGCACCGGAAAATTGCAGTGTTACACCTAAAATAACTTGTAAGTAGAAAGCTTGGTAAAAAAAAGAAAAATTAGTTGGGTCTTTAAAAATGGTCTGGATTTGACATGAAAACTAAGATTGTTGTGTCTGTATTGTCTCCAGTTATTTCGGTTATGCAGTTGGTCTCATGGACTCTCCAGAAGAAAACCAGTCAGCAGGGTCTGCTCTGCTAACAGTCACAGAGAGGTGAGTAAAGCGGTTACATGTTCATCTGTATTTTTCGCTAAAGAGAATGTGCTATGGCATTTATCTGTTTTGGCACTTCAGGTATTGCTGATATTGGACTGACAGTCTATAGTCAATAGGTGAGGCACAGTTTAAAGAGAGATCAAGATATTTGCTATTAGACTGGTTGACAGAATTGGCAAATAAAGCAACAAACTTTCAGGCATGTAAGCCCTTCTTCAGATACAAAAAAGAAATTGTGGACCTCACTTTTTCTCTTCTTGAGCACATGAAGAGACATATCAAGCTATTGCCTCTCTCTGCAAACCTGGCCCCGCTTACATCCTCAGTCTATCATGCTATGGGTGAAGCATAGTCCAGTTCCACCATCTGCACAGTGGCTGGAGGGTGCACTGTGGCACTAGTGGGTGACCGGACTTTCCTTTCATTACTTTGCTGGAGAATAGCTTTGGGATACTGATCACAGAGAAGTTTAGCAGAAAAATAATAGAGGAACAGAGCAATAAAGAGATACTTGGCATATTTGGCAGGAGAGAGAGATTTTCCAGTTCTTCCTCCTTTCTTCTTTGCAGTGCTCCTCTTCCCCAATAGATTTTCCTGCTGCCTTGGACTCCTTCCAGTCACTTTAAGCCACCACAGCTATGACTGACAGCCCTTTTCTGGGTGCCAGCAGTGACAGCAGATGAAGTATCTAGGATATACTTGTGCCTGTTTGGCATGTTTCTCTTACCTCTCCCTTGCTGAATCTGATGGAGGACCTCGGACACTGGTGTGAGGCAGCATCCAGTATTGTCCTCAGCCTGTTCATTTTGAATTTCTCTCCCCAGCCCAACTCTTTCTGCTGGGGAACAGCAGCATGGTGGCAGTGGTCACAGCCGTTCCTTCCACTGCTCAGCGCAGGGCGAGAAGGCAGGGTCACCTCAGAGGGAATGCCATTTGCTTCATGTGTAAGATTAGGAAGATGCATAATCTTTTGTAAGACAGGAGCCTACGAAGGAATTTAAAAGAAAAGAATGTGGGCAAGGGATCAGGAATTGCTATCTGAGATATATTACAACTTGAAAACAAAGAAGCCTAAATAGTAACCAGTGATACACTGAATGCAGTTTTTACATGACCAGGATGGTGTAAGTCCCCACTACTAATACCGTCCTTCCACCTCTGTTCCTCCCCACACACACATATGCACATGTACATACCTATGTGTAAATCTCATCTGATTTACAACTATGGCCTCTGTTGAGAGGATCTTCCCCAGAAAAGCTCAAGATCTGGTGCTCTGTGTTTTTGAAAGAGTACAAGTTACGTTACAAGAGCAAGTCACTTTGCCCTAGAATAATGTTGTGAACTTGATACTCCAGATCCAGAAACGAGACCGCAGTGAAATGAGGTGATGTGTTGTTTATGTGAAAGAATATTTGTACTAGGTATCTCATTTTTTAATTTTATTTTATAATCAGTCCTAATAGATCATTATCAAACTAAAGTAAACCTCTTAAATGCTCAATTTGTGCATGTGTAAATGAAGCTGTGCAGAAAGGCCTCGGGATAGAATGAAGTTTATGAGATCGTAAGTGAGCTCTATTTATAAAGCTGTTTGGAAATGAAACAAAAGAGTTATTCATGGCTTGCTCTACACACGCCATCATCCCTAACAAGCAGCCTGGGACACTGTACTTTTGGGATTTCCTAGTTCAGAAGGATGAAAATACACAATTCCTGTGTTCCGATACAAACAGGGCTTTTTCCAGCAAACAGTCTGATTTTGAAATACACTGGAAAAGAATATGCTGGAAGTGTAAAAGAATAGTGATTTAAGTTCAGTTTGCATCAGGAAGTAAAATGTTGGTGAGAAAATCCATATTGTGTTATAACAGGCCTGATTTGTGTCATAATGTTTCATAGACATCAGAAATTACTGGGATTATTTTGCAGTCTTCTTCAGATTTTGAGAATTGATTCCGCTGTAGTTACCATGCACTAAAATACTATATATTTATTACCCCTTGTCCTTTTGCATGTGTGTCATTGTTTGATAGGTAATCTATGTCATAAATTGACTATCTGAAGATGAAAGATTCATTTTAGAGTCTCAATAGGTGTGTGCTATGGTCACTGTTTCCTTTGTATTTTTGTACAGAGTGGATCATTTGATATTTAAAAGAAAGTAATTGTACTAGATTTTTATCTGTGTTCTTGAGGAGCAGCATGCAAACTCTTCCAGGTCTTTTTATGACCCATTCTTTCAGCCCTAGGAAATTACTTTATACCTTACTTCATATTCATAAGCTGAGCATCTCTGCAGTGCCTCTATTACAACAGGATCTGATGAGGAAAATGATCAAAATAAACAATTCTGGTGACACAGTTATTTTTGTCTTTAGAGTTTGCACCTGTTGAACTGCTGGCAAAAATTCAGTTACGCTTCAAACGAAAAGAATGTATGCTGCAAATGCAGGTTGTTGGGGTTGGGACAAAGGGGTTGGAACAAAGACGATTGGTATTTACCCTGTAGAAAGTTTACCCCAGCCTAGATAAAATATCCTTTAGCCTCCTACTTTATTTTCACGCATCTGTCTTTATTAGTAGGCACGCTCTTCGAAAAGATCTTTAAAATATACGTGTTTATCTATACATGCTCAAACACAGATACATATGTACAAATATGAAGAGCTCGAATCATAGTTAAAACGGTTGAAAATGTCTGGTTTTGTTTCCCCTTCTCAATGAGCACAGCACAGCCTAAGGAAGGGAAATTTTAAATTGTCTGCATTTATTACAAGTGAATCATCAAAAAATGTTGTTTCAACCCCGCTGGCACAGGTCCCTCGGCATCACGACGACTCCTCCGTGGCTCCACGTAAGGCGCCAGGCACGTCCTCCCTTCCCGATGGGAATCACTGTCTCCCATTGCAGTAGTTCAGAAACTTCGCTGGGCACCGAAAGGCGCGGGTCTGGGACTGTGGAGGCCGGGGCTCGAGTCCCCTGCCGCTGCCAGTGCTCTGATGCGGAGGGAGAAGCAGGAGTGATGTCCTGACAGCCTCTGCCGCAGGTGGTCTCAAATGTTTCCTTCCGTACAAAAATGCAGACAAACTGAACGTGAAGCGAGAGGCTTGTTGTGGGACAAATGAAGCTTTCGCTATATCCTAAAAGTGATTTTTTTTTCCACTTTGTCAAACAAAATGAAAGCACCTTCATTATAAGCTGAATTCATTCTTCTGTAAAAAATGAAAAACTTTTCAGCTGGGATTATAATTTACCTCTCGTGTCTGAAAAATGCACTTTCTGGCTTAGGAAAGTGGTTTTTTTCCTCTCACTAGCTGGCACATTCCACCATGCAAACAGCTTGAGCTAATATTTAATTAGGTAAATAGAACATTAGTGTTAGAGCAAGAGGGGCTGGTCAAGCATTCCTGACTCAAGACAACCTCTTAGACACTCTGACCAGAAAGGAAATGCCACTACATGTGGGCGAATGAAAAATGAGACGTTTTATATCCAGGATTATTTATTGTTCTATTTGAAGTTTGAATAACAATTGTAAACTGTGCACGTGCATACATGTGCATGCACTTAAAAGAAATAGTTAATGAAATCTGGATACAAATGCTGATCTCCTTCTATATATATAGTGGACCTAGCCAAAACACAATCCTCAGGTTTTCCAGACCTGGATCGAGATCCAAATGTCGTGGCTCATGCCCACCGCTACTTCTTTTCAAGGAACTCATTCATCAGTGGTGCGGACATTTCCCTGGACTTTCTTTTAGCTGCCAGAGATTTTTTGGCATTTTATAATAAGACTAATTGCAGTGTGTGTGAGCCTCAAGGAATGAAGACACTTCTCTGCTTTAAAATTAGTAGCTGTGACTGCCAAAGTGACATGCAGAAATATTCTGGAGGGCAGATAGAAAGCTCGGTGAGAGTTTCCAAGGCCACACAACAGTGCTGACTTTTTCAACTTAGTGAATATGGTTTTCCAAAATACTTGTCTTCCTTCTATTCCTACAGGGCACTGCAGCTCAAAGAAGTAGAGCGAGCAATTCTTGGACTGAACCACTTGATTTCCCCTCTGATGAGCTTTCATCTCTCTCTTACTGCACAGCACAAGTCTTTCCTTGACTATTTTGAATATTGGCTCCTTGGCTAATAAAATTTTACAAGTGATTTTGAAAACAAACAATGCTATATTATCCCTTTTTTCAACTCATGAAATAAATATTCCATCAAAGAGACTTTTATGTTTCACAGTGGCAGTTCTCAAATGACCAGCATGGTATCATGTTCAAAACAGGGCATGGTCCATTTTTACAGTAGATTTACTCAATCACAGTTACTAATCGGATTAGTACTGCTTTTATGTCTGACAAATTTTTGAAAGTTGGGGATCATTAAAGCACTTGCACATAGAGAGCCTATGGTGCTGGGCTGTGTTTTTCCAGTTATCCATTTCTGCTTTGAAACAAATCAGACAATCCTTTTTTAACACACGTAGCTCTTTTAGGTTGCAGTGCCACCAAGCATTTAAATCCATTGCTCGACTCAGCAAAGCAAGTGCTTATGTATGGAGTTAAGAAAGAACATCAGTTTAAGAGGTAGGAGAGGCTGAGCGCTAGGGAGTGACTCACGCATGCTACTATCCAAAAGGAAAATATTTACTTATGCTTTGCTCTCCCCCTCAACCATATGCAAGAACTAACTCTTACAATCTGAATCACAGTCTTTGATACAATTCCTTCACAATCACTGTCCACAATTCTAATAAAAATATTAGGATTAGAATTAGCTGTCATAAGCTTGCAAGTGATTTCTCTTAAGAAGAAACTACATGTACCTCCAAAGATGGAATTTGGCCCCCAAAAGTCTAAGTTTTGCTCAAGAGGCGAACTGCAGTGAGGTCAGGGGATTTTTCCAGATGTTGTAGAAGTATAATGCAGGCCTTGTTTGGGTGCTAGGTGTGCGTGTCCTTCTACTTCAGCTGTTCTCACAAATTGCACAGGAAAATAACTAGAAACCTTTCACTCATAGAACTATAGGAGGGTCTGATATCCTCTATCAGACAGTTGGCTTAAAGCTCAAGCTTAATTAGTCCTGTGTCAAAAAGGAAGCACTTAAAACAGACAAGATGATAGAAAATGAAGCCTGATCTTTCATTTCTATTAGAAATTCCTTCCTGGAGCTGGAGGAGCGAGCAGAGGGCACGCGATAACCATTCCAATAGCTGTTGCAGCATTAAAAGGAGGAGTAGTTCTGACTGGCTCATTGCTGAACAGGCAGAAATGGGATGTAACATCTGTAAAAAACATACAAAACATTCCAGGTGTCATAGAGCACCAAAAGCAACTAATAGTGTCTGTCTTTTCTTGGAAGTCAAATCTATTTTAGTTTGTAAAGACCGTTACCAAAAGGCTGTCTTGCTAAAATTGCCACAGATGCTGCTATGTGCAAATGGTTCTACTGCTGCCTCCCCCAACTGCATGCAAACAAGCATCTTTCGTACAGCCATTAAAATGCCTTTATTTGTGCTATCTTAGTAAGTCTGGAGGGTATAAGCAAAGATTAGATTTCTTAATGGATAAAGAAGATAGCTAATTTTTTTTTAACATGAATCAACTATGCCAAAAGGATTTCAGTAGAAACAGATGCACTAGAATACAAAATCACTAAAACAAAATTGAATGAAATATAGTCTATGTTTGTACATGCTCTCTATAAATACTATCTTTATGAGAAAGTGAATGGGTTAGCATCAGCCAAGCACGAGTCAGGAAATGATCAAATTAAATTTACACACCGAAGATTAGGCTCTGTCTCCTGGGTACGTGCATTGCTGTGAGATCTTTGATATCAGTATAATATGCCATTTTCCAATCAATAAAGTGCATACATCTTTTTAAAAAATTTAATTCACATATATAAGTATGTATACAATGGAGTCTTGCTGCCTGTGTGTCAACTCTCTTCTTTGGAAAGTAAAACGAAATACACATAGAATCCAGAAGCTGAGGTCTCCTCTGCAAGCTGCAAAGCTCTGTTGATCTGCAGAGTAACAATAGTATGTAAATATAAATCTAGCTTGCTATTCATAAATAGAACTATTAGGTAGTCTGAGGAGGAGATTATTAATGCAATTCTGTCTCCTTTTCATGGTCAGGGAGCAGTTTCATGTCTGCTCAGTGGAAAGAAGGAGGGGAGTCGTTCCTTTGTTCTACCCAAAATCATTAACTTCCCAAGAGTCTCAGACCAGAACACCGTCTGAGACTTACAGAGGCTGTGCAACTACCACTAATTCCTCAGCACTTCACAAATTAGCACAAACTAACTATACGGAGCAACACACTGACAGAGTTGTACAATTCTGAAGGAGTAATAATGTCTGTTAACATAAGGCTGCTATTGTGAAGACACTGCAAAATACTATACACCATATGAATAATATTATATTAGATATAATATCATAATGTCATATTGTAATAGAAGCGTCTTCTAGCAAAATTAAGGCTCAGTGAGGTTTTGGCATTTTGGCAAAGGTAGTGATTGAGTTAACAGATAATCCCAACTAGAAAAAAATATTTTCTTCTGTGGCACATCAGGTCTTCCAAAGGGTACTGGTGAGCAAGTGGCCAAACACATGAACAAAACCTCCTGGATCAGTAAGTTTGTTTTAAATGAAAAATCATGAGATGATACAAAATCGATCTCTGTTGTGTTTCGTCAGTGCAAGTTCCTCCACATCTTAAATACCTTTTAAGGCCCCATGTGAGAACACCAGCACCACAGTGATTGGAAGGGCAAACTAACCCAAATAAACAGTCCTTAAACCAGGGCACGTTGAGAAATACTCATTGTGATCTTGAAGATCACAGTACCTTCAGGTACTCTTACGTAGGGGCACAAGGAGTAGGTTTCACACAGCAAGTCACCAGACTTTAAGTGTCTGCTGTGAGCTAAGGTCATCTTAAGCTCCCAGAGTAATCAGTGGAGACCTAGTCAATACAGTCAATGAAGCCAAGAGCAAAATTCACCTTATCCAAAGATAAATAAACAAAAGAGGCATTCAGATGCCTAGAGCTGGTTGAGATGCTCTCGGATACTCAGGACAGAACCAGGTGAGGCTAGGTACAAGACCTACAGAAAATCTTTGCCCTTCAAGAGCAGGAAATAGTCATCAGGTGAAATATCCTGGGGCATCAAAAAAGTCACTAGACTACATGATTAGGCAACTGAATCCCATCTATACTGGATAGTCAGTTGCAGAGCACCCTGCGGAGCTCTGAGTGTACGGACTACACAGCTAGTGCACGTATGCATTCCCTGCTAGGTTTAGGAAGACACCTAAATCCCACACATTGTATCAGTTCCACAGTTCCTAGCTACGAGACGGATGGCCACGTACTTCTGACTACCTGAATGCATGGGACACTGAGGGCAGAGCAGAGGATAATCTTAGGAGGAGTTACTTGCTGAACACGGTACAGTGACAACCCTCAGAGAAGAAAAACATTGAAATCACTAACTTATGCATTTTATGTGTTTAAATTCTTGGCATGTTACTAGTCACACTGTCCCACTTTATTTATTTTTCTCAAGGCAAAAAAAACAACCACAAATCCCCAGGTCTGTGACAACAGAACACTCATAGCCTTCATCCATCTCCAGAAACAGATGGGGTAAAAGTATTGCCAGTAAAAGTTTGTGATGAAGAGGATCAAACAATCTGGGTATAAAAAATTACCACGGGAAGGACCCCACTCCTGGTTCATTTGTTAGGCTGTCTTTACTTCAGACCAGCAAGGCCTACAGTAGCACAACATTTTTCCATCAGCAGGTCAGGAGGAAAGGCATATTTCATGCTCACGTCGCTGACCCAGACCTCTGGCCAAAAGGGAGTGATATTGATGCGCTCTGGAGCAGGTTTATCTGACTCTTAATCAGAAAGCCATTAGCCTGACACAAGGGTCAAAGGAGGGAGTGTAAAATGAACTGATATAGGAGGGATCCACATGACTTCCAGAAAAGGCTTGCAAAAAGAGAGTCTGCGGCACTTCCTCTAATTATTTTTATTACCACGCTGGACTTCAAAACAGCAGCTCAGGAAGAGAAACAGCGAGGTAAAGACTTGACCCCGCTGAAATCAATGGGAATTTTATTACTGACCTCAGCAGGACAAATCTTGACTTTTTCCTAGGTTTCCTGCTTGTTTTGGGCACATAAGTATTGCAAGATGCGGAGAGATTTTGGTGAGACTGAGCAATCTCCCTCTGATTTTCCCTTCTTAACCAGAGTCTGTCAAATCAAAAGCCTTGGCTTAGCCCCATTTAAGTTCAGTCCTGGGTGGTTGACTGGTTTTCCGGGATAGATAGTGGGCCTGTGTGGTAGGTAACTTTCTCTTCAACCTTATTTCCAGCTCTGTCTCCTGGATGGGCCCTAGACCTGCCTTGTTTCCTGGTCCTGTCTCCAGTGTTCTTGACTGGTGTCCTCAGCTGGAATTTGGACCTGAATCTTTACTTTGGCTTGTCAGAGACTGTCATTTGAAGCTGTCATCACCAACAGGACCCTATTCAGATACCGTGGGACTGTGATTTGTTTGGGAAGGTCACTGTCGGTGCTGTGGTCACCGTCACCTCCTGGCTTGTCTGTCCTTGTGGTGCAGCCCTGTTCTTGCTTCTCCCTGGTAATGTCCCCCAAAAACTAAGCACTCAGTGGAAGCTGATGCCGCTGAGAAACGCCATACAAGTAAGAAATCTGGTATTCAGGAAGGAAAACACAATAGAGAAAAACATTGCTAAATTATTTTTCTTGTCATTTCTTTTGTTACTGTTTCATAAACTGTGCCATTGATATGGCCAGAGGTATGTTGTATTACTCTAGGGAGAAATGGAAACTTTAAAACCCTTCTAATACACTGTTGCTAGGTTAGTGACAAGTTTTACATAGCAGATGTGAAGTCAGTGTTATCTGGAAGCCTTTGGTGACAACAAATTCATTTATATATTAAATCATATTGTTGGCCACTTTCCCTACTTAGAGCAAGAAGTCTTAGCTTGTTGTAACAATGAAACAACTATCCCTAGGAAAATATAGAGGCTTTGGGAAAAGAAACTTCACAGGAAATGGCTGCATCAGCCGGCAAGCATCTTCCTTGGCAGAGATTTATGTGGTGTGTTTTACCATTCAAAGAAGTTTAGAAACAAATGTGGGAGGAGGGATGAAAGTGTAGAGCAGAGAGCTGGTAACTGGCTGCAGAGGTGCTTCATTATTGCTGTAGGATGAGGACTACAAACCTAGGGCACTGGACTCCAATTTTCTTTGACTACACTGCTTTTTGAACGACCTGATTAACTGGTAAGTGGTATTAGTCCCACCACTCCATGAGGTATACCTGCATTTGGATGGTTGCCCTCTGTTCCTGTGTATGCATTAGCCTAAATGTGACTACCTTCTTCATGCATATGCATGTCAGTGCTCTGAAAAAAATCCCTTGTACGCACCCATAAAAGACTTTGTGTCACTTTAAGGAAGCCTTTTTAAGGTAGAGTTCTGCCAAAAGTGAGGTGTTATTTCTTCACTGTCAGCCCCTAGTCCCCAGGGCTTATGTTTTTCCCTTGTTTACTTTATGTATGCCAGACCAACATTTAATTTATTAATTAAAGGCTTGTTTGTTCGTCTCCTCCAAGTTACCTTAGAAAATACATAACCAGTACTCTGATAAACACCTGCATATTCTAGTTCATATTTAGTGTGAATATAGGAGGGAGCGTAGTTTAGAGGAGAAACCAAGTACAGAACTTCTGGCTTATCTTCTGGGAACGGTTGTGATAGTGGGGATGAAACAAACAGCTGTTTAGTTCAAGGAGCATTTTAAAAACACACCACGAGATGAATGGTGGCAACTTGCTCCCAACATAAGTTTGACCCAACTCACTACCATGAAGTCAGAGATTCCTGTTCTGAATGACTGACAGGTAGGAGCAGGAGCTTTTTTCTTTTTCAATAAAATAAGTGGAATTAAGAAATAAATCCTGTTCGAACAGCGCTTGTAGCATGCTTGGGGTTGTGCTGTTTGCCAAAGTTGTAAGAATCTACTCTGAAATAAGCCTAGAGAATAACCTGAAGAGGAAAGGGCACTGCTTCTGGTGTGACAACAGAGAATGGAGGGCAGTGGCATCTGACTAAAATAGTTATTGTTACAGAGGATTCTACAGAAAAAGGAAGACTTGAGCTTTCATGAAGGGCAGAAGAGATACCAGTTATACCACTCCACTCACCATTAATATAACTGCAGGTGATTGGGGCATGCCATGAGATGGAGTTACACGTGTAACAGATGATAGCCGTGGCCTCTTTTCCAGGGAGAGCAAAAGCATCATTGCTTCTCCGCTGCTCTGTTTAATTTCTTTCTCCCTAATCTGATACCAAGTCAGATTCAGCAGCAGCAGCTCAGCAGTTGGAACTGAAGTGGTCAAACCATTGTGTTTCCTATTTGTTTTGTGTTTTGTCACTTTTACACTGATGGTGGGATAGGTGCTTACCCATCTCATCTGTCCTTGATGTTGTTAGTGTGCTGGTAGCAATCCATTCTTATTAGAAGTTGAGAGTCATCATTAACAAATCAGAACTGTATGCTTATTGAAGTATGGATCTCTGCATATGCAGTTTCCTGAGACACTGCATCGCTAACAGCATATCAGAGAATCTGGATGATAAATTCCAACAGCTTCATTATATGAAAAAAACCTTGGCAGTACTCCGTCTTCAGGTCCTGTTCTTCCATCCCCTGCAATTGTACTGGACTGGAGGTAAGGGTCTTTTAGGCTGGTGGTGAGGGATTGGGACAAGCTCATGACAAAACTGTGTCTATATTTATTAGACCTCAAAGAATTTTTCTTCTGTGTTTTCGGGGGCTTTTTGTTGGGGTTTTTTTTCCAGTGTCTGGGAAAACTCACACAATCTCTTAACATTCACTACATCCTATAGCAAGAGCGTTTATAGCATACAGAAGTCTCTCCTTTTGTTTTGAAATGGCATATCTATTTTATTTGATCTTTCCTTCTCATATCACAATAGATAAGCAAATAGGGAGTGATTATTTCCTTTTCTGTGTCAATACCAATTTTGTAGACCTGTAGTATATCACCTTTCAGTTCACTCTAGTCTGAGTTTTGATATAATTCGTTCTTTCGATAAAAGTTGTGAAGTAGCTTCTATCATGCATGTTTCCCTACAGGTATCTTTTGTAATTGTATTAGTTTCTTTTTCTGAGACGGCGAAGTAAGAACTGTGTATGGGGAAATAAGAACTGCATACATCATGTTGTGGAGTTGTAGAATGGCATAATATTGGTGCAAACAGTCCCTTTCACCAAAGTGTTGAGAAAAAAAATATTATCTCAGTTTGGAGTTCAACTGCAGCTCTTCTGGCTTAGAGAGGCCAGGCATACAGTTCATCTTCCAAGGCAGGTGATTTACTCAGTATCTCAAGGAATTTCAAGCAACTTAAAACTGCCATGTCTTAAATTATTATTCCATTCAATCAAACAGCAGATCAACCCTTCATCTGATGGAGCGAGTCTTGGGTAATAGGGGATTGAAATATTGTTTTGTAAAAATCTAGAGATTCCTACATAATTCTGGAATAATTCTAATTCTTCAGGTAAATCCAAACGTCTCAGCCTGTATTTACATAATGTTTTGGGTGTGTGTGGCAAGGTTTTGGTAGCGGGGTTGCCTTCTGTCAGAAGCTGCGAGAAGCTTCCCCCATGTCTGATATTGGCCAAACCAAAACAGTTTCCTGGACAGACCTAACCAGAGCCCTTCAATTCTTGATAAGCCTTGGCTGTCTGTGCTGACAATTTGGCCTGGTTAAATGCCAGGTGTCCACCAAAACTGCTCTATCACTCCCCCTCCTCAGCTGGACAGGGGAGAGGAAACATTATGAAAGGCTCAAGGGTCGAGACAAGGAAAGGGAGAGATCACTCACCAATTACCGTCACGGACAAAACAGACTCAACTTGGGGAGAAAAGGAAAGTTTAATTTATCACCAATCAAACCAAAGCAGGAGAATGAGAAATAGAACCAGATCTTCAAATACCTTCCCCCCACCCCTCCCTGCTTGCCAGGCTCAGTTTCACTCCTGTTTCAGAGTCCCTTCCACAGGCTACAGGTGGATCTCTGCTCCACCGTGGACCTCCATGGGCTGCAGGGGGACAACCTGCCTCACCTTGGTCTTCATCACAAGCTGCAAGGGAAGACTCTCTGCTCCGGCATCTCAAGCGCCTCCTGCCCCTCCTTCTTCACTGACCTTGGTGTCTGCAGAGTTGTTTTCTCTCACATCATCTCACTCCTCTCTCTCAACGGCTGTCTCACCACAGTTTTTTTCTTCCCTTTCTTAAATATGTTATCACAGAGGCGGTACCACTATTGCTGACTGGCTTGGGCTTGGCCAGTGGTGGGTCCGCCTTAGAGCCAGCTGGCACTGGCTTTGTCAGATATGGGGGAAGCTTCTCGCAGTTTCTCACTGGAGCCACGCCTGTAGCCCCCCTCCACTACCAAAACCTTGCCACACAAACCCACAGCATTCCACCCCCTGCCTCTGTGAATCACACATTTAAGAACTATCATTAAAATCCACGTTCATCACACAATCTTCACAAACTTCAGAGACATCAAAAAAAAAGAATTCCCCACACCAAAATCAAAATAACATCATCACAACATTAAACAGAAGTGGACAACTTACACACAATCCACCCCTCGTTCCTTCACCACAATTACCACAACAACAAAATAATTCTCCACAATTATTCTGCTCTCTTCACGTTGTTCAGTCCATGTTTTGCCTGTTACCTCTCCATTACTCTCTGTATCTCGAATTCTTTGAGTCTCCTGCCGGGTGCACCAAAAATGTTTTATTTTGCTCTCCTACCTTCTCACCTGGGCTCACCAGCAACGTGAGATCTTTGCTGGAAATCCTGTCAAAGTGTTGTGGTTTTGACTCAATTTGCAACAAAGAACCACGCAGTTACTCTCTCACTCCTTCCCTCTCCCTGGTGGGATGGGGAGGAGAATCAGAAGGAAAAAGGCAAAAAACTCGCGGGTTGAGATGAGAACAGTTTAACAGAATGGCAAAGGGAGAAGAAAACATCAGTAATACTGATAAAAAGCATATACAACATGCAATGTTCTCACCACCCAATGCCCAGCTTGCTCCTGAGTAGCAAAAGCCCCTCCTTCAGCCAGCTCCCCACTTAAATGCTGAGCAGGACTTCACATGGTATAGAATATCCCATTTGATGGGCTGTTTGGGTCAGCCCAGCCATCTTCTTGTGAAAATTAACTCCATCCCAGCTGAACCCAGGACATGTACCTAACCTGCACTGCTTAGCTACAGATGTGCTCAAGCCCACGAGTTGAGTACCTCACTAGATCTTCTCTGGGTACTTACTAGCTCTACTCAAGTTCTTGTCTGGGGGAACTGGGGCTATTTAACCACAGAATCAAAAGAGAAGCAGCTAACAGTTCCTTATCCCACACCCATACTCCATATAAGTAACACTGATGCTGCTTTTTCCATGTGGTAACTTTTCTAAAAAAATGTAATGTTCAGATTCCTGACCTTTTTCAGGCTGACAGTGGTTAAACGAAGAGACTGACTTGATAGCATAGAATGGTTTGAAAACATGCCTTTGCCTGTGTTGTAAATTTTTATACATAAAAAAAGAAATTCTACCCCTGGCATTGTCAACCTCCCATCTTTGCAAGACAAGAGGTGGGGGGGAATACTTAACAGTTAGAAGGTGAATAGGGAGTACAATGGAGTGATACAAAACGTTGCTAAAAAAATTTACTCTGTGAAATAATTTTTGTCCCTTTATCACACTTCTTTCTTTAATAATAACTTAAGCAATTATATCTCCAAAATGGAGAATGTTTTCTTCACAAACTGAGCTTCTGACATTATTACCATGCAAGGAAATCACCATACCATGCCCAGATTCCTACTTCAAAGATTGCAGTCTTTTTAGCAATTCTGCTGAGAATGTGTTTCTAATGGAAATTGTATTCCAAATGAAAATAGTGCCTAGATAAAGACAATCAACTGCATAATGAATGCTAGAACTGATGATTAATAGTTTATGCATGAGGTAGATTAGTTGGTAGGCAACAGACCAAGGATGTCAAGGGAGGATTAGGAAAATTAAAAGCAGCCCCCACACTTATGGTTGCTTGTACAGTAAACAATCCTGCCCCTCCCAGCACAGCAACAACCATCTGTTTTCATAATATGTATTAATATTTTGTGGTGCTGCTTGTTATTTTTGCTAGTATCATGTTTGCTCTGTTACGTAGAAGACACCATCGGCAGAGATTCTCCTTTTGCAGTCAGCTATATGCCTAGAGTAATAAGAGTAAAATACTTAAAATAAATGTGAATTATACAGACATATGTAAGCTGGGCTATAGGAACATACAGTTAAGTTAAAAAGAGAAGTCAGAGACTCTGGAGTCCTGGGGTTACTGACTCAAACCAGTCCATCCACATTGATCAATGAAGTACTGTGGGGATATTTTGGCTGAAGCCCAGAGGCCCTTACTCACTTTTACACAGCGCTGTATCCACACTAACAAACTCTCTGGGCCCAAGGTGCTCACTAAGCAGCGCTCCACAGTGCACTGGTTAATGCCTCCCTTCGCAAGGGGTTTAGAGCCAGTCCCTGAGCTCCTGCTTTTGCGGCACAGTCAGTCTGCATCTTGTGGGGACAGCCACAAGCAATGAAGGTGTGACTGATCAACCTCAGTCTGTAGGAAGTTACAGAAGGAGTGATCTTAGGAAAGGTCTTCGGGTATTAGAACAATATTTAGGCCAAGATTTTTCACAAACAGCATAAATGAGGAAGACTATATCAGGCTTTTCTATTAATATTTAGGTGTAGAAAGACTTGTAAAAACTACAGCTCTTTCTGGAAATTGGGTCCCTGTTATATTTCCCAGTTTTACCTGGAAACGCTAAGTACTGTGGCTTGCTTATGAGTCACAATGTTATTTCAGGGTCCCGGGTCTTTTCACAGTATGCTTCCTTTTTCAGGTTCTCCCAGCCAAAATTCCAAACTACAACTATAATTATCATGTGATAGCCTCTGGCAATAACGGCAGGAATTGCATTTCTTACCTCATTTTCACTGGCTATTCAAGACATTTGTGATTATATTATGTGATAAGAATGGTTTTTTTCAAAGACTTTCGATTGCCGCTTTTCTGTAGTTACAGAAATTCCCCAGATTCAGTCCTGTTACAGCTGCAACATACAACAATGTTCCTGGTTTAGAAGCCACGCTGCTGTTTGAAAACATTTCCTCTTCGCTTATTACCAGTACCCCTCCAAGATTATCACTGTCAAAATTAGGGTTTTTTAAATGTTGCTGTTTTTGTCTGGTTTCCTGACCTGCAGATAACTTGACGCCACTTCTGTCTGTCCAGATGTAGCATACTAACCTCTGCCTGTCACAGCTGACTGTTCCCTGGAGTTCAGATGGCAGAAGACAACCCCTTTTAGCTGGGGGACATTTGGATGGATATGAAAGAATGTGGAAGGGCAAATTAAGACCTTTGTATCTGTTCAGATAAACCACTAATCAAACACATTTGCACTTGATTAGAGATCAAAGAATGGTCAGCTGCACTAACTAGCATGTTCCAACATAGTATGTCTTAACTTGCTAATTCCCTGACAGTCTCTAGTTGGCCCTGGTTCATCAGGGAGGTTGGGCTGAACTTGCTAATTCCCTGACAGTCTCTAGTTGGCCCTGGTTCATCAGGGAGGTTGGGCTGTATGACCTCCAGAGGTCCCCTTCATCTTCAACCAGTCTGTGACTGTGACCCAGCTATACAGAAAGAGAAGAAGTCATGAGTGAGTAACAAAATTACGTCAGGGATACAAGTACAGCAATGGCATTGGTGTAGACATTGGAGGATGGAAAAGCACATAAATGCATGTGGGAGCAGGACAAGACCTGGGAAAATGAGGATGAGTGTGCAGAAGCAGTAAAATGGCTGAAATGGGAGAGTAACAGACTGCATTAGACAGGAAAGATGGGTGGAAAAGACACTGGAAAAAAAATCCTGGAAAAGGTTTACAGGGCCTCTGGTATAGAGAGGGGTGGACTATACAACATTCCTCATCTGAAAGAAAAGGGGAGTCTGCATGGCATGCTAACATGTGGATGGGACACTGACACACAGAGGAAAAAGATGTGGAAAAATAGTCCGTGTATGTAGAGTAATCAGGTCTGCAGAAGAAAGGGAACCAGGCAACATTCAAAGCATCTTTAGATCTGCTGCCCCTCAGCCCTGCTGCTCTAGAGCCTCTCTTCAAGGTGCTGCTCTGGCGGCACAGCCAGGCTCTGCCACTTTCCTCCAGTTACAAGAGCTGGGCTCCTGCCCTCTCCGTGGGTACAAGCGGGGGACCACTCTAGACTGAGCTAAAAAATGGGCTCTGTGCTAAACAGGGCAGGGACTAACCCGCCTCTTCTTCCTCTCTTCCCCTGAGCAACACCCGTCAACTTCCTGAGATCAGCTACAGTAAACTGTATCAATAACCACAGATTCTCTCTAATTTACTGCTGAAAAAAACTCTAAAATAAAAATTCAGATAGATGGCTTAAATCATGTAGATTTCTTGGCTTGCTGTATGGCTGTCTGGGACATACATACAATACCACTGACACAATATTGTTGGGACTTTTGTAAGCAGCAAATAAATCATTACTTTTACAGTCACACATTTGCACATTTTTTTGAAAAATGGAAGCTAGAAGTGGAAGACTTAGTATTTTAGGGGGATTCTGGTGCTTTCTTTCTAAATGGTTGAGCTGAAAACTCACTCCATCCTTTCTCAAAACACCCAAGAATAAGTAGCCATTAACCAGCAAACAAGGAGCCACCCATCTGACATGTGGAGTTTGGTAACTGCTGAGCGTCAGAGGTCAGCCCTTTTTGGTGGGGTGAAAACAATTATTGCCCATGACAAGGCCTGCAAGTTATTTGTTTCTATTCTCCCATGCACAATCCCTCATTAGAAAAAGAAAGCCAAACACCCTTGTGGTTTTGTGTTTTGGTTTTCTTTCTGACTGAGGAAGGCCACACCTGGCTGCTTTAATTATGCTTCTGAATACATACATGTAAATCTTATTTATTTGGCTGGGAGAACGTAAGTGAGAGAAGGCTTTTTGGATTTTCTTTATTTTTTTTTTTCCTCAGAGCAAGGCAAAAATTAGTTACTCATAGCTACAATTGTTGCTCAAGTCTGATTATAATTATAAACATTAAATCACCAATTATAATTTGATATTCAATTTTTTTAGACAGTAGTCATTCTTCTTTGAAACTGCCATTTTTATTTCTTTTGATAAAATTTCCCAGACTGCTTAACAGAACACACTAGAAATGGACACGCTACTTGAAAAATAACTTTGCTTAATTATACTTTTTTCCAAAATCTGTTGATTACGATAACTGTTTGCTAAAGCACAAGTTCGTTAGCCTATGCAAATTCTGATAGTGTCATTTAAGAAGTTGTTTATAAGGCACTTCTTCCATGTTATGTGGTGTAGCCTATTTTCCCTTGCGTTTATGTAACTGTGCCATTCAGCTTTGCAGACTATAAGGTCACACTCGGTTAAGATCATGTAGTCGATGCTGTGGTAGAGAACCCAGGGAGAATTTGCCAGGGCTGAGTTCCTTCCACTTTTCTTCTCAAGTGAGAAAACATTATAGGGTCATAGCAGCAATTTGCACCTAAGCAAAATGTGATAGAATTTGATAGGCATTTAACTTTAAAATACTCAAGACGGCTGCTTACTACACTGAAGATGTTAATACTAAGTTTCAGAGGAAGGTTACTTATTTCAACATGCTGTTCAGAAATGGTCCAAAGGTTTTAATAAGGCAGTTTGAAATACTATATGTAAGCCATTATGCAGAAGAAGCAAATGAAATCTGAAGGATCTCAGCGTCTCAAAGAAGTCCTTGTCTGTAGGAGAAAGAAGATGCATTCCCATCATTCAGCTTTTAGTTTTTCAGTGGTTGAGATAGCCAACTAATATCCCTATGCTCCCTACACAGACAATCCAAAGAAAGATTCTTACTGATAATTTACTGGAGTTCTGCTACGTGTGATAGAATTACTATGCAAAGGGTCAGTTATATCGCCTAATTTAACCTACCTAAACAGCATCCTGTTGACGTCTCTTCTGCAGTCAAAGGGAAAGAGCACCTCTAAAGGAAGATTCATCACATCCTGGATAGGTGGCAGGGTAGACAGGAGGACAGTCCTATCGGTGTGATCTCGGGGGG
>Ga0065711_1007324_pt1 | contig 19759 bp, 10 predicted proteins | sample Hoacrofraction12_FD_59098 | JGI IMG/M metagenome (GOLD analysis project Ga0065711, IMG submission 59098) | Hoatzin crop microbial communities from Cojedes, Venezuela - Epithelial fraction 12 v2 (version 2) | ecosystem: Host-associated > Birds > Digestive system > Esophagus > Crop | place... | reverse complement strand
TCTTCCCATCTCCTCGGTGTAAACGGTGTATTCCTCGATGCTTTGGAGATATTCCTCTGCCATTTTCTTGTGGTTGTTGTGTGCCAGCACGACGGCTGTGAGGGCTTTCGTCTGAATGTCTGTCTTCCTCGGCATTTTCAGGAGTTTGTCGAGGAGGTATTTCTTTGCGTCCGCTGCTTTCCCTGTCGGCTCGCGTTTTTCGAGCGCGAGTGTATAGAGGTAGTCGATTTGTGAGCGTGAGATTTCGAATTCAAAACCTTTCTTCTCCAATTTTTTCATTTCCTCCACCCATTTCACCATTTCGCCGTCGAGGAATTTGAAGGCGCGGTTCATCATCTCTTTCGTGTCGTCTTGTTTTCCGGCGAGGGTGTTAAGTCTTGCCATAGTCTCTGTGACGTAGAGTGTGATATAGAGGCTGCCCCTCATTCCCGGCCACCAACTCCAGCTGCCGTCGGCTCCCTGCAGTTTTTTGAGGTATGCGAGCGTGGTGTTGAGTCGGCTGTTTATCTGGTTGTCATCGAAGTAGTTTATGAGCTGGTGTTTCTGCTCGTTCTCGTGCTTTGCCTCTGCCACCCACGGAGTCTCGTCTAAAAGCAGCTCCTTAAGTTCCTCATTGGTTTCGAGTGCCGACTGCAGTGTGGAACTTTCGGGGTTCTCCTGCTCCTCTTTCTCCCACTGCTGGATAGTGGTTTTGATGTTGGGACTTTGTTTGATTACAAAGTCAGCGATTTTGTTGGCATAGTATGATGATGCGAGCGATGCGGCATTCTTGTCGCACCCGATTGCCACTGTCGGCAATGCTTGTATTGCGAGCCACATCGGGTTGTTGGTATATTCTATGGTGAGCAGTTTGTCGCCCTCTGCCGTCGCCGGTGTCAGCGCTTTTATGTCTATGGTCTTGGTTCCCGGTTCTGTTTGTGTGAACGGCACGGTTTTGGTAACTCTCTGTTTGTCTGGCATCACGGCGAGGTATCTTATCTCTCCGTCGCTGTATCCGCTGCCTTGCGCGGTGATTTTCACTGTGTAGAGCTTGCCGGGTTTCAAGGTGTTGGCGCCGATGTCGAATGTCGCCGCTGTGGTGGCGTTGGCTCCGAGCTGGAAGTTTTGCGACTGCGAGAACACTGTCTCCATCGTCTCTGCGTCGTCGATTTGTATTCTTGCCGTTCCGTTTATTGGTGTCTCGGATGTGTTGGCGATGCGTGTCGAGATGCTGGCATCGTCGCCGCATCTTATGAAGCGTGGCATATTCGGCTCCACCATAATGGTTTTTTGTGCCACTGCCTCATCTGTGAGTATGGCGTTGCGCATCTCCTTGTCGTTGGCGAGAGTTATAAGTTTCCAGGTGGTAACGCTTTCAGGCAGTGTGAATGCTATTTTCACGTTGCCTTTCTCGTCGGTCATCAGGGTGGGGTAGAAGAATGCGGTCTCGGCGAAGTTCGTGCGCGGCGTGATGTCGGTCTGCTCCTCTGCACTTTCATCGGCTTCTTCGGCGGCAAAGCCTGTGCTTACAATATCTGCCGACCCTGGTGCCGGTAGTGCAACCATCGCTTTCGACTCTGCCACCATTTCGTTTGCCTCTATGTCCATCATATCAGCATCGTCAGCAACCACGGCCCTGTTAGCCATTTTCGCCATAGCCATGGGCCTTGCTCCGCCTAAGAACATACGTCTTCTTATGCGGAAGAAACTGAAATCGTCGATTTCGCAGAAGTGGCTGAATGTCAGTGCCTCCACTTTGCTGTATTGTGTTCTGCCGTTTCTTTGGAGCGTCATACCGTATCCGTGGATGTATGTCCAGTCATTGTCGGGCAGATTTCTATAAAGTCCGAGGTTCAGACTCCACGAGTGTTGTTTTATCTGGTCGAGGCTCTTGTCGTAGAGTGCCGCCATTACCGATGCGTCGGCGGGTTTTCCGTCGGAAGTCTCCACGGTCATCATCCATTCCTCTTTCTGCCCTGGCTGGAGCTTGTTGCGGAATGTCTGCCATTTCATTATTAGTTTTTTGTCTGGCAGGGGCTTGCTGATTTTTATATCGTGGGCGTAGGCTTTTCCCTCTTTCACCCACAGGAGTGTCATGGTGATGCCGTCGCCGTATTCCTCTTTGTATTTCAGTTTGCGGTTAAGAATTTCGCCCTGTTTGTCGATTGTCCCAGTCTCGATGATTTTGTTTTCTCCCGAGAGTATGGTGTAAAGGATATGTGTTTCGGGTCTTGACGTACCTGCCTGTATTATCACCGGCGCGCCGTCTTTGGGGAATTCGGTGTTGCTCACATAATACCAGTCGTCGGTTTCTATCGGTGCTTTTTTGTCGTCTTCGCTGAACACCACGAATTCGTGTTCTATCTTGTCGTCTCCGCAGGTGGCAGTGAGTGTGTGCTTACCCGATTTCAGAGTTTGTATCGCCTTTTTGATATCTTTTGTCTCGCCGGTTTTCGCCGTGAATTTCTGCCCGTTGTCGAATTGGAATTCCACAGTTTCTCCGTCCATATTTTCTCCTGCCATGTTGATGAGGCTGAATGTTACGGCCGTGAGTTTGCTCTTCACCTGCTGCTTAGGCATGTCGGAGGTGAAGTATGTGGGTTTGCTGCTCAATGGTATTGCCCTGTGTGCGGAGTGCGTCTCCCCTTGTATATCGGTAACTTGTGCCTCTGCGGTGATATTGTAGAAGCAGTGCCATCCCATGGCTATTCTTTCCTGGTCTTCGGGTTCGAGCGTGAGCGGCATATTGATAAGGAATTCTCCGTTGTCGTCGGTGGTCGTCTCCTCTTCGGATATTTCTGTTGCCACGTTTCCGTCCCACCACCACCAGAATGGTTTGCGGCGTGTGATGGTGTATTTCACTTTTGCCCCTTGCACTGGCACACCGGAGTATGTTTTTGCTTTTCCTTTGAGTGCTATGGTGTCTCCGATATTGTATTTGTCTTTGTAATCCTCAATTTCCACGTCGAAGGTTGGCCGTTTGTATTCTTCCACGTTGATAGAGGTTTGCGCATGATAAGTGGTTAATGTGAATATTCCTGTGAGGCCTGTTTTGGGTAGTGTGAATTCCGTCGATGCCTTTCCGTAGCTGTCGGTGGTAATTCTTTTCTCCTCGACGATTTTATTGTTTGCGTCGCGTAGTGTGAGGGTGTATGCTTTGTTTTGTATTACTTTTGCGTCGCGGTGCTTGAGTGTGGTGAATGCCATTATTGCCGCATACACTTTCTGACCGGGTCTGTATATGCTTCTGTCAGTGAAGATTCTTACTTCATCTTCGTCCCTGTTGTCTCTATCGAAATAAAAATTGGCATTGAGCGACATTTTGGGATGGAACTTGTCTGTCTCGGTGTATGGGAACACCCTTTTGTTGTAGTAATCCCAGTTTTTGCCATCGCCTTGTATGGTTATTTCTCCCTCGCTATTGCATTCGTAAACATTGAATTTCTCGTTTTGGTAGCTTGGGTAGATTCTTAATTTCGCATTCTGCACCGGTCCTCCGGTTTTGGCATCGAGCACTGCGTATCTCGTTTCGTTTTTCGACAGTTTTTGTGCCACGACTTTGAGGCTCGTGCAGTAAATCAGTTCGATGTCTTTTCCTAATGCGGAGTTGTCGGCTTGTGCCTCAATGAGATACACACCCGGCTGTAATTCCGGCAGTGTGATGCTGTGGGTCGTCGTCTGATATTCCGGCACGTCAGGCAGTTTGTGCGTAACTGTTTGTTTAGTGTCCTTAATTATCTTCTGGTATATTTTTTTTCTTCCCCCTTCGCTGTTGATGTTTATTTTTTCATCGTTAAGTGCGCCGTCGTAGTCTAAGCGGTATATGTTTACGGTGATTTCTTTCAGGTGTCTTGCCGTGAGTTTCATCTGCTCGTTTTTCCCTGGCAGGATAATCTGTATGTCGTCGCCGTGTAATGAGAAATTCGGGTTTGTGATGTCTTTGAGCCTGTTTTTCAACTCATTAATTCTTTTCCATTTTCCCCATTTGCTTATTGCGTGGTTCAACCACTCATATTTTTCTTTCGGCTCTGCTCCGCATCGGTGGATATAATTGTATTTCATTATCGCCGCCTCTCCGCATTCGTCGAGGTCGCCATATTTTGCGATGAGGGAGTCGAGAGATTTGTAATAGGCGGTCTTCTTATAGTCTCTTGCTATGTAGTTTTCATCGCTTTCCTCGAGCATTTTGAGGGCAGTGATCAGAGCCGCTTTTCTGTTTTTCCCGTCGTAGTAGTCGTGGAGGATGTCGTATTTCTCCACTTCGTATCCCATGACGCTGAGCAGGTCGTTGTCGAAGATATAGCTGTCGTATCCGGTCTCGACGAATGGCACGTATTCCTTGTCTTTATGTGCCGCGAGCATGGCCGGGTCGCTGAGCGCCTCGCTGATATACTGGTCGGCGATGTCTTTGGCGTTGTCGCCGAGGAGATTCGGGTTGCTTCCCACCTCGAATGTGTATTTGCCGTCGCCGGGGTTTATCTGGTATATTCTCCCGACGATGAGTTTATACACTGCTGCGAGTGTCTTGTCTTGTTTTTCTGCCTGTGGTATTTTTGCCTCTAATCTTTTCACGTCGGGCAGGAGTGAGTCGGGCGAAATGGAGTATTTCGTCTGAATTGTCTGGAGTTCGGCCTTGAGCAATTGCCCGTATGCCTTTTCTTTCTCGGCTTTTTTCGTAATTTTGTCGAGGACTTCAATTTTTTGTTTCGGCAGGTCTTTGTCTTCTGCCTCTTCCACTTGTTTCCAGAGGTTCGTAAATCCTTGCCCCGATGAGAATATTGATACCATAGCTGCTATTATCGTTATTAAAAGTCTGCTCATAATGCATTTTTTTATTTCACGATGCAAAGTTAGTGCTTTTTTTTATAAGGTGCAATTAATAATCCTAAAAAGTTTTCTTTTACCGCCGTTTTTTTGATTTTTAAACTAAAATTGAGGCGGAGGCGGAAAAACTTGCTAATCTGTCGATAATGAGAAATAACCATTTTTGTAGTTAAATATTGCAATTAATAGTGTCGGAAAGTTAAATATCGGTACTTTGCGTCATTTTTACGCAAAAATATTTGGTTATGTCATTTTTACGCATTAATTTTGCAGCGTGATTTACAACAAGAGATAATAAACAAAAAGTATAATCATTAAAATTTACAATTATGAAGTCAACAATTTTCAATCTGATTATCCTCGATGAGAGTGGAAGCATGGGTCCCATCACTCAACAAACCATCAGTGGTTGCAACGAGACAATAAATACCATTAAGGCTGCTCAGGAGAAATACACTGACACCCAGGAGCATTTCGTGAGCATCTATGCATTCCAGAGCGGTGGAAGTAGTCCATCACGTTATCTTATTAAAAACGCTCCTGCCGCCCAAGCCGAGCATATAACAGAAAAGGACTATCAGCCGTGTGGCTGGACTCCGCTTTTAGACGCTGTTGGCTCCACTCTTACCGACCTCAAGGCGAAAGTTGCGAAATGCGAGGATGCCATCGGAAGCGTTACAATTATCACTGATGGTGAAGAGAACTCCTCCACAGACTATTCTGCCGAGCAGGTGGTGAAGATGATCGACGCTCTTAAGGAGCAGGGCTGGAACTTCAACTTCATCGGCTCCGGCATCGACGTGAACCGAATATCCGCAAGAATGCATATCGACAACAGTATGTGTTTCGATATGAGTGTCGAAGGTTCAAGTGCTATGTATGCGAAGGAGAGACGTTCGCGAGATCGTTGGTTCAATAAAATGGATATTCTCAATAAGCAAGGTATTACAAAAGAAGAACTGATAAGGAGGCGCAAAGAAGAGGCTATGAAATTCTTTGAGGAGGATGAAGAACCCGAAACCGAGCGTGTGGCTCCTTCGCAGATTAACGACTTGGCTCCCAATGAGATATTCGTGTTCGGCAGCAACTTGCATGGACTGCACGGAGGTGGAGCGGCCCGTGTCGCAAGAAAGAAATTCGGTGCCATAATGGGGCAGGGCGTGGGCTTGCAAGGCAGGTCGTATGCCATTCCGACGATGCAGGGCGGTGTGGAGACCATAAAGCCTTACGTCGATGAGTTTATTGAGTTCGCAAAGAACCACCCCGAATACAAATTCCTTGTCACTCGTATCGGTTGCGGCATCGCCGGCTTCTGCGATGATGAAATCGCGCCGCTGTTTAGAGAGGCGTTGAACGTGAATAACATATATCTGCCGCAGTCGTTCATCGATGTGCTGAAAAAGGGCAAGAACAACTAAGAGATAGATTTGAAAGTTTATAATGATCTGTACCGAGGCAGACTGAAAAATGCCAGCCAATGAAAAACACACCCGAAGGGCGGAAACGGCACAGCCGTTTCCGTCCCCTTTTCGTATTATCAGGTATCAGCATACCTTAACTTGCTGGTAACTTGATTTTAATTTGCTGGTAACTTGATTTTAATTTGCCTGTAATTTGCCAAATCATAATTTTCAGTTCAAAAAAGTCAATAAAATAAGGCATTTCGCCCCTGATTTTAATTTGCCTGTAATTTGCCAGCCATTTGATTTTAACTTGCTGGTAACTTGATTCTAACTTGATTTTCATACAATGGAATTGGGCTTTGAAGAATGAAACTCCCTTTAAACAAAGGTATTCCCATCATCAATTTTAACTTGACTGTAACTTGATTTTAACTTGCTTGTAACTTGATTTTAATTTGCCTGTAATTTGCCAAATCATAATTTTCAGTTCAGAAAAGTCAATAAAATAAGGCATTCCGCGCCCGATTTTAATTTGCCTGTAATTTGCCAAACAACAATTTCCAGCCTCAAGGACGTCAATAAAACAAAGCGTTTCGGACCCGATTTTAATTTGCCTGTAATTTGCCAAACAACAATTTCCAGCTTCAAGGACGTCAATAAAACAAGGCGTTTCGGGCCCGATTTTAATTTGCCTGTAATTTGCCAAACAACAATTTCCAGCTTCAAGGACGTCAATAAAACAAAGCGTTTCGGACCCGATTTTAATTTGCCAAACAACAAATTCCTGCTTCAAGGATGTCAATAAAACAAAGCGTTTCGGCCCCGGCTTTAATTTGCCTGTAATTTGCCAAACAACAAAATCCAGCTTCAAGGATGTCAATAAAACAAAGCGTTTCGGCCCCGGCTTTAATTTGCCTGTAATTTGCCAAACAATAAATTCCTGCTTCAAGGATGTCAATAAAACAAGGCGTTTAGAGCCCGATTTTAATTTGCCTGTAATTTGCCAAACAATAAATTCCAGCTTCAAGGATGTCAATAAAACAAGGCGTTTAGAGCCCGGTTTTAATTTGCCTGTAATTTGCCAAACAGCAATTTTAGTGTCAATTTTTACGTAAACTAATACCCCAAACCTTTTATATTATGAACAAATATTATAAAAATCATTAAAAGGTGTACGTATTTAAGATTTTATTATTAACTTTGCAGCGTCAAGATTCGTTTTACCTGCATCAAGTAAACGCAGAAAAACCTAAATGATAGTTTATGGAAAATTTAGATTTACTTATAAAAGAGCTTTGTAGGTTGCCTAATGAGACAGAGTGGGTTGAATTTAAGCATAATAACGGCAAAGCACAAATGATAGGTGAGGATATAAGTGCCTTAGCGAACGGTGCTGTTCTTGCCGAACGCTCGTATGCATATATGATATGGGGAGTTGATGATAATACACACGATATAATTGGTACAGATTTCAGATTAAGACAAACTAAAATAGGCAATGAAGAATTAGAAAACTGGTTGAGATGCTTATTATCTAAAAACACTACTTTTGAGTTTGCATCCGCTGAAATAGAAGGTAAACATATAGAGATTATTATAATAGGGAAAGCCGTAGGAGCACCTGTCGCTTTTGAAAAGACCAGTTATATTCGAATTGGCAGCTATACGAAAAAGTTAAAAGATTTCACAGCAATACAAGCACAATTGTGGGATAGGCTTAGAAACGATAAATTCGAAGATGTTTACGCTATGACAAATCTCAAGTTAGTACAAATACCACAAATGCTAAATTGTGATAGTTATTTTGAGGCTTCACAAATTCCGTTACCTTTTGATTTACAAGGGTATGCGCATTACTTAGAGGAAGATGGGATCATAAAAAAACAAGACAATGGCCTTTACGCCATTACCAATTTAGGAGCAATTCTATTTGCAAAAAAAATGTCTGATTTTTCAAGAATAAGTCGCAAAAACATCAGGATTGTACAATATGAAGGAATCAGCAGAATGGTTATCCTTAAAGAAATGGAAATGAACGACGGATACGCAAATAGTTTTGAAAAAGCTGTCCAATACGTATTTGCTTTATTACCTTCTAAAGAAGATGTTAATTCCGTTAAAAGACTAACAACAAGTTCTTTCCCGTTAGCCGCAATAAGGGAAGCGATAGCAAATGCCATAATCCATCAAGACCTTTATATAACAGGAGCTGGACCGACTATAGAGGTTTTTGAAAACAGGGTAGAAGTAACTAATCCTGGTGCTCCGTTAATAGAAATCATGAGGATTGTGGACAATCCTCCAAAATCCAGAAACGAGAAACTTGCTTCACTGATGCGAAGGATGAGAATGTGTGAGGAACTTGGAAGAGGATGGGACAGAATGGTTATTACTTGTGAACAACAATTCTTACCTGCCCCTAAAATTCAAATTTATAAAGATTCCACAAGGGTAATTTTATTTTCCTCGTATAAATTTGCAAACATTCCTTTGGAGGATAAATTATGGTCAACATATTTACACGCATGTATAAAGTATGTAGAAGGCGATGCCCTTACGAATAGTTCTTTAAGAATACGATTTGGATTACCTTCAACTTCGGCTGGTGCAATCTCAAGACTTATAAAAATAGCTACCGAAGAAAAGAAATGGATAAAGATATTAGATCCTTCTACAGCCCGGCGGTATATGAAATATATACCGTCGTGGGCTTGATTCTTGATTTTCATTGGGTTTTATGGTTTCAAACTTCCTATTGGCGCAACGATAACCCCGTCTTTTCTTGCGTATGCATAGTTGCCGACGGCGGTGAGGACCATAAGGAAGGAGGGAGATTTCATTTTAGTGGTATCGATTTTCTCTGACAGCTTTTTTAGTGTCGCAGCACCCTCTTCGATATTCTGTTCGCCCCCGAGTTTCACTTCGATAAGGGCATAGCGGCCGCCTCGTAAGTGCATCACGATATCGCATACCAGTTCGTTTTTATCCCTGTAATGATATAAGGTGCCGTTAAGGGCGTCGGCATAGCAGCGCAGGTCTCTCACGGCCATAGTTTCAAACAACAGCCCCATGGTGTTGAGGTCGTTGATGAGGTCGGCGGGTCCGAGTTCGAGGGCAGCGGCGGCGATGGCGGGGTCAACGAAATAATGCGTGTCGCTGGTTCTCACGGCGGTTTTGGAGCGCAGGTTCGGGTTCCAGGCCAGCGCGTTTTCCACGACGAAAACCTTTTGGAGGGCTTGGATGTAATCGCTGACCCTTTTCGACGATATCGTGTCGGTTTCATTTGCCGATATGTCCGCGGCGATAGTGTTGAGCGATGCCTGTGTGCCTTGATGCCTTGTCAAGGAGCGCATGAGCCGCTTCATTATTTCCGGGTCTCTTTTGATGCCGTCAACTTTCGACACGTCAGATTTCACCGTCGCCTCATAGTATTCCTCCGCCACGGTGAGTGCCGCTTTTTCAGTTTTCTTTTTTAGAGATGCCGGCCAACCGCCACGGCACATCATAAAGGCGATGTCTTCGAGACGGTATTCGGAGGATTTGACTGCGAAAGACGTTTCGCCGGCGAAGAGATTGCGGAGGCTTACGGCGCCATTCGACTCTTGCGACTCCCACAAGCTCATCGGCCGCATCTTAATCCAGGCGAAGCGTCCGGTGCCGGAGTGGTGTATCATATCCAGTTTTTCTTTCGATGGAGCCGAGGAGCCGGTAAGTATAAACTGCCCGTCTTCATTGCGGTGGTCAACCTCAAACCTTATCGCATCCCACAGCACCGGAGCCTCTTGCCACTCGTCTATAAGCATCGGAGGTTCTCCGTTCAACAGAGAGCGAGGATAGAGGTCGAGAATTTGTTTGTTGCTGATGAGGGTGTCGGTGTCGCCAAGATACAACACGCTTTTGGCAGCTTGCTCGGCGGTAGTGGTTTTACCGCACCATTTAGCCCCCTCTACCAGTACTGCGCCCATAGCGTCCAATTTGTCTCTAAGCAGCCCGTCGGCTATTCTTGGTCTGTAATTGTCCATAGTCTTACTTTTGGCTGCAAAATTACGAAATCCCTTTAAAACCTCCAAATATTTTCGGATTTATTTTCCCATTTGGCTGAAAAAATAGCAATTTTACGGCTCATTTGGCGGAAAAATCGGCAAAATCGATGCTCAGATGGCTGAAATTTGCATACCCATTTGGCTGAGAATTCAGCAAAACCGATACTCGTTTGGCTGAGATTTACCTACCCATTTGGCGGAGAAACTATCGAAATCGAAGCTCAGATGGCTAATTTCATTTCGCGATTTGACGTAATTCCATTTCGCGATTTGACGCATTTTTGTTTCCCGATTTGACGAAAACGCATTAAGGAAATATTAAATCAGGGTTTGTTTTTCCGATATTTGTGATAGGGCAGAGCGCATTCCGAGGAGCTGTTGATGTTAATAAATTTATAATTTTTCCCTCTGATTGTATATTTTTGAATTTTTTTTTGTAACTTTGCCGCCAAATAGCATTTTTACAATTAAAAAATATAAGAATATGAAAAAAATTAGAGCAGCCGTAGTGGGATACGGCAACATCGGACAGTTTACAGTACAAGCTCTTGAGGCAGCCCCGGATTTCGAAATCGCAGGTATAGTAAGGCGTCAGGGCGCAGAGAACAAGCCCGCAGAGCTTGCGAAATATGATGTGGTGAAGGACATCACCGAGCTGAAGGACGTGGACGTGGCAGTGCTGGCCACACCTACCCGCAGTTGCGAGGAGTATGCAAAGAAAATTCTCGCCATGGGCATCAACACCGTTGACTCTTTCGACATCCACACCTCCATTCTCGACTATCGCACCACACTGATGCCGATATGCAAGGAGCACAAGGCAGTGGCAGTGATTGCCGCTGGCTGGGACCCGGGAAGCGACTCCGTGGTGCGCACACTGATGCAGAGCCTCGCTCCTAAAGGTTTGAGCTACACCAACTTCGGCCCCGGTATGAGCATGGGTCACAGCGTTTGCGTGAGAAGCAAGGCTGGTGTGAAAGACGCACTGTCGATGACCATTCCTCTCGGCGAGGGCATACACCGCCGTATGGTATATGTGGAGCTCGAGGAGGGCGCCAAACTCGATGAGGTAACCGCAGCCATCAAGGCCGACCCCTATTTCGCTAACGACGAGACACACGTGTTCCAAGTGCAGTCGGTTGACGAGGTGAAAGACATGGGGCATGGCGTGAACCTCGTGCGCAAAGGCGTGAGCGGCAAGACACAGAATCAAAGACTCGAATTCAATATGAGCATCAACAACCCGGCTCTCACCGGACAGGTGCTCGTAAACGTGGCACGCGCATCAATGCGTCTGCAGCCGGCATGCTATACGATGGTGGAAATTCCGGTCATCGATATGTTGCCAGGTGAGCGTGAAGAACTGATTCCGCACTTGGTTTAATTGACAATGGGCTTGCGCCGACCTTTCTCACGCTCGGCAAAGAAAGCAAGCTTTCTCTGCCCTCGCTTAACCGAAAGGTTGACAATTGATAATTGACAATTAAGCGCCGTTCCGGCGCAAAAGTGTAACATTTAGCAAATAGCGATATGCATACTATAGACTTGATAATATTTCTGGTCTTCACCCTCGGTGTTGTGGTGATGGGCAGTTCGTTCTTCCATAAGGGCACTTCCTCGGAAGAATACACCTCTGCCAATCATAGCCTGCCGGGGTGGGTGGTAGGCATGTCGATATTCTCATCGTTCGTAAGCTCGATAAGCTATTTGGGCTACCCCGGCAGCGCATACGCGGGCAACTGGAACTCGTTTGTCTTTTGTCTGTCGATACCCATTGCCGCGGTGATTGCCGCCAACTGGTTCGTGCCTTTCTACCGCAAGCAGAACACCGTTTCGACCTATCAGTTTTTGGAGGAGCGGTTCGGACTGTGGGCACGCATATACGCCTCCGTGTGCTATCTGCTCACGCAGGTGGCCCGCACCGGGGCTATTATGTATCTGCTCGCCGTGCCGATGAACATCCTGCTCGGCTGGGACATGAAGACGGTGATAATCGTTACGAGTATCGCCATCATCATCTATTCAGTGCTCGGAGGCATCAAAGGAGTGGTGTGGACAGAGGCCGTGCAAGGCTTTATAATGATTGGCGGAGCATTGCTGTGCTTGGTGCTCCTGTGGGTGAACATGCCGCAGGGCATCGGCAAGGCTATCGAGATGGCCGGAGAGGATGGGAAATTCTCCTTGGGAAGCTATTCGCTAACCGACTGGAGCACCTCCACCTTCTGGGTATGCATGATTTATGGCATCTTCACGAACTTGCAAAACTACGGCATCGACCAAAGCTACGTGCAGCGTTATCACACCGCCCGCACGGAGAAAGACGCACGGTTCAGCGTGCTACTCGGAGGATGGATACTCATTCCCGTGTCGCTGCTCTTCTTCCTGATAGGCACCTCGCTATACTGCTACTACAGTCAGCAGCCGGGCGTGCTCCCCGAAGGGCTCAAGGCCGACTATGTGTTCCCGTTCTACATCGTCAACGCGCTGCCCACCGGAGTTACGGGCGTCCTCGTGGCATCGATTTTCGCCGCCGGAATGAGCACCATCGCCACAAGCATCACCAGTTCATCGACAGTGATTCTCACCGACTACTATGAGCGGATGAAGACGAATGCCGACGACAAGGAGAAGGTGAGAGTGCTGAAAGTGAGCGGCATCATCGTGGGCTTGCTCGGAATGCTCGTCGCCATCGCCCTGATAAATGTGGAGAGCATCCTCGACACTTGGTGGAAACTCTCGTCGATATTCAGCGGAGGCATGCTCGGACTTTTCCTCTTGGGATTCCTTACAAGGAGGGTGAGCAACAAAGCCGCACTGATTGGAGCCATCGCCGGCATAATGATGATATGCTGGATTTCGGCATACAACTGGGTGGGGCTGCCTAACCCCCACATCCACAGCTATATGGCGATTGTCTTAGGCACCGCCACGATATTCTTCGTTGGCTTCATCGCCGGACTCTTCATCAAGGGCAACAAGGCGGAGGCCATCGACAACGACAACCACGACACCGGCCGGCAACCGGAAAGGAATAGAAACTAAAAATAACATATAATGGAAAACAACACGGAACTGCTCAACAGCATCAACTACCCCGACGACCTGAGAAAACTCTCGTTGGAGCAGTTGCCTGAGCTGTGCGAGCAGTTGAGGGCCGACATTATCAAGGAGCTCTCGGTCAACCCCGGCCACCTCGCCTCTTCCCTCGGCGTGGTGGAAATCACCGTGGCCCTGCATTATGTTTTCAACACCCCCTACGACCGCATCGTTTGGGATGTGGGGCATCAGGCATACGGACATAAAATCCTCACCGGAAGGCGGCAGCAGTTTTGCACCAACCGCAAGCTCCACGGCATCAGACCCTTCCCCTCGCCAAAAGAGAGCGAATACGACACATTCACCTGCGGACACGCCTCTAACAGCATCTCCGCAGCCCTCGGAATGGCGGTGGCGGCACAGAGGAAAGGGGAGGACGGTCGACACGTGGTGGCACTCATCGGCGACGGCGCAATGAGCGGAGGACTCGCCTTCGAGGGGCTCAACAATGCCAGCAGCATACCCAATAACCTACTTATCATCCTCAACGACAATAATATGAGCATCGACCGCAGCGTTGGAGGAATGAAACAATACCTGCTCAACATCAGCACCAACGAGACCTACAACCGACTGCGCTTCAAGGCCTCGCAATGGCTGCACTCAAGGGGTATGATGGACGACAACCGCCGAAAAGGAATCATCAGGCTCAGTAATGCCCTAAAGTCGGCCATCAGCCGCCAGCAGAACATCTTCGAGGGTCTCGACATCCGATATTTCGGCCCTTACGACGGTCACGACGTTAAAGAACTCGTGAGAATCCTAAGGCAGATAAAGGATATGAAAGGACCGAAGATGCTGCACCTGCACACCGTGAAAGGCAAAGGCTATGAGCCGGCAGAGAAAAACGCCACCGTTTGGCATGCACCGGGGGAGTTTGATATTGACACGGGCGAGCGCATCACTGCCGACGATAAGAACAAACCGCCGAAATTCCAGGACGTCTTCGGTGAGACACTTTTAGAATTAGCAAAGCAAAATCCAAAAATCGTGGGAGTTACACCGGCCATGCCCACCGGCTGTTCGATGAACATCATGATGAAGGAGATGCCCGAGCGCACTTTCGACGTGGGCATCGCTGAGGGGCACGCCGTAACCTTCTCCGCAGGCATGGCGAAAGAGGGGCTGCTGCCGTTCTGCAATATCTACTCCGCTTTCGCACAGAGGGCATACGACAATATCATTCACGATGAGGCTATAATGAACTACGACATGGTGCTGTGTCTCGACCGCGCCGGACTCGTGGGCGAGGACGGACCCACCCACCACGGGGCTTTCGATATCGCCAGCCTCCGTGCCATCCCTCATATCACCATCGCCTCGCCGCTGAACGAACAGGAGCTTCGCGATATGATGTTCACTGCCCAGCTCCCCGGCAAGGGTCTTGTGGTGATAAGATATCCTCGGGGCAGGGGAGTGATGACCGAGTGGCGCACGCCGATGAAAGAGATGACCATTGGCACTGGTCGCAAACTCAAAGACGGCACCCAAGTGGCGGTGATATCTTTCGGACCAATAGGCAACGACGTGGCAAAGGCAGTGGCCGACATTCCCGAGGCAGCACACTACGACCTGCGTTTCGTGAAACCCTTAGACAACAATATGCTTACCGAGATAGCACAGAAATTCGACTGCATAGTTACAGTGGAAGACGGCGTGCGCAACGGAGGCATGGGAAGTGCTGTGAGCGACTGGATGCAAGACCACGACTACACGCCGAGAATAAAGCGCTTGGGACTGCCCGATGAGTTTGTGGAGCATGGCACAGTGCAACAACTCAGAGAGATAACAGGGCTCGATGTGGAGAGCATCAAAGAAGAAGTGAAAAAAATAATATGATAAAAGGATAAGGTATGAGAATAGTTATCGCCGGAGCAGGAGCCGTGGGCGGATACCTCGCCAAGCTCCTATCACAAGAGGGTATCGACTGCGTTTTAATAGACGAGGATGAGGCAAGGCTCAGCAACCTTTCCGGAGACTACGACATTATGACGATGGTGGCCGACCCTTGCTCCATACGCACGCTCAAGGAGGCCGGAGTGAAAGACTGCGACCTCTTCGTGGGGGTTACCAACTGGGAGACGATGAACCTCGCCTGCTGCTCGTTGGCGAAGAAGATCGGTGCGCAAAAAACCGTGGCGCGCATAGATAACTATGAGCATATAAACCCCAAATTCCAGCCAGAGCACAAAAACATCTTCGACCAATTAGGCATCGACTCGCTCATCTATCCCGAGGTGCTTGCCGCTCGCGACATCATCAACGGTCTGCAGACGTCATGGGCAAGACAAAGATGGGATGTGAGCGACGGCTCACTCGTGATGCTTGGCGTGAAATTGCGCGATAACAAATGCGAACTGCTCAACCAGCCCCTGCGAAATCTTATCGGACCCTCCGACCCCTATCACGTGGTGGCCATAAAAAGAGGCACGGAAACAATCATCCCCGGCGGCAATGACCAACTGCTGAATCTCGACCTCGTGTATTTTATGGTTGAGAAGGACGCACTGCCGATACTGCGAAAGAAAGTGGGAAAAGAGGATTATGCCGACGTGAAGAACGTGATTATCATGGGAGGAAGTAAGACGGCAGTGAGAGTGGCGCAGACCCTGCCAGAGAACATGTCGGCGAAAATAATCGAATTGGACGAAAAACGGTGCGACCGCCTTAATGATATCATCGACAACGACAACGTGATGATAATCAATGGCGATGGCCGTGACGTGGGGCTGCTCAAGGAAGAAGGCTTGGAGAAAACACAGGCTTTCGTGGCCCTCACCGGAAATACAGAGGCCAATATCCTGTCGTGTCTCAGCGCAAAGAGGATGGGAGTGAGGAAAACAGTGGCCATGGTGCAAAATTTCGACTACGTTACCATGGCAGAGTCGCTCGACTTAGGCACTTTGGTGAACAAGCAGACAATCGCGGCGAGCCACATCTACCAGATGATGCTCAATACGAATGTGAGCAACCTTCAGTCGCTGATGATGGCCAATGCCCAAGTGGCGGAGTTTGAGGCTTGCGAGGGGTCGAAAGTTACAAGGAAACCGGTGAAGGACCTGCAACTGCCCTACGGCTGCACCATCGGCGGCTTGATAAGGAAAGATGTAGGACAGCTTGTGTCTGGCGGCACGCAGATAGAGAGCGGCGACAAGGTGATGGTGTTCAGCTGCGACATGAACTTCGACAAGATAAGCAGATTCTTTAATTGATTACACATTATATATAATATAAGGCGTGATAAACGGAAAGCTCATACAAAAGATTATAGGACAGCTTCTTTTCTTGGAGGCCTTCCTGATGTTGTGTTGTTGCGCCATGGCATTGGTATATGAGGAGGACGACGGTTTGGCGTTCTTGGTATCGTCGTTGCTCACCGTCATTGCCGGTTTGCTGCTTCACCGGAGCGGTCATGACGCCAAGAATGCCCTCGGATTGCGCGACGCTTTTTTGGTGGTTACGCTCACCTGGGTGTCTTTTTCTGTCACGGGCATGCTGCCATATCTCGTGAGCGGATATATACATAGTGTTACCGACGCATTCTTCGAGACGATGTCGGGATTTACCACCACAGGTTGCACGATATTGAAGAATGTGGAGATATTGCCTCATGCGATGCTGTTCTGGCGCGCACTCACGCAGTTTATGGGAGGTATCGGTATCGTGTTCTTCACCGTGGCCCTATTGCCTTCGGTGGTGGGAGGCAGCGTCAGGGTGTTCGCCGCCGAGAGTTCGGGACCTATGAACAGCAAGCTCCACCCGCGGTTGAGCTCAAACGCGCATAAGATTCTTATTATTTATGTCGGGCTTACCGTGTTGTGCATGCTTTCGTTCAAGTTTGCCGGAATGCAGTGGTTTGACGCTATTTGCTATTCGCTTAGCACCACTGCCACAGGAGGTTTCTCCGTGCACAACGAAGGCGTGTTTTCATTCGACAGCGATGCCATTGAGTTTATCGCCATCTTATTCCAGTTCCTTTCCGGAGTGAGTTTCGCACTTCTATATTCCGTGATTATCGGCAGAAACATAACCGCGCTGCGCAAAAACAGCGAACTGAAATTCTATGTGAGCTTGGTGCTATCGGCCACTGTTGTCGTGGCGGCAGTGCTTATCGACGGCATGGGATATACATGGTATCATGCTTTCCGTGCCGCCTTGTTCCAAGTGGTGAGTTTTACCACCACCACCGGTTTGTATAGCGAGAATGTGTCGCTCTGGCCGCATATCACGTGGGTGATTTTGTGTTTCCTCGCTTTTTCCGGGGCTTGTTCCGGCAGCACCAGCGGCGGTTTGAAATGTGTGAGGTGGGTGATGATAATAAAGATTGTGAAGAACGAGTTCAAGAAGAAACTGCATCCCCGTGCCGTATTGCCCGTGCGTGTGAATGGTGAGAATATGGACCGCAACAACTATAGTTTTCTGCTCGCTTTCATTGTGATGTATGTCTCGTTTGTTTTCATCACGGCGATTATAATGATGTGCGTGGGACTTGACGGCGATAATGCGATGGCAGTGTCATTGAGTTGTGTGAGCAATATAGGCCCTGTGCTTGGCAGTCTCGGACAGCCGGATATGTCGTGGGCGGCATTGCCTTTGGGCATAAAATGGATGTGCAGCTTCCTGATGCTCGTTGGCCGTCTCGAAATATTCACAGTGTTGGTGATTTTCACACCGTCGTTCTGGAAAGACAACTAATGCAAGCTGCGCTTGCAAATGGAAAATGGATAATGGAGAATTAAGTAATAGACTGCGATGATTCGTATATATAATAAAAATTGATTACATGCAACCATTAAAATTTCAACCGATATTGAAGCAGACCCTGTGGGGTGGCGATAAGATAGTGCCTTTCAAGCATCTCTCCAGCAATATGGAAAACGTGGGCGAGAGCTGGGAAATTTCAGGAGTAAAGGACAATGAGAGTGTGGTGAGTGGCGGCGAGTTTGACGGCCGTACTCTCAACAGCCTTGTGGCAGAGCTGCAAGGGAAGTTGGTAGGCGCGGAAAACTACCGTCGTTTCGGCAATGAGTTTCCTTTGCTTATAAAATTTATCGATGCCCGTCAGGACCTTTCCATTCAAGTGCATCCCACCGACGAGATTGCTAAGCGACATGGCAAGAGCAAAGGGAAAACGGAAATGTGGTATCTTATGCCTTCCGAGCCGGGCGCGAAACTGCGTGCGGGTATGAGCAAGAAAATCACTCCGGAGGAGTATCAGCAGATGGTTGCCGACAATACCATCACCGATGCCATTAAAGAGTATGATGTGAAGGAGGGCGACTGCTTCTTCCTTCCCGCTGGACGTGTGCATAGTATCGGNGCNGGTTGTTTCCTTGCTGAGATTCAGCAGACGAGCGATGTTACTTATCGTATTTATGATTTCAACCGTCGCGATAAGAACGGGAATTTGCGTCAACTCCACGTGAAAGAGGCCAGCGAGTGTATCGACTATAATGTGCTTGACAATTATCGCACCGACTATGTGCCTCAGCGCGACAGAGGCATCAGTCTTGTGAGATGCCCGTATTTCAACACTTCTGTTTATGACCTCACAGAGCCGATGACTATCGACTATTCCGACCTCGACAGCTTCGTAATCCTTATTGCTGTGGGAGGTAAGGGCACTATCGAATGCGAGGGCAAGACCGAGCCTTTTGAGCAGGGCGACACCCTCCTCATTCCCGCTGTTATCAATGAGGTGCAGATTTCCGGTGCTGTGAAATTCCTTGAAACTTACGTATAAATAAGGATTAGAATATATAAGGTCAAAATTTTATAGTTGATTACCGTCTAAGCTGTTCTATAGAAAATAAGAAATTACATTCTCATTTTTCAACGATATCTTGATGATTGCAATATGAGCTGATAAAAATTGCATTAAATACAAAATTGTATTATACAAATTTGTATTTATCGCATTAAAACGTCAGTGTTTTCATTAATAAATACAAAAACGTATTAAATAAATCTGTATTTTTGCATTATAATAAAAATATTTACTACCTTTGCAACGTAAACAAAAAAATTAAGGATATGGGATTAAAATTAAAATTGGGATCACCTGTGATGAAAGATAATTTTTTCGGCAGGAATAAAGAGATTGAATCTGCTCTTCGTTTGTTGACAGACCATAATAGTCTTATGCTCGCTGCCCCTCGAAGGGTCGGCAAAACCTCTTTTGCTTTAAAAATAGAGGATGTTTTAGAGCAACGTGGATGGGGAACGATATATATCGACTTAGAAGGGGTCAGCAATGTTGATGATTTCTTCTTGCTGTTGAAAGAAAGACTTCTTGATTTGAAATGCTCAAATAGCAAAATCCATTTTGGATTATTTGAGTGCAAACCCTATCGGTGTAGAAAAAGAAAAAATAAAGAACCATATATATTCTATTTACACAGATGTGGACAACGA
>Ga0065711_1006833_pt1 | contig 19759 bp, 10 predicted proteins | sample Hoacrofraction12_FD_59098 | JGI IMG/M metagenome (GOLD analysis project Ga0065711, IMG submission 59098) | Hoatzin crop microbial communities from Cojedes, Venezuela - Epithelial fraction 12 v2 (version 2) | ecosystem: Host-associated > Birds > Digestive system > Esophagus > Crop | place... | reverse complement strand
TTCAAACGATTTTACACTTCCGTATAAACGGGTTTGCCTGAAATAAAATCAGACTTCATAACGGAGATTTGCTTCACCGTCATACTTGTGCTCTCAATGTCTATGTCCGATATATCGGATACAGAACGAACGAGGGTTATATGTGGCCGAAATTCGACTTTAGAATATTCGATGCCTCGTTCGTCAAGATTTTTTCTTAGTTCGGTGGCTATCGTCCTCAGCTGCTTCTCTGCGTCAACGCCGCCCCATAGAATTATGTTGTTTCGATTAGTAAAAGAGCCCAGTTTCCCGGTCTTTATCTCAAAAGGTTCAAAGTGGATTGCTTTTACTGCAGCCTTGATGTCATCCACCCTGTTTGTTTCTCCAATGAACACTAATGTCAAGTGTAGATTCTCCGGCCGAGTGAATTCGCCTTTCACACCATTTTGACGCAACGCTTTTTGTGCATTGAGTAAGGGCTGCTTGAATGCATCCGTGAACCTGATTGCTATAAAAATCCTCATAACTTTTGGTTATTGTGCTCGATATTTAAGGCCGTCTAAGTAACGTCCATATTCCTTCCGATATTTTAGTATCAATTCCGCAAAAGATGTTGCAAATGCTTTGGCGTCAACATCAGTGGCTGCGTAATAATCACATTTAAAGGTATCATATAGCGTCATCTGCTCACTATTTTCAAGCAGAATGGAGATTTGTGTTATCCGAAAAGGATGTTCTTCGTCATACCGAATAATAATTTCCGTTTCGTTGATATAAGAAACTAGTAATTTGCCTTCCATCGGTAAATTAACATCATGGTATATTCCAATGTATTCTAGATTCATAATTATATTCATTATAAAAGTATTCGATTTGCAAAAATAATGAAAATTGTTGAGAACCACAAAACTGATGCCAACCCTTTAATTATCGGTTAGTCGTTATGGCTGAGGAATATGCATATGCACGTTATCTTGTTAGATGCCCTACATCTCAAAGTGATTGGGGATATAGTTTTGTTATGTATCAAACATCACAGGGCTTATTGTATGTTATATCATTCCAGTGTTTCGAATATACCGTTTCAGTCTTGTCGTCCAAGTATTCTTGTAAGAATTTGAAAGGAAGAGGATACGTCATGATTTCATTCCAACGCCCGAAACCGAATTTGAGCATTTGAAAAATTTCTAATACATTTTTCTTGACTTGTTCTTTGTCATCATGGTGCAGAACAAATATTTTTCGGGCTCTTGGCATTCTGTCCATTTTGGTTCCTTTCATTATTTTAATATTCTCACTATTGACTCCAGCAATATATGAATAAGCCCCATTCGCTTCACCATCTATACCTTCAGATGGCCAAGCATGCAAGCCGATGTAGCCACGTAGATACTTATGTGCTACTTGTTTCCGCTTGAACATGGATAGTGGTACCGATTTTTCTAGTATTTGCCCGTATGCTTCATCTATCTCAGAAACGTCCAAGATGGGGATCTCGTCGGTATCAACTATGAGGAATATGTTGCCATCTTTTTTTAGCACCATATAATCCTTTGTTCCTTTTATCTTGAAGGGGTTATCATAATGCAAATAATTTTGTGCAAAATCTTCAAAGGTGGTTGGGATTTCATTGTAAGAAAATCCCAAATCCTTGAAGTGCATTCTTCCATTGTCTGATAATGTCAGGATTGCCCCTAAAACGTTGCCCCTATTGATTTTGTAGCGGGCAAATTCCCAACCGTTAAAAGCTGAGGCCAGGACATTTGGCATTATTCGTTTTTGCAAGCAGTCTTTGACGATAAGCTCTAATAGAATACGCCTTGCTTCGCTATCTGAAAATCCCTCGTTCTCGTTTTCACTGTCATATACTACATGCTGGACAGCTATGTTGGTGTTAGCTAGTCTATTTAGAGACTGAGAATAATATGTTTGCTGCTGTTCTTTTTCCTTTGGCTCGCATAACTTTATTAGCATTTCCGAGGAATTTGCAGTCTTTGGAAATGCCAGTATGTTGCCGACAACGTTTATTATTGTTTCTCTTATTCGGTTTATGTAGGTCTTTGACCCTTTTGTGTTGAATGGGTCTTCGAAAGCAATAGTCTTGCCTTTTATATATTCTTGCAAAAGTGTCATTGTCTCTTTTTGTGTCTTAACAGCGTCATAGTAATAGACTGGAAAATCTCCAAATTCGATTTTTAACATTGACTTGAATTTGGCGTTGACTTCTTCCTTAACTTGTGTAAGGGCGAATAGTTTTCCATGTGCGTAATTTTCCGGACTATACGGCCAATATGGAACCAAGTTGTGTTTGTCGGGATGCCGCTTTTGGGGAATATAATACTGTGTCAAATCAAGATTGTTTGTACTTAGCTTTCTGACAACAACAGGTTTTACAGCGACACCTGACCACCACTGCCCATATATGTCCTTACTTGTTTGGAATACGCATGTGCCGCGGTTGAGTAAATGCTTGACATCGCGCGGGTTTGAGAAAGACGTAGTCTTAGCAGTCAAGTTCATATACTCATTCACCTCTATCTTAAGACAGACAAGTTCTTTCCGACTTCTAGGAACAAGGAAGTTCTTGTCATCACAAAGTAAAAGAGAACCATTATTATACATCATTTTGTCGGCCCTTTTCTTTCCGAGAGAATTGATTGCGAGCGATGCCAAAATCCTTTCTTGAAGTTTGCTGTCATAGTCCTGAAGCGTATCTATTTTGAAACGAATCTTATCATACACCCTGAGACTATTTAATATGGCTTCTGTTTCTTCCTTCTCAAGTAATATAAAGAAGCGGATATTCTGATTCGGTGAATTAAATCTTGCCCATAGACCGACAACCGAAAGGAATGGCACGTCTGCGAGTTCTTCATAAGCAATATTATATGAAGGCTCTGTGCTGTAATACGACACAATTGCGTATTTTGAAAAAAAACTTTGCCTATTAAACGACAAGTGTATTTTATTTGTCGTCACTGTTAATTTCAATATATCTTGCTCGCTGGACTTTGCCATAGTTGTATTATCCATTTATATATTTCTTTATTCTTTCTATTGCATCAGGAATCACAATACCATTGTTGTCTATCATACCGCCTATTTCGTGTATTCCATCAAAGAGTTCTTCTTCAATTTGCACCATATTTACGACGATTATGTCACATCCAAGTCTTTCTTTTTTGTCCTTCCGTTTTTCTGTTGTAGGAATGTCGCCCAATTTGTCAATATGATCGACTTTGGGATTCATATTTTTTACGTCAAAAGCGATTTTGTGGCTCCCGTCAGGATTGCATACCACGAAATCCGCCAATTCGTAGTCTTTTCCTTCTAAATGTTTGAACCTACTTTCAGGACAACCAGTATAATGTAGGACAAGTGCCTTAAATGCCTCTTCACCGATTTCTCCTGCATAGTCAGTACTCAGAATTTGTGGATGAAGAATCAATCCTGTTTGTTTCCATGTTGTAGCATAGCCATTTCTCTCAAAATACTCACGAATAACGTTGTTCTTCATCAAGATATCTAGCCTAACGTATGAGGGCGATATCGGATAAGGAAATCTTTTTCCATGTCCACTAGGACATACGCGCAGATGGTCGTTATAGAAAAAGGTAATTCCTCCGTTGTCGTCTCGCTTCCAATCCCCATAGCATTTATGTATAAACGTAAGTCGTTTATCTTGCTCATCTAAATCATCAAGACTATCAATAACGGGCTTCGTTATAATTGTGTGTTTATAGCCCTGATTCATGAATTGATTAACTTTTATGCTATATGGAATGCCCTGCTCGTCATCATCAACTCCTTCTGTTTCTTCATCGTCATACCTTCGTGATGTGAAATAGAGAGCTATATTTCGCATTCGATTCAGTTGGTCCTGTGCTTGGTTGGCAAAATTGCAGCGTTCGGCTTCTTCCTGAGAAACAATATCCACAGTTGTTGGACTCTCAAGGATAAAGTCTGCCAATGTCTTAAATTCCTTTGTTAGAGATTTATCAAGATTCTTTCTTAGAAAGAACTGTTTCATTGTTTCATCAAACACGATATAGGTGGTTTGTGGTTTATGCCTTGTTCGACACAAACGTCCTACAGCCTGTTCCACTACAGTCTGAGCCCACGCAGCCTTGTCTTTGATAATTCCAGGATTGTTCTTCTCTCCGAAATAAAATGCACCGGATATTGCTTTGTAAAGCCATTGAGCAACCTCGCTCTTGGACAGACATCCACGCTCATATAACATCATCAGAATAAGCATGGCATTGTAAAGGCTCTTTTCGTATGTCGATTCATTTCCGTCATCATTCATCATTAAATATGATGTAGGTGATTGAAGAAACACTGCGTCCCAGTCCTTTTTCTTTTCCTCGTTGTCTGTCTCCCAACTATCTCCCGCCAGAAAATCCAAACCTTCTGGAATCCTATATTGCAGGTTGGTTCCTGCCTTGAAACTACCATACGCAGAAATCAGCATAAGTTTAGCCTCCTTATCGGAACTTAAATCTGAAAGGATGTCTTTTTCTACCTCTTCCCAGTCCTTAGAAATTCTTATGTGTTTATTTTTCCAATCAGTTGGGATATCATCTTCACATGGGAGCATATCTTTGTAAGTTCCATCTATCAAACTGCTCAAATATTGGAATTGGTATCTGTCCTTATCCCCTGTTCTGTTCTGAAAATATATCATACTGTGTATGTCAGGATGGGTATAAAACCAATGATACACTTCAATAAATTGGAACAGTCGATAAAAATGGAATTCGATATTGTTAATGTTAGACGAATCCGCATTCTGCTTTTTGAGTTGGCGCATAGTAGACCTAAACCATTGTTCGTCCTGTCCTTCGTCTTGTGCCGTTTGAGAGAACATTTTTTTATTATTTGTCTGGCAACTTCCAATGATTTTCACGCTCATCGGTAAATTGATGATGTTCTATGGGGGTAATCTCAATTCTATGTTCGGCAGGGTAGGTCTTTGAAGACAAATCATCAAATTTATCCCGATCTTCTTTTGATAAGACATGTACCTTGTTGCCTAAAATCTGTAATAAGTATTCTATATCAAAATTGCTAACTACAGAACGGCAAGAAGATGTTGCTGAGCATAAAACTACAGACGTTCCGTTCTCACTCAACAAATCTTCAATAATCTTTTCTGGGGTGTAGTTTATCTCTCGGCAAGACAACCTTATACGATGCTGATTGTCATGTTTCGTCAATTTCTTCTTGATATAGTTGTATCCCTTGAGAATAAACTGATAAATTTGGCAGTTTCAAAATCTGGTCATCTTCTCGGACAATTAGGTTCTTTCGGTTTGTAATAAATTCATAGAGTTGCTGTTCAAACGAAGATTCTGCCTCAGGCTCTAGTTCAAATCGTGAGAATAGCGTATGTATTTCTCTTTCAAGTGTAGGCCAACCTAAATAATGGTTTGCAGGCGTGTTGCCGTTTGTGGTATCAGAAATTTCTTTCTCAAAGTTCTCTCTGCTGACATCGAGCTTGTTCGTCACAACTTTTCTAAATTGCGATTGTATTGTGGTCGTGTTATTTCTTGCTACTGTTAGGAAACTGTCCAATGAAACAACATTAGTATACTTCTTTTTGATACGTTCTACATCTTCGCTGTGGGATAAGCGAAACTCACTATCCCCTTTCTTATAACATATATGCGAATGCGAATGGGTACTCTTTTCGGCGATATTTAATTTAAATGCAGGCCCAGAGAAAAATACTCCTCTGCGGTAATCTTCTAAATCTTCGTCAGTGTCAAGAAGTATGCTTTTGTACGGTTCTGTTTTGCCAAAAAGTTGTTCCCAATTTTTTTGAGTGATGTGTTGCGCTTTATCTATGCAGTCTCCAAGTAATTCACCATAGTATTCACGAGATAGGTGTTTAGATGAATCTATTAGACCTTTATATTGCAAATAGCCATTATATCCCTTGGCAAATCGTTTGGTGCCACCAGAAGTTGCAATTGCTTGTTCGATTATTGCGTTGCGCATTGCTACGGCGGCTTGGTCTGACTCATCAAATATTATAAGTACCTTTTTGCCTTTCTCTGCAAAATTAGACAGTTTTATCTTTTCACCCATAATAGGATCGATACCGTACATCGCCTTATGCACGGTCATCAAAAGGACTCTCTTATTTTTGTATTCGACCTGCGGGTAAACCTTCCTTAAAGAAGGAAAATCCCTTATTATTTCATCTGATGTGATACGTTTTTTCTTTCCATTACGTTGAAGATATTTCCGATATATCTCGAAGAAGTTACGAACTAATTTGCGAAGGGATGCCTCATTCTTACTAAATTGTTCCGTCCAATAGTCATTAGTGCTTGGCTCGAATGTGGTCGGAAAAGAGGAAAGCCCTTCAGAAGTTTTTTTGATGTAATTATAGAGATTTTTAAGCTTCTTGTTGTTTTTCAAAGGCTGTTCATTTATCCGCATTTCGATTTCCTCAAGAAGTTCCATGAAGAACTTCTCTTTGATTGCCTTTGTGACTACTTCAGTGTTATTCTCGATGACAAGTTTTTCTGTTGGCTTAATCAGGCTTTCTTTTGTGTTTATAAAACGGTCAATTTCACGATTCAGTCCATCCACCAACTTCTTTTGAACGCACAATATAATAATGCGATCAAAATGCTTGGGATAGTAGTTGCAAGTTAACTTGCCGATGGTATAGGACTTACCCCCACCGGTGGCTATATCGCAGATATGAAGTCCTTGGTTTGTATAAGTCTTAAAAATCTTCTCCACGTGAAGACTCAACTGAGTTTTGCAATCATCCATAGTTGTGACAGTCTGTTTTAGTTGTTATATTCAGTTTGTTGAGTGGGCTTTCGTGTCTGTGTATCAATCATATGAGATTTGGGTCGGGCAGCAACGGGATGCCTTCATATTCCAGCGAAGGTGCGTAGGTGGAAAGATAATCGTTCAGCGCTTCTTCGGGACTATCATATACATAGTCGCAGATCTTTGCATAGTGATACAGATTAGGTTTACTGCGAGCAAAGATATCATAACATCCATAATTTTGTGCAACATGGCGGAGCAATGGGTTCGGAGTGTCAAGGTCCTTGTCGAGCACATGCAATAGATTCCATTTGCCATTTTTCTTGAAAGAATAAAAACTACCACTATCTCCCGAATAATCCTCTAACGATGCAATTTCGTCTATGCTGAACCCTTCAGGAGCGTAGAATTCCGAGTATCCCATATAGATTGGTTTGTAAATGATGAATACTCCATACTTCTGTGCTTGTGGCGAATAGAAAAATTGCAATGCAACGCAGCAATGGTCTGAACACTTGCCATCTCCGTTCGCATAGACTGATATCGGTTTGCAACCAGGTTCTTGTTCGGTATAGGCAATGTTTTTGGCCGGGTTTAGATATAGGGTGGTCTGCTCGGAATGTGTTGCAGTGATTCTTTTCATTTTGTGCGTTCCCAAATAATTTGTTCGCCCCTCAAATGTGTGTTTGAAAGGAACGAAACTACCGAATCCGAGAATAGCAAAGACGATATGTTTGAATTTGCCTTTGAATTCCGGTTCTTCGAGAACGGCTGCAAAAATTTTAGACGCTTCGGCCGGAGGGTTTTTGAAGGCGCCACAGCCTAAAGCGGACAGCACCAAGTGCGTGTGGCCCGTGTTGTGGGCTACGCGTAGCAGCACTCTCACCTTATGGTAATACAACTCCTTTTGTTGCGGCGAAAAAGGTCGGCGCTGCTCCATTTTTTCGGCTGCCACTGCGACAAAATCAACTTGAAATGGTTTGTCCATAAAAGCATATCCTTTGTCGCGTGCTTCCCGAAAGACCGTCACGTTGCCACTATAAATGGCTCCTTCGCGCATGTGAAGCGGATAAGCCTTATCGCGAAGCGGATAGAGTGACTCCATATAGTTGCTGCGACGGAAGAGGTCTTCCTCTTGTGCCCCCGCACCATGTTCAACGCCACCTCCGGGGGTTTTAAAGGAGGCCATATTAAGGACTAATGGTTTTACGCCCTCTTCGTCGAGGATGCGCTTGGCGGCGTAGAGGCAGTCTTCGAACCGAATTTCGATTATTGTAGACTCATTGTCGCCCGTCTGGAGTTCCGGAGCCGGATGGCTGTCGTCAAAAATCAAGGGCGAGTCAACTAGAGCAAGATGTAGTTTTTTCTTTGTTCCATGCTCATCGAGATACTCTTGGTGGCTAACCGCATCTTTGGTATAAGCATATACTCGGCGAAACAAGGCTCTTGCATCTTCTTTGCTTTTAGCCTGCGAAAGCGCTGTTTGACAGCGTGTGGGGTTCCATGGTGTTGTTGACATAGTTATCTCTTTTTTTGTATGCACAGATTTCAATGTGTATTCTGAATAGTGTTCATTGTTCAATATCTTTTATATCAACACTATACATGATCTTCTCTTTTCGGGTTAGCGGAATGCTACAAGACGTATCAATGCTACCCGAGGAATATTCTTTTATTCTATCGTTGTTTTTATAATCAAATCCCCAACCATTGATGATGCCCCCATCAGGATAGAAATTGAGTTCCTTTTTCCCGTACCTGAATGTCAAACATCTCCAATGAGGCAGTGTAGACGAGTATTCATCATATTCAATGATTTGTGCTTCCGGACATAGTCGTTTTATTAGTCTGTCTCGACTATCATAATCTACAATATTGTGAGAAATTTTTCTGGCGGGCCTAGATTCGCTATACTTTGCAAGATTAAATATGAGTGAAACTTCAGGCTTATTAAAACGTTCCTTAAAATAGTCTATGAATTGTAATGTGGTAATAATTCCCATTTCAGATCTTAAGTATTTGTCCTGATAAATTACTTTCATTTGACTATTGTTGTTGTTGCAATACTTTGTAAAGTCATCAATAATATCTTGGCATTGTGAATCGATAATCTTTCCCAAGTCTTTACTGTTGCACTGTTCTGTTTTCGTATCATCGATTACGAATCTTATGATGTCGGCAGGTGGTGTTGTATTAACTGCTGTTTCAGAAGCATAGGGATTGTTCTCTAAATCCACGCAGAATACCCTATCGTTTGCCCAGTGTGAGTTTGCGTTAATTTGATTGATATCATCAGTGATGAAAAGGTGTCCATTGACGTAAGCAACAGGGTAGATGTTATCTTTTGCCGTGTGTTGGAGTCGGATAAGATCTGCCCAATCCGTGATTGCTTGCAGTGTTTTATACATAGGAGTCGGAATAGGCTGGTCTTCAGGCTGAGAAAGCAAACATAGTTTGGGCTTATCGCTAGAGGCCTTTCTGAAAGATGCTATTCTCATTTTCCAGTTGATGTCATCATCATCGTAATTCCAACTATCCCATTGTGAATTGACGTAAAGTGTGCAATCAGAAGATTTGTGGGCAAAATCTTCAATGTCATGATAGAACGCAGGACGAGCATTGGTATATTTATTCTTTATATTATCTGGAATACGCTGTGCGTCCTCGATTACTTTCTCTAGCCATTGCTTGGCACCTTCAATGTCAAGATTGTTGGCATAACGCAACGTGAAGCGATCAAGGATCTCTTCTTTGCTCGAAATACCATCTACAATTTCTTTTGATTGCTGAATTACAATGCTCATTATCTGTATATTGGCCAGTCGATTGCAGTAGCCGGACCCACCTGAGTTTGTATCAAATAGACAAAGGTGTCCATTTTGCATCACGACAAAATCAATGTCTCTGGCTTCGATTCCTTGATATTCTGCAAAAGCTCGGCAGAATACAATGCCCAATGTTGTTAGAAGAGAACGACTGTCTTCGCTTAGTTGGTCAATCCAACCATCTTTCACATCGCGACGGATGCAGATCTCACTATAATCTGTTTGGAGCAGACCGCCAATGACAACGTTTCGTCGAACACAATCAGCATGGTTAGACCCATAACATTTTTGTTTCGCTCTAGTAACATTAATGGGCGTGTGATATTCTTGTGGCGTATTGTTAGCACCTTGCTTTTCTAAATTGTTGAATTCGCTCGGTATTTGATATAGAGGTGAAGAATTTTTGCATGCATGATTCTCTAGTACGGTTTTCCCGCATCTCATACAATAGCAGTAGCCGAACCCTTTTCCTTCATTATAATAGAGGATTTTTGCTTGCCCACAGTCTTTATTGTTACGGATTTTGAACATCCTATGTAGAGGATTTTCATTCCATTCTGCTGTGCCAAGTAGTTGGGCGCTAACGACACTATATTTTTGCTTGTCAACTTCTCGAGAGGACTCTTCATTTTTATCAGGTATGAAGGATAACGGTTCTACAAGCTCAACATAATCTTTGCCACTTACAGGCCATTCTTGGCGGTTGCTCAATTGTGTATCATGGTCAATGACCGTCCTATTTCCGTCGGTATATAATTTTTTGAGAGGATGAAATGCAAATTGTCCTTGTGACTGCAGACCACGTACCTTAAATACTCTGTTGCTGAGAACAATAGAATTACCAGGGGCATATTGCGAAATGGCTTCACGCAGAGCGTATGATGGGTTTGTGTTGTGTTGAAACCAGGGTGCCGTATCTGATTGTATATCAAACTCAACGATATTTACCGGCATATTCGCATTTGGCAAGAACCTATTTGTGGATAGGAAATCTATTAGTTTTCGACCAAGAATGTCAAAATACTTATACATTAGAAGTCTTCCATAATTATCTTTGTCCCATAGTTCCGAACCATTGTGATAATTTTTTTGTTGTAGCTGAGTAGTAAAAGCTGTTGAGAGTTCTTTGATGCGAGTATATAATTCTTCTTTGCATCGCAGGATATCTGCTTTTGTCTGATTAATGCAGTCGTTACATTTGTACTGATACAAAGTATTATTGAGTAATGTTTTTATTTGGTTTTTAAAATCCGAATCGTTAGAAAGAAGTTTTTGATTCAGGAAGTCTAAAAAATCGGAAAAAGGAGAATTCGCGGTAGGACACAACTGGTCCTCTGGTGCATCAAGATAAATAATGGTATTATCGCATTTTACAATTTGATAATTTCTTTGCATTCTTCCATTTCGTCGTCCCTGATCAAATCGGAAATTCCTATGGGTAAAGAAATCAATAATTTCCAATCCGGTTTCACAATTGTTATCTATAGCCAGAACCCCCGACTCTCTCAGAAGGAACGAGTTTACATGACGTTGTATTACTTGAGCACTTTGCAAGTCAATAGTGGGAACGGCTACAACGCGGCTGATGATTTGATGCAAGGGGTTTCGCATAGTACGTAAACCGATTGCGTCAGAACCGCATAATGTAATGCAGACACTCTTGTTAAATTCCAAATTTCGTCCACTGCGTCCAGCACGTTGTTTATAGTTGGCTGGCTGAGGAGGTACGGAGTTAAGTAAAACGAGTTCAAGATCTCCTAAATCGACACCCATTTCCATCGTGGTTGAGCAAGCAAGTATGTTTACTCGATGTTCGATGAAATCGATCTGACTTTCTTGCTTAACATGTTTGTCTACTTGAGCAGTATGTTCCGCTTGTATGCTAATCTGAGGATATGAGTATATTCGCATTAACCGATCGGTAAACGTTCCATACTCTCCCCATAGTCCGGCCGCACATAAATCTGCTCGATTTTGCTGAGCCCAGGTTTGTATATCGGTGTTGGTTATATTTTGTCCGTCGCGTTTTCCTTTTATATAGGGGAAAACTTCCCATGTGGAAAATTCATCGTTGCTAAGTTTATGTGGCTCGTCTTGTGCATAAGGCGTAGTAAATCCCTTAAACGACACATCGAAAGGCCGTAAAAGTGGCTGGCTGCCAATTGTTCTCACAGGAACAAGGAAGACCTTTTCATATAGACGGAAGGCAATGTCTTCTACGTTCAGACGATATTGTGGTTCTCCATTTTCTTCGTCTCTCTGCCAATGATGTGTGTCTTTGTTGAACTTCTCACTGGGACGCAAGAGTTTTGTTGTCTCTGTTAAGTCACGCCAGAGTGCCTCACATACTTTGTTCAATGCATCAATGTGATTTTTGGTGATGCTGTTGATACTGTCATTACTGCCATATAATTTAGCAAGCAATTGTATAACCAAAGGCTGCCGTCCAGTGTTTGTCACCCTTGGCTCGTGTACCGGTCTTCTTGGAGCTTTTTGTGATTGAAAACGCTGGCACATGAATATGTCAATTTGTTGGGTGGTATCTTTGAGGTAAATGGACATATTGGAGCGAACCGTGCGATTTAAGAAAATGGTAAGTAGATCCTTCCAGTCGCTGATACTTATTTTATTTTCGGAAGAGAGATCTTGGTTAAACACCTCGACCTCATTGGGTAGTTGACTAATACTATCCAATTTGGGATAACAAGCCGTAAATAGTCCCATTGTCTCAGGCGCAGCTGCTTCACGAGGGCGCTTAGACAATTGTTCTATCATTACAGTATAGAGATATTTTGCTAAATATTTTTCGTTCGGTTTCCAAACATCTTCTCGTTCTTCGCTACCTTCTGAACGGTCAATAAATTGCCAGCACAATTCAACTGATTCAGGTTGCTCTCTAAGGAAATCATATACTTCATTCCAAGTCATAGGAGCTTTATTTCCTGATAATGCACGCTCGTTCAATTTATGAAAGACGCGACTCAGAATCCACACTCGTTCTTCTTCAAGGTTATGATCTAATGTTGATTTGGACGCGGCTTGACGGCTGTCAACGAAACTAATAAATTGTTGTCCGGCGTGTGGTAATGCATCATCATATTCTTTCAATTGAGACAAGAGAGAAGGCGTAATGACACGCGCCACATAGTCGGCAGAAATATTAAATGAACGAATTCTCTTCAATTCTAAATCCGCCACATCTGCATCTTCTTCAGCATCAGGTCTCTTGTAAAAACGTTCAGCGCAATTCGTACATGTTTGGCTGGTATTCATTACAAGATGCCATTTTCCATTCTCTATATTATCAACTATTTTGTATGTGTTCCCTATAATTTCAACAACTTTGTTTTCACCGTTTAAGTCATCTTTTGTATTTGATAGTCCGAATACAATTTGTTGGAATTTAGAGGAAGAATCATTGGAAAAATCAAACATATCTGGGTTCTCTCTCTCAATTGCAGAATATGTATCCTTTCCAACTTCTCCTTTACCTATAGCGACATATTCTCCGCACTGCTGGCAACGCATCAACTCTAGGTAGGGTGTATTGTCGTTGTCATAGATGGGAATTTCAGTGTATATTTTGAAGCACCCATCTTTGTCGAATTTGTCCAAACGAACCTTAAAGCCGTTGTTCAAGACTCTAAAGAAAAAATGCACCTTGGCTTTTAGACCATCTTCGCACACTTTGTCTAATTTCCGTAGTTTCTCTTCGATGTTTTTTCCTTCCGGAAATAAGGTATCAAGACGCACATATCCGTCTTGCCCTTCCGTGTGCATGATTTTCTGGCATCTCGCCACTTCAGCAGTGTGGTTTTGGGGAACATCTCTTTCTCCGTCGACAATCACGAGTTGTTCCTTGCTTTGTCCTGAAACGCCACAAATAAAGTCTGCCAGGGCATCTCGATCAGATTTTTTATTCCCGATAGTTGCAGAAGAGGTTGCGAAACGCACATTTTCAGGGGTTACATTAAAAGCCAAAAGTACGCGTCTCATCAGCATCGCCAACTCTGCAGCACCTGCACCGGTGTATGTGTGCGTCTCATCAATTACCACCCATTTCAGGCTACCTTGTTGAAACAGATTATGGTCTTTGTGTCGTATCATCAGATACTCCAACATCGACGGGTTCGTGAGCAATATATTGGGGGGCGTTTGTCTAATCTCCCGACGAGTAGCAAGCATGTGGCGATACTTGGTTCGCAAATCGGAGAGACGTCTTGTAAGAATAGGGTCGTCATCGTTTTCGCGCTCTATTGTGGAGCCGTTGTAAACGGCAAATTTCAAATTTGTTCCGTCCAAATACTCGTTCCATCGGGCGAGCTGATCTTCCATTAGAGCATTCAATGGGTACAAAATAATTGCCTCAACTTTGCCCGTATTATTACTCTTGCATAAATCGTGAATCAGAGGGAGCATAAAACATTCCGTCTTGCCCGAGCCCGTACCACTTGTGACGACGATAGATTTTTTCCTTCCTTTGCCATCTACCTCAGACAGCGCTTTCCAGCACTCGTATTGATGTTTGTATGGAGGATAATCTTTCTTCCATAGGTCACCGACGAGTTCCTTAATCTGTTCCTCCTTGGCATCAATAGACTTGTATCTATCCATACATTGCACTAACGGCATTGCATTTCGGGGAGCAAAGACTTCTGTGTCGATGAGTTTTCTAAGCTGTTCGGCATAGTTTCTTTGACTTTCGCTAAGTGGATTGTCGCACCACATAGAGGTCAATCGCGATCTTACAGCTTCTTTAGCGTTAGTGTATAACTGTTCAAAACTTAGTTTTTGTGCCATGACTTGTTATGTTTAATATTTTTGTTTGTTCTTTTCATAGTACTCACAAAGGAGTTTGAAAAAATCCGGTTTGTTTTGTAAATCCCCTAGTAGGGATAATCGATCTTGCTTGCTAATCGAAAAGATGCTAACATCTGTTTGAGTGCGAAAGACCATCAGATGCACTAGTTCTTGTGTGAAATGCTTATTATCTCGCGAGGGAACACGAAGCGTCCTTCGTTGTTTTTGAAGTTGTTGTGTGTGTGTTCTCTCTAATTCAATAAATTGTTTGAGGTAATACTCGTCCTTTGTTCTCTCTCTCCGGAATAATTGTTGCCGTATCGAGTAGTAGTCGTTCTTAGCCTTATCGCGGGGTATCGTTGTGGAATTCGTGAACAAATACTCAATAATTTTCCACCATTCCTGCCATCCTAATTTGCGCCAATCATAACGATTAAGCAGAATCCAAGAAAAATGGAATTCGTTGGAGAATCGCTGCAACTCATTAATGAGCAAGGACGTGTCTTGTTTGAGAAAAAGCGGTTGCAATAATAGTTTGTTATATAACTTTAATATATGAATTTTTGTTGTATTTGCTGTGGTAAATAGATTTTGAAAAATACGGTCAAAGACGCGGAAATAGATTTTGTGTTCTACTGCAATCATAAATGCCGCGACCATTATGTTATCATCGTAATTATTTGAGGAGTCATTGATGATTGGAGCGCAATAGATGTATGGAAAATGATTTTTCAGGCTCTGAAAAATTATACCTTTTTTAAGCCAGCCTGTTTCATCAAAATATTTTGATTCTGGGTCGAGGGTTAGCATTTCTGATTCCCTGTCATATTGCGTTGCTACAGTGGCAAGTTCAGCTGGAGATATGGAGGTATCTTTCAAATCCCAATAGAAGAATTGAAAATCCTGTTCTTTATAGATGGAACGTTCAATATGAAGCACATCTTGCCTATCAGGAAGCGCAAATACGTTTTTAGCCAAATAATATTGAATATCATCGGTATTTGTAGCAGATTCTATGATTGTTGCAGTGTTGTCAAAATCTAAGAAACTTACTCGATTATCGTCTCTGCATTGAATGGTTTTGAGACCTCGCTCGTTGATTATTCTTACCTTAAAGTGTGATTTGAGTTTAAATGGGATTTCTGCTATTCCCTCTGTTACTATGGAAGTGTCATCATCTTTGTAAAGGATAGACCGCTTCATAGAACGCCACACAGGAATCTCGATGTAATGGAGTTCATCTTCTGACTGTGGGTCACATTTGCAATTAAAGACAATGACATCCTGGTTGAGGGTAGATTCATTCTGAATTGAATCAATAAATGTACCATTATCCAAATTCTGATTCAATACTGCATTACTTAAAGTGGGGCATAGTTGTATCTTGCCGGAATCTTTGTTTTCGGGAGTGCGTATAATCGGGTACGGAAATTCAGATGTCGGTGAAAATGGGATATAGAAAACGGGAAAGACTTCTTCAGGAAAGTTATACTTTTTCAAGTCTTTGCTTGTAATTTTGATTTTTTGTTTACCCATAGGGATATCTAACCCTTCAGTCCATTCAACAAATTTCCCCTCGTGTTTAATTTCTAATTTATAATGGCCACTTTTTAAATTTGTTATGTCGGTTTTCTTCGAAGTGTCATTTGAGAACGGGAAATACTGTATTGTTATGCCGTGTTTGCCAAATAGCACAGGAAGATAATCTTCAGAAATGTAATCGCTGTTGTCTGTACTCGAATTTTGTTCAATGTATTTCAATTTACCATCAGTATAACTAATGGAGGTTGTATAGAGTTTGACGTTAATTTCAATTTCTCCGTTTCTTTTTACAAAATAAAACGACTTGCTGTCCACTTGCAATTCCAACACATCATCAATTGGCACGCAGCGAAGGGGATTGTTTTCTTCGCCCTCAAATTNCAANTGAGTGCCCTCTTTCTCGCATTGGCAGTCATCTTCGCGGAATAGGAGGCAGGTGGCGACACGGGAGGCTTTATGGTCGCTCCATTCGTATGCTCTTCCCGTGTGAAAGAGTTGCACATAGGGCTCTCTTTGTATCGGTAGGGTGCTGATGATCTTCTTCGTGGCCTCCCCATCTTTTTTTAAGCCCTTAAGCACAATCTGGATTTCGCCGCCCCATGTCTGTGGCACTTCGTCAAAGTCGCTGTAAAACTTGTTTTTGATACCCCAGCAAACGTAGTCCCCCTGTTTGGTGCGCTGAAACGAGGCGATGGGGAATTCCCTGTCTGTGCCAACGAAACGGGCAAGCAAGTCGAAACTGGGAATTTCGGAAGGGGATAAGCCCCATTTCCTCATGCGTCGCTCCGAAATGTGGCGCGGTCTCTCTACTTCTCCCCAACGCTCCAGCTTGAAGACGAGGCGTTTGGATATTTCATCAGTGTCGTCGCTGAAATAAAAGAGTTGTTCTATGCTTATCTTATTTTTCAGCCGATATTGTGTTTCTTCATTTAAAGATGTGATAAATGAGGCGAACGGCTCTTTGTCGCAATCTTCTTCAGCAAAGACAGACTTCGTATCATCTTCTGTGATTAGTCGTTTCGTGAACTGATGCAAACTGCCACTTTCGCTTTTCAGCGACTGTTTAAAAGTTTGGTTGTTGAATTCTTGATTCAAAAAATCCTCAAACGAGTTCTCATCGTCGTTATTGTACACATCCCAGAGAGTCTTGAAAAATCGTTGGCGTTTGTCTTGAATGTATCGTAAGGGGAAGCCACCCAGCACATAAATGGACATTTGCCATCGCTTGTTGTCAGAATCTGTGCTATATAGATAGGTCTCTGGTAACCCAGCTTTTTTCCATATTGTTTTTGCTTGCTTGCCGAGCCCTATCGATTTCAAGGCGTTTTCCGTTGAATCGTTGCCATTGTATTCACGCTTGTAGAATTCTGCCATATAGAAGGCCACTTTGAGAGCATGAGAATCAACGACCTGTTCTTCCGAGGCTTCCACACATTTGCACAACAAATCTTTCAAGTTGCCATACTGCTCGCTGTCAATCTTGTTTTTCCAAAAAGGCAGTTCAGGGTCTTTGCCTGAAAATAAACCCTGCCAGAAGTCATTCAGCTCGTCAAGTGGATTTATTGGACAATGTTCCATTGCTACTATTGATAAAGTAAGGTTGATTATCGGAGAAAGTTAGAATACTCCTTGTAGATAACTTTGATAGAAATCGCTGACGTCTTTTCGTATAATCTTCACGTTTGTGCAGATGAAATCAATCCACTTTGCATTGCAGCGTTGGGACTTATACTTGTTGCTTGTGAAATATCCATAGAAATTTCCTGCTCGGTCTATCAGAATAGGAGGATAGGAGGCAAAATCGTTGAAGGGTGAATATGAACTATACTCACTTCCGTATTTCCCATATTCATTCCAGATGCTGTTGGAGGAATAGGTGTTGCCGTATGTGCCAAACGCATTCCACACAGATTCTGTATCATAGGGCGATGCGTTCAACTTTCCCAAATATACTTTGTAATCTTCGCCGCCATAGATTAGGAGGGTCTGACCATAGCTGTAAAGAACGCTACAAATCAATAGCAATGTCAATAAAATGCGTTTCATGGATGATTAGAGTTAAGATGTTAGTATTTATTTCGGGTTTTCGTGTCTTATCAGCCTTTGTCAATGTCTATGCATTTTGAGGCGAAGGTTTGTTTGAGTTCGTATAGGCTGCTGGTTTTGTTGATGCCTACGAGGACGGCTTTGTCGCAGAGTTCGAGGATGTAGCGGTTGCGGGCTAGGGCGGTGGCTTTGGATTGACGGGGGGATTGGCTCACCGACACGATGAGCAGTCGGTCGGCATCAAGGGCGGCTTGCCATTTGGGGGGACATTGCTGATACATCCGGCGGGCCAGCACGATGATGATGGGTTGTGTGCCCTTGAGCAGGAAGGGGAGGATGTCTTGTTCCAAAGGGGAGGAAAAACCACTCACCACACATTCCCCTCGGTCTCGCATCTCGGTGGCCCAGTCGTAGCACCGCAGCACATCCTTCGAACCGTAGTTGTTCGATGCGAGGAATGCTGTCTTGGGTACGTCCAAGAGTGCCTTGTTGCCGAGATATTCGATTGCCATCTGCGGATTAGTCGTTGTTTAGTTCATCATTCATACGATATTTAATATCATAGTTGATAATGAAATCAAGTTCTTCGTCTGTGAAACCATAATATTGTGCTAAGATTTTGTCTATTTTATCGATAATGGGTTTGGAAAATTTAGGAAAGAATCTTGCAAATTTCACAAGGCCTCTACCGGCATAATTGTATTCGGCAATTTCCATGTGATTGAATAAATCAGTTTCCAATATTTGAGCTAGAGACTTGATAGCATTATTATCATCCAAATTGGGGACAGGAATATTGGAAACATACTTCTTGGTTAAATTGTAGCAATCAGATTGAACAATCCAATATAGAAAGAACAGAGAGGAGTTCAGCAAAATATATGCAAAATGCCGATAGCCAAAAGAGATACTTGTTCGTTTATATGAACCAGCTATGTTTAATTGCATTGTACATAATTTATCTATATCTAATAAGGCTTTACTCCATGATATTGGTGCGGCATGATAGAAGAATGTTGTCTCGTCATGGAATTCGCTAGCAAGCAGTTTTTTTTGAGCATATAATTTTTCAAATATAGCTCGGCAAATGGAACCATCATATTTAGGTGCTGCTACTTCTACATCACAGTCTGTGTATACCACTTTGTTAAATAGTATTGGTCTTTCTATTGTATAGAACTTAATATACCTTGATACTTTTTTTATCGTTTGAGAGCACGGACGAGAAAGGTAAATTGCAGCACGGATTTTTACACCCGTAAATAATTCAGATGGATTTCTATCTCCCGAATAAAAACTACTCCACGAAATATTATTGTGGTATACGATTTTCTGATAAGACGCGAAGCCATCAATAGACAAGCCGCTTAAAGGAATAATGTAGCCAATTGACGAAGTGGAATTTTGAAGTTGTGTGCATCTTTCTCCAACAAGAGCAAATAGATTCTGTGAATTATAGGCTTTATAATTCCGTACTTTATATGGCAAAGAATCTTCCGTAAAGGTCACATAAGGAGGATTACCGATAATTATATCAAAACCTCCATGTCCTTGCATTATTGAATAGAATTCGGCTAGCCAATGGAATGGCTGATGGGAATAGCGCCACGCTTGGAAGTCGTGATCGATAAACATATCTCCTTCTGCAACATCTTTGGCTGTAATTGCTTTATACATTGTGCGGTTCAAGGTGGCATTGAGTTTTGATAGCCGTTCGTTTAGTTCCTTTTTCGCCTCCACAAAAGCTTCGGCGTATTCATCTCGTTTTAATT
>Ga0065711_1037515_pt1 | contig 19761 bp, 9 predicted proteins | sample Hoacrofraction12_FD_59098 | JGI IMG/M metagenome (GOLD analysis project Ga0065711, IMG submission 59098) | Hoatzin crop microbial communities from Cojedes, Venezuela - Epithelial fraction 12 v2 (version 2) | ecosystem: Host-associated > Birds > Digestive system > Esophagus > Crop | place... | reverse complement strand
GGAGATATTCAAGACCCGCCTGGACAAGGTCCTCTACAGCCTACTGTAGGTGACCCTGCTTCGGCAGGGGGGTTGGACTAGATGACCCACAGAGGTCCCTTCCAACCCCTACTATTCTGTGATTCTGTGATTCTGTGATTCTGTGATTTCATAGATTGTTTATCATTTGTAATGCTCTGAAGATCTCAGCAAGCCAGTTTCCTATAAACACAATAAAGATGCTCTTGAAATCCAGCCTGCGTTACATTACAGTGGCTCACTGAGATTGCTAACTGCTCTTTATGCTGTCTCCTTCTGTCACTCTCAAATATTGGAAAAAAATTTTGTTGGGTCACACAACAGAGCATCTTAGATGCTAGACCATGAAAATTAGCTTACGTGAAAGAGTACAAGATGCTTATTTGGCTCCTGAATCTGCATTTGTAATGACCAGAACTTGCAAAGCTCTTCATTGCAGTCAGATGGAAAACTATTGCAGGGACTTACAAGTTACTTCTGTATAACTGTCACTCATATAAACATATACAAATAGCATTAAACCTTTCCTGGCAATCCACAATGAAATCTTTGTACGGATCATGAGTAACGTACTAGTCTGATTTCCTCTAAATCAGCAATAGCTGCTTAGGACTTTTAAAATCTTTAACTACAAGATAGAAAAGAATAGGAGTATCCCAACTAGATAACTAATAAAAATAATTAGCAATTCAAGCTGAGCACTTGATAGTCATAGTCTGCCCTTTTAAAAGCAAGTTCATCCAGCTTAGGAAAATTCAGTTATAATTCAGGTTTGCACAATTATCTAAGTATGAAAATACGCAGGTATGTACCCACCGGGATTTACAAGAGAATAGAAGTTAAGTGCATAGAGGGTCTGGCAAATACCAACAGCAGTATACTTCCAAAGAAGGCAAGCACATTTCTTATAAAATTTAGCTCTAATTGCTTGAGTGTCTTATAAAGCAGAGCAAAGCTACAGTTAAAGCTGAGCAAAAACTATCTTCAAAAAGCATTAAAAGCCAGTCTTTTGAGTGGAGTGGTAAGTAGACCCAGCTGAAGCCACTTTAGATTTCATTTTGCACGTACATTAAACCCTTTTGTGATGGTGCAATGCACTTTTAGGTGCTGCTGTGCTCATTCTGCTTTGTGGTTCTCAATGGACTTTGGTTACTTAACTAAAAAGCAGTGAAGATTCCTGTCCATGATATCCTTGAGAACGAGTGAAGTATTTCAGTTAATGCAGCATTTCTGATTCTTCAGAGAGAAAGAGAGGCATGGTTAAAATGGTTATTCTGCTCAATAAGGTTTTTGATTTTTTTTTTATTTTTTTTTTAAGAAATGACCAGTTTTGATCTGTGGGTAGATCTGTATTCAAATTGTGAAGGAGCTACAGTTCAAAATTTTCCCTCTCCCTTTTCTAATTAATTAATCAATCATATTGGACATTGTGTTCAAAGGTGGATGGGATAATGGACATCTAAAGTGCCTAGAATATCAGAGTTCCACTTTTCAGAAGCATTAATTGACTATATCTTCAGTGGTCTAGTTAAGTGCTCTGACAAATGGAACTTGGCTCTGTGGAATAGGCAGTAAGCTTGATTACCATTATCTTTAGATAGTTGTGCTCACAGATGCAACAAAATGTCACCATGATACCATTTAGGCACTGAGGATCAGGCAGAAGCGGGGTCGACGTCGGAAAGTACCGCAGCTATTGAATGCTTCAACTGCTACCTGCATTAGGGCATAGCACCACAGACAAGCCACTCATTTGTTTGTCGTTCCTCACTACCCGTTTAGAGAGACATTATCTGAAAAGTTCACTGTTGCATGTACCTTTCACAATTATTTTGACCTTTAAAGATCTGGCTTCAGTAGCTGGATCACGTTTGAAATTGAAGGTTTGGACCAGAGCACACGTTGCTTTAACTGTTTCAAAACATGACCTTTATCCCACTTGAGCTATGTTCAGATGATGGTGAACAATTTGATTTTCATTTTTTCTGAGCCAGATGCGTGGTGATGGCAGCCAAATAAAACATTCAATATAGGTAGCTATAGAAACCCATTTCATGGACATCCTTTCTTTTACAGGTCTAATTATTAGAGTGTGTTACTAAAAAGAATTTTGTTAAATGAAATGGCATCAAACACAGGGAAGAAGTAGATATTGTCACCCGTCTTTTGTGAATACCTCCCCTTCCTTCCCTCTGACAGAGTGACTAGGAAAGCAAAGGAAGGGGGCAATACCTGAGCTAGGAAAACTAGTATAAGAAAAAAGCACATCCTATGTGCACAGGTGGATTTTTCCTGCCTCCCCACAAGAGCTTATATATTTCGGCTTTCTTTGACAGTTGCCATTGCTTGGGTCACGCTGTCCTTTACATGTCATTGTTACTACTCTGTTGTTTTGCCTCTCCTTGAATGTTGCTACTGTAGGCAGCTGCCATCACTGCCTGGGGGCTTCAGAAGATCCTAGGAGTAGGGGCAGGATCAGTTGTTTATACTCCCTTGTACCAGAGGAAGTAGGAAGGTTAGAGCTCAAGCAACAACAAAAACAACTTTAAAATGAGACTGTGACAGCATGAGTTAGGGCATTTGGCTAGGATTAGCTGGGAAAATGACAAGACTGTCAAAAAAATGATCTAACTCCAGCAGAAAGAAAGTAGAAGAGACTAGATTAGATCATAAGGTTTACACACGTAAGCAGCACGAGACCTGACGTGGATACCAGTTCTGTCAGATAGCTAGGCAGTGTCAGTTTATGGTATTTACTTAAATAATAACTGAAAATATCAATACCTAGTCAGTCTTAAGAAGCTCTACTGTAAGAGGTCTTTTTGCAGACTCAACTGCAAACTGTGTTTGGAGACTGCAACTTTGGGGTTGTGCATTCTTTTCCTTTCAGTTTTAGTCACAGATGATGAGTCCTTATTATCACAGGAAGAAAATTACTGTTGCTGAGGGAGGCACTAACCTTAGTAAGCATTGCCTGGTCATGTGTAGTTCTATATTCCTCTTCATTTCTATGTCTGGTTTTCCTATAACTGAACTCTACTTATGGCCTTATATTTTAAACCCATTTTTCTGTTGAATAAATGTCAGAAGAATATTGCACGTGCATAAATACTTATTTAATACATGTTTATTGAGCAAATGCTATACCTAGAGTGGTGGCTCAGGAAACTAAGAGAATGTATTAATTGTAGCTGCCACAGTATTCCTTTCCCCGTACTTAATGGGATTATCATGCTAATAGACTTATGGTGAAAATCAAGGAACAACTGTTTAAGACTAAGTAACCTTGAAAGGAAAACAGTAAATGCAAGTTCCCATCGGCAACCAGAGGGATCAGAGCACAGCTATAAATGATTCAGTCTTACCTTGTTTTCTGCACAGAGCTTGAGGAGGTCTTTGTACACGTGTACATATGCACACACACACATGCACGCATACATATCAAGTAGCTTCTTCAGTCTCATATTCCTGAATCTTCCTGCACTGATTTTTACACACTAGGTGAAATGTCACCGTGTTAGTGCTGAAGCTGTCTCTTAGAGGAACGGCTTGATGTACAAACTGCAAACTTTGTCACAAAAAATACTGCCTCTTTTATATGGAGACATGCCTAACCTAAAGTAACAGTATACACAAATATTGAGACGAACAGAAATGCAGAAAGTGAAGAAAACAGAACAAGTGACTAGTGTACATGAAAGCAGGCATAGGCTTAGGTGTCTGTAGTCAGCCTGTGACTCAGAAGAGCTAGCATGTAAATCCGTCTCTCCAGGAAGACTGCTGCACAACTGTGTACAAACCACCTCCCACATGAGCCCTAATGTCTCTCTTATCTTGCCTTTGACTTGTCTATCCAGACTGAGGGGTTTTTTGACAGATCTGTTTACTGTTATGTGTTTGGACAATAATCAGCACAATGGCATCATACTAGTAGTTTGGACTCAGTATACAAACAGTAACATGCTTCCGTATTACCATACCCACTTTATTACTTGCAGTCTAGCATGTTCCTGAATTTAATAAAACAGGTTTTCCAAGTGGTGTCTGAGGAACAGTTGATATAACTCATATTATCCTCAATGATAAATCATGTGTGCCTAGAAAGTCCAACTGGATGTTTAGCTGAATCTTTGTGCATCCCAATAACTTTTGGAATGTAACTTTCAGTATAAGAACAGGTGGATATTAACTGTCCTCAAATACAGTTAAGCTGGAAATCAAAAGGCTTCCAATTTTAAAAGCAACTAGTCTCATTCAAACTTCAGAAGAAGTTTTCTGATCAGATACAAGGGAATACTATTGGAGTTCTTTTACAACAAAAAAAAATCTGGCATTATATAATGCCTCAAAGTGGATTCAGTGACTGAAGAGGATGTGACCTTATGGGTATGATTAATCTCTATTTAATTGCCTAAAACTTAATTATCTGATCTAAAATGCTTACAGCTCTCCCTATAATCAGTGTAGAAACTAGGGCATCTCCTGAAAGGCTTTGCTTGTATTCTAGCCACCAATTTTAGGACTGAATGGGCATCTCTACCTGTCTCTTTCCGTTGACTAGTGCGAGAATCAGAACTAATTCAGAGTAGGTGTCTACAAATATATGTCTAAAATTAGGGCAGATGAACTCCCCTGAATGACCTGAACCACGAAGGCTCAACATCCAAATAATGAAGATATTCATATATGAAGAACCCCACTTTCTGGAACACACACCTGTGTAAACAAAGAAAAAAAATCCTAAGACACTACTATTCCCATCCCAGGTTTCTCTAAGCCTAGTATTCTGTTCCCTTGGTGGAGGAATGCTCCAGGTATGTGCAACACATGTATTTTGTGTATAATTGTGTTACATGATATCACGGAAGAATTGTCTTAAAAAATGTAGCTGATGAGTATTATACACTTCACATTATGAAGAATGACACAGGTTAACTGTTGCAGGCTTATCTATACCAGACTAAACTGCAAATCTAATCTTTTTCACAGAACATCGTTTTCTATTGTGCACAATTTTCCAATAGAATAGCCTGCAGCAGTAATTTCCATGAGTAAATTGTATTCCATGAAGATATGTTTCTGTAAACCACTTTTTTCTTCCTCTTCAAGAAAAATAAATTTTTCTTCCAAGGGTGGATTAATAAGCTATGCCTGTTATAATGAATCCCTTTTACTGTTTCCCTCAGGGGCTTGAACACCTTCTAGAATGATGTGGATTAAAGGGAGACCAAATGATTTCCTGCTCTCTCCATTCCTGGTGTTTTCTCCTTCTTTGTTTTCACTTCAATTTCTCCTCTCCAGTTGTTCTGCTTCTCTTAATCCAGGTCTTTTTTGCCACTGTGTCTGCATTTGTGGCATCTGAATATCAACAACAATAAAAAAGAACACTAAATAAAAGAATGGACTTTATCCAGGTGTAAATGCAAAATATATTTTACGTCTCTTCCTTCTAATTCTGCTGCAAAAGTGTAGACACATTTTATGATTGAAGTGTAGCATATACAGTTTTATGTGTCTTTTGATTGCCATTCCACATTGCTAGGTTTTGATGTCGGATGTTTGATAGTGAGGGTCCCAGATGATCTTTAAGATCAACCCATTCTGCAAAGGATAGCTTTTTTTTTCAGATTAATTTGCTACTTGAAATTATTGTGAATGACAGTATTATATTAGTTCCCCTTTTTTTCCAGTTTATTATTTCTTAAAATATGTACATTCTCATTTCTCCAGAGATTTAGTGAGATTTGAGACATGTTGAGGAAGGACTCTGACTTATAACTTTGTGTCTGCAGAGGGAATTGTAATGTGCAGTAATAACTGACATGCTACAGTTCTGAAGGTAGAGTTTTATTCTAGATATTATTCTAGATATTATATTAACAAATTCAAAAACTTTCAAGAGATAAACAATAGCCCGTACATTATTCTGGATGCTACATTCACAATGGTTTTGCTGAAATAAAGAGTAATAACAAGAGATTCTCCTTCTTGCTTTCTTTTGAAAATTTTTGTCAAGCAATCAGCTGCAATTTTAACTTTACAGAGAAAGTATTGGACAAGAAGATGACCTGTGAGGAAAGTAGTTTTAATACATCTCCTAATTCTGTACTTGTCCATTTTCATAAGAGATCGTTGCTCGATTGTCACAAGCAACCATAAACTTGCATCTAACCCTACTGACCTAAGTGAACACATCGATCAACAGCCATTTCAGATACTGGCACTCTTCTTCACCTGTATAGGGATGTCTCTGTAGTGTAGTATTCATACAGTTGTTAAGTAACAACATTCATCTTCCAAAACTAGGGGCAGAGGTTATTTTAAAAAGGTCTTTTTGTATCCTGATTTTGAGAACTTATTTTTTATTTAGGAGCTGTTTCTGGCATGTCTGAGAAACCACTTAATCTTGGAATCAGTCATAGAAAATATGGCTGAAAGGGGTCTCAAGAGCTTGCTTATTCCACGCTGTCCCCGAGGGAGATCCCTAACTCATTTCTTACAGCCATCTGCCTAGCCTGTTCTTCAAGACCTCCAGTGACAGAGATTCCACAATCAGGAAAACTACTCTGACACTGAACTGTGCTGTCAATTAGAAGACTTTCTCTTATGTTTAAGAATGTTTACTTTGCTCTAATTTCCACCCATTGCTTATTGTTCTAACTCAAATGCACAGGGAGAATAGTGCATTCCCTTCCTCTCTGTAGCCCACCTTTTTCTCACATAGGAGGGAGAAAATTACTCGTTCTTTCTAGGTAGTTAATAGCTCAAATGATGCTGTAGGAAATATCTGACTTTAGATAATACATTGGCTTTTGATCACATACTTCTATTGCCCTCTGCTGGGTTAGGGAATGTGAGATTAAACAGAGCACTCATACCTAGTCCTGGTTAATAGCTAGTCCTATATATTTTTTTTAAATGTATATTTACAGACAAGCTATTGCAGACACTTCTAAGATTGATCTTGGACAATACTAAATAACAGAAGACATGTTATTTCTCTTCTGAATTATCATATTATCTTGTGCAGAGATGCATCTGAAACTATAAGAGCTTAATATATCTTTTTGCTGTTAACCTGAAAGAAGTCTCAATATGTGTTGAGAATCAAAACTATAGACTTCTTCCACTGAAGCTAGTTAATTCTGTGTTTGATTGAGGACTTTTTTAAAACCACTTGTTATCATGGTGCAAAACAACAGTGAAGAAAATGCAAACAATATTAGCAGCAAATTGCATTGCCGGTAGCTAGGCCTTTACCTGGAGCAAGAAGAGAACAATTCTGTTAAGAGGACGGACATCTCTGTCCATTTTACTGCAAAATAAAATAACTTGCTCCAAACTAACATTCAGCTGATGTTTTGACCTATGGAAAGCTGGCTCCAGGCTGAAGCATATTTCTGTGTTTGGACAAAGGCACTCCCACCGTAATGACATTTTTATTTCACACAGTGACCCAAATGGACTGGGTTATTTTTTGTAGTTCCAAAGAGCCCTTAATTGATTAGCTTGCTGGAGGCCTGATGAAAGAGTAGTGACTCAACATCCTCAATGAAATATGTGCTGTCTTTAAAAGTAGTTTCTTTAAAAACATCATCTGAAATGCATCCCAAACTGATACAGAACTTGAGAGCAATTAGATCTGGAAACATGTATAAAGTCTTTTTATCTGTTCTCTGTGAACAGATTACTGTTTCCTGTGCCGTAATTCAGGATATTTAATTTAGACTTTGTAAAAATAGCTTCAATTTACCACACAGAATTGCAGTTCATCCCCTTTACCAACTGTAATGTAAAGAGAAACGTTTTCTTGTCTAAACTGATATATAAAAAACCCCCATAAACAACTCCACTCTGTGCTTCCTGCTTTTGAATTCTCATAGTCCAGGCAGCCTGGATGTAGGGATGTTGAGACATATGATCCATTCAGTCTCATGACTCAGCAGAAGAAATATTTCCAATGCCTCCACCGGCTGCCCTTGTGCAAAGCCACATAGAGGACACAGGTATTTCTGTGGACATAATTCACATGGGATAATTTTTATTGCTGGTGGCAAAATATAAATTGGAAATAATCTAGCCTGTACTTTAGCTCTTAGGTTGAGTGTTCAGTGCTGACAGCTATGGAGGACTTCTAACTTGACAATTTAGGCCTGTGATGTATAAATAATTGCATCACAACAGTCTTCAACATGTCAATGTTACCAGGCTACTTTTCAAAATGCCACTGCGCTCAGAGTGATTCAAGAACTGGGATTTCCTCTGCGATATTCTTTGAGAATAAGGTTCATAGATTAAAATACCAGGCATTTGATCTTTGTTTCCAGACCCAGTATATATTTTCTTTTCTATAATTTCAGTCTATTATATTTTCCATTACTTTTCATGCAGTATGTAGCAGCCTTATACCTTAAAAAGGTATGTCATCTTAACATCACTGTTTCCTCCTGAGACAGATTTCAGTAGAAAATGGAAAATCCCTTAATAAGGAAGATAGGCACAAAAGTACTTCTACAGACTATGAACAATTCTCAAACAGTAACACTCATGTTGCATAGCCTGAAAATTTCAAAATGATTTAATAAAAGAATGAATTTGGTAATCTTACTTGCCTTCTGTTTCTTATGCCTTTTGACCACACACTTGAGCCTTTCTATGCAGCCAGGAGAGAAACCTGACTGGACATTGTGATCCAGAAGGTAGAGATTTGAGGAAAGGAACGATTGCTCTCACATTGCAATGAAAACACGAGTCTGCAAAACTCTGACTTCTCTGCTTTTACCAATTACCTGGACAGATAAAAAGATGCAGCTAGAGGGACTTTGCCTTTGTGTCCCTTCATGCTCTTGCTCTTGGAGCAGGGAACTGGGCCAGGAATTGTCATGGCTGTGCCCAAAGTTGAGGATGAAGTGCTGCATCCTGAGCCTAATGAGAGGAAGTGGTGCTGTCCTCTGCTTTTAGGAGCAGTGTGATGAGGTTGTACATACAGTTCAGCTCCGCTTTGCTTAATCCTTCTAACCCACTTCCAGCTTTCTCCCCTCACATGATTATAGGAGTATGAGGTTTGCCTAAATTTTATTCATGAGCCTCACTGGCCTCTTTCCTTGCCAGATTTCTTACACTGTTCTTTCCTGCCCGCTACCTTTGGCAATAAAACTAGCACCCTACTGAGAATGGAGGGGGCAACCCAAGTATGGGTCTAGGTGGTGGTAGGCACAATCCCTGCCTTCCTCCTTCATGAAACAGTCTAGAGTCCCTAGCTGAAATCTAGGTGCCTTGCCAGTGTGACCTGAATATCCTGGGCACGACAGAGGGAGACTTGTCCATGTGACTTTGTCTGGGTACAAGTCTGAGAGACACTTACGGGGTCTGAGGGACTAACAGCAATTCCCATAGCATCATACCTTCCCAGGCAACACCTTTTCCCAGCACAGAGATATTTAATATAAAGGATCTATTTTTTGAGCCACAGCTATTACAGTGGCTGCTGACCGAGTTAAAATGCTCTTCTGTCACTGAAGAATAAAATCTTTCTCTCTGAGAAATTTTAGGCTGTTATTGGACATTAGTAGCAAAGAGGCTGAAAAATGCGGCAGGAATTTGTTCCTTCATTATGTCTGAGCAGACTGAAATTCATCTTCAGAGGTTCCACTTACCTGCACTTCCAGGCATCAGCACAAGAAGGCACTAAAACACTACAGTTTTTCGTCCATCAGTCTAAAAGGCATGTTCATTTCTGATGTTCCTCTAGAAAGACACCCTGCACAAGTTAACACCAGCAAACCATAAACTGTAGTTTAAGCTATTATTCAGTGCATCATGCTTTTAGTTCTCATTTACATTTGTGCATGCATCTCTCAACGCGTTGTTGTATTTGGGAGTACGGGTTTTCCTTGCAGATTGATGAGAAAAGCCCAGCTGTAGGCAACTGCTCATGTACCTCCTTACCCGATGGAATGGCAAGTATTTGGATAATCTGATCAAAAGGAAAAAAAAAATCTGCTGTCATGGAAATCAGAGCAATGGTATGCGGCCTGGAAAAGACACTGAGTAAAGAACATAACAGAGTGTATCTTTCATTATATATTGTAAAGAAGTTTTAAAATTAAATACACTGAAGACAGTGAGGCAAAAAGAAGAGGCGTGTTTTCAGCATATTTGCTTACATTCATAGAATCACTTTGGACTTCTATTTATATAAACAACATGAGAATATGGTCTTGAGATACTAATTTCTCCAGCAACCACATCTTCAGTCAAAGCCTCAAGTTGTTATATTCTTGTTACAAATCAAGAAGGATCATAGCAACATTGAAGCAAAGAAAGGCATCTCCATGAATTGAAGGAGATAAAACCAGTGATAGCACTCAGTTTCATTTCACACTTGCTTTACTCTGATCTGTGAAAGGTACAAGAGACTGGAGAAACAGTGATTTTGTGTTGTTTTAATGGCCACAATATCCAAGTGCTAGCGCTTGGTAGGGCAGTAGTTGCTAACGAGATCCCATCAAAGCAACCTCACGAACATTGACAAGCCTACAGAGAGCACCTCAGATACATAGGTAGAGGGCAAGTATAGACTAATTAGACGAGAAGGAAAAGGAGATGTGTGAATGAAAGTCCAGCTTGTGCCTTGCTACCAAGCTGATGCTCAAAGGAGGTGGGGATGAAACCAATCTCACCCTCTGTCTAGTGCACTCAGTTCCAAGTGGCAAAAAACTTTGAAGGAAACTTGCTCACAGACTTCTGAGTTTGCAGACACAAGAATTACTCTTAACATGTTGGATCTACTGCAGAGCCATGTTCTTTCTGCATGGTCTCTTCAAGAAAAGGTGACCCACCACATGCACTTTACAGGGAAAATGGTTCAAAGAGACAGGAGCTCTCGGTAGTACTTAGTTCAACATCTCTCTAGACAGTGTGTAGCAGTGTGGCTCTGCCAGAATAAGTCATATGAGTAGAGAATTAGACCAGATGAAATCCAGAGGTTCCTTCAAGCAAAAATTATTGTATGAATCTGAGAAGTTTTACTAGACTCAGAAATTCATTTAGTGCAATTGTCTACAAAATCAGATAAAAATCTAGTGTTTACTGAATGGACTGCAAAACTGATAGGGAGTTGAATGGGAGCAAGAGCAAGATATCAAAGACTGGGAGAAGGAGGGGAAGGACAGGACATTCTTAAACTGCCAGAGTTAATTTGTTGTGTAACTTCACTGCTGTTATGGTCCAGGAAGACCCGAGCCGTAGAGATTCCTTATTATTCCCAGAGTGAGATTAAAACACAAATGAGGTCAAGTGCCACCAATCAAACAGGTTTATTGATTGCTTATTCAAATGAAGGCACGAGGAAACAGCGATAGGAAAGAAAGGAAAAGACAGGAAAGAAAGAAAAAGAAAGAAACCTAGCAGGCAGTCGGGATAGAGTTGCAAGAGATAGTCACTACCAAGGATCCAGCGGCACCCATTAGTCCGTAGTTCCTGTGTGCGTCGGTGGTAGATGTCCACTCGTCATTTGGTTCCACGGCCTTTTATAAGGTGTTCGGGGAGATTGTTCCCTAGACAATGGCATGCACCCCACGTTCCCCAGTCCCGTGCAGTCCAGTTTCTCAGTCCTGACTCCAGCAGGTCGGGGAAGGGGTCGGTGTCTAGACACATTTCAGCAACAAGGTACCATTTTCCAACTCCCTTCAAAGCTGGTTTTGGGTGGCTATTTATTCCTTGTCTGGTCTGTATTTGACTGACCTGCCAGGAGGTTGAGCTGGGCTCCAAACAAGCATTGCTGGCCTGCCAGGTGGTCCTGCAGCAAACTTTGCAAACAAGCTTTGAGGAAACTCTCTTAAGGTATGGTCTCAGACAACTATCAGAGATCAAGCTGAAATTCTCATACTGGATCAGAAATTTTCATAGTGGATCAGCCTTGTCCGTTCAGTCCCAGTGATACAATACAAGTGGTAGACTTTATTTGATAGTGTTGTATACCAAAGCCAAATACTAAGGTATAGGAATGCTTGACGGAACATATTTTTCACACTTAAACACATTTAAAACATATATTCTTTGACATCCAGCAAATTAGCTGATGCTTAGCTATAAGTTAAGTACTAAAATTCACATACGGGATTTTTTTTTTAAATGTATCTGTAAATGCAATGATTTTGTTTGTTTGTTTGCTTGTTTGTTTCTGAAGTAACTCAGGTTCAGAAAGATGACATGAGGTAGTCACAGAGAACCTTTGTCAATTAAAAATGTAAAACATCCTTGAACAGTAAAACACAAAAAAAATGCAGCATCATTAGGAAAAAATTAAGTGACTCCAGCAACTTGTATGTGTTGTGCCTACCACACTTGACCCACATAAATTTATAAAAGCTATTGAATCAGGGGACTTAGTTCTGATGAGGAACAGTATTCTTGTACTGCACCATTAAATCTGACGGGAAAATTGCTGTTCAACTCAATAGGAATAGAAATGAGATTTCTGTAATTAGAATAGGGAAATGTAGTATTAATGGATCTATTCAAAAAAAGAATGAGTCCATTAAATAAGTCTAAATTGACACGAACACATTTTGCACTTGAAAACTTAAATGCTGGATGTAGCTGATGTTGATGTTCAACAAATGCCAGCTTTTCTTTCATCTGATGTTTAGACTGCCCAGCGATTGAATAGTATCCACAACTTTCCTCTGCAAAAGGCTATAAAGATCAAAAGATCCTTAAGAACAAATATATAACTATAAATTATGAATAGATAAGGATGAAATGCTATAAAGAAAAAAGACCACATTTTATGTGTTCATTGGGTTCTACTCTTTACCAGGCGACAAAATAACTCCTTTTTTTAAAAATTTGGATTGTTCATGCACACAGGATTGCATGGAAAAAAGCACCTGCAAAACAGAATGTGTTCATGCTGTCCAGCTCAACAAGTACTCTGCCAAACTGAAGGGGACACTTGGCTACAACTAAAGAGTTAATATACTCCGTCTCATAGATAGATATTTCTTCACTGGGTGACTGAGAAATAAAGCCTTGTCGTAATTTGTATACACTTCTATCTTTAAGGGATATGTCAAGTTTAAATCCATAGCATGTCTTTATTGTTTTACTAGATGTCTATTTTTGTTTTTTATTCCCTTTACCTGTTATAAAGATCAGTGGTGTTTGTACTGTCTTTGAGGTCTCTGGTTTCAAGTTTGTATTCTCATCTTTTATCCATGTAGTGAAAGGCAGTATTTAACTTGTGCCTCAGCAGCACAATTCTGGCAGAAAAACAGGCTTATGATTTCATTGAAACACCATTGGGGAGCTCGTGAGCTGAAGGCCAGTTCTGATGTTTTAAAGGCATAGCAAAGAAACAGAAAGGGAGACACAGAAGATTAAAAAAAATGTGAAATTGCATTTACAGAACAATTTGTTCCCAGTCTGAAATCAGTGTGAGTGCCCCTTCCTATAATAAGGTAAACAAATAAAATAGTCCTATAGAGCCTGAAGAGGCCATAATCTAGAAACTTCCACTGGGGAAGTCTAACAACACCGGGACCTGTCCAGATTAAAACTTCTAAGAAGAATTTAAATTTCAGATATTAATCTTCAGAGATATGATTTCTCTGCAAGCAACTTGATTTCTTCTCAGTAAGCAACTCAAGAGAAGATAAAGCCTCTAAGTGGCTGGTGTGTTACAGTCTTTATAACATCCAAAAATACACTGGATTCTTCACAGAAAAAAAGGAAGATTAAAATATTCTGTCTGTAAGAATCTTCATCGCATTAAAGAGGGAAAACAGAAGCATGGAGATTTGGGACTTCCGTGTCTCTCCACAGAATGGTAAATTGGATAAACCAGTCTGACTACCCAAAGCCCAGCCCTTGGATGCAGCTCTGTGACAAAGAATCATAAGTCCCAGGTGCATCTATGTCAAGCTGATGGAGACTTTACAGACAGTTGCAATATATCAGTGCAGCCTTGCCAAAACACTCCACTGCTTGAGAACATTGTTGTGTTATATTTCTTAGCTTTCTGTTTTGTTTGATCAAAAAAACTAGAAGAGAATATTTTTCTTCCAAAAGTAATGAGATCTTTTTGCTCTATAGTAGACAGAAACGAGATTTTGGTGTGAGCTTTCCCAAAACAACACAAAAGAAGCTATATACATAATAAAGACGTGCCAACGACTTCTGTATTTCCACCCATAGTAGTACTTCCTACATTGGCATATGTAACCTTTGGAGATGTTTTATTTCTGCTGTTTATTTTACAGGTATTGAAGGAGATGTTAATCAGAAGAACCACTTTGGTTCTGTGGCTCACACGGTGATGATAATCGTCAGGGTGTCATATTTTTAAGCATTTCTGGGGGTAACAATACCTTCCAAGAGCTGAGCACTTAAATCTCTGATACAAGAAAATGAGGGAAAAAGCCACCTGTACTCTTGGCCTAACTAAAAGCTTTTATTTTTCCCCCTCAATATAAAATAGTCAAAGTAGCTTACCTTTATCTAGCAATGAGTGTGCTATACATGGCAGAAAATTAGAGATAGCTAAGGTAAGAAGTTAGAGATGGGTAAAATGATCCCCATTTGTCTTTAGAATAGCAGATAATTTTCTGAATTATAGACTTCATATATCACATGTATGAATGAAGCGTGTCACTGATACGTCAAAGAACAGAGTTTGAAAACCCTAAAATAATCTGCCCTATTTAGTAAAGACTACCTTGGAGGTATACAGTGACTTTAAAAATGATCCTTCGGAGTACATAAAAAGAATTAAAGAATCATGTGTCAAGTAAATGTTCATGTTTGGCGAATCTTTCTGTCACAGAGTGGATGCTTCATTTTTTCAAGAGAGAAGCTCAGATTTTAAGAGGTCAGAAAAAGGCTGCATTGATAGAAAATTAAGTATGGCTATCTCAATTTTTTGAGCATGGCATGGTGTCTATGTGTTTTGAATGTCTATAAAGGTGTGAATAAACCCACAAGCCATAAACAAAAAGAAAAGCTGAAGAAAGCTAAAGAGCAGAGGTTTCTGAAAAGCAGTTTTAAGAATTTGCAACTTTGTGATTGCTCACAAAGCAAAATAAATTTTTAGAAACAGTTTAATGAGGTGTGGAAAAATAATGCAGAATCATCTCAGGGAAAAATATCAAAAGGGCAATAACAAGCACAAAAATAAAATGAAACAGAAATATTGTTTGTGATATCCTCTTTAAAAGGTGGCTGTTCGAATCTCTTGCTGAGAGTGTAGATTTTGAAGGAAAAGGTGCCCAGGTTTCAGGCAATCCTGTTCGATCATGAAAGGAATATCTCACTAGAGGTGTTCCAGTGTTACTAGCTGGGTAACCTAGGTTGATTCCAAGACTGATGACACAAAATGGAAAATAACATTTCCTTACTTCTGAATAAGGAAGAATAGATACTGGGTTAAAGCAGAAAAGCAACGTAAGAAGTGAATAGTAAGAAAAAATGTTTTAGTGCAAACCTGATCCCTCCTTCTCATCCTCCCTCTGCATCTCTGGGAATCTGGGTGTAAGAACCAGTTTTCCAAAGCCAAGTATGGAAGGGATGCCTGCAGAAAACAGCTTCAACTGATGAGCTAATTGGTGCATAAGTCCCTCAGATGGCTGGTGAGCATGGGCACATGTGGCAGCTGGCTTGGCAGGCCACCACAAAGTCTCCCAGTATGGACAATGCACCAACAGAGATGGGGTTCTGGGGCTGCAGGCCCCAGTTAGAGGCTGGACTAAGTGAGCAGGACACGGGAAACTACCAGACATTGTGGGAGCTGACAGACATGGCAGGCAGCAGTGCTAGGAGCCAGTAAATGTTGCAGCCAGGACGGTGAGGGGATGGCTGGATTTCATGCGTGGCTCAGGGGAGTTATGTGAAAAGCAGCGAAACTCCACAGGAACTGAAGTGCAGTGTTGGAGACCCATAAAAGAAATGAGTCTTGCCTAGGAAACAGTATCTTGTACACATTCCTCATGGCAGCAGTGTCTTCCCAACAATTTTCTAAAATATGTATACTGCAGTATGAAGCCTAATATCAATAACACTAATGCTAAATAAAAAGAGTACATAAACATATATTTTTAAAAAACAGTGTATGAAATAATTTTTTAATGACCATTTGTATGAATGTGAGAAGTGCCTTAGAAGGAGAGCCTTTGAGTTACTGAAGACAGAGGTTCAAAATCTCCTCCGCACATAGCATTGGTCTTCATAATTCAAGTTTATCTGTATCACAGACCTTACCACCACTGAGCATTCAGTGGGATGGGTAGATGGGGCTAAAGAAGGATGTAGGACTGCAATGAGAATGATAACCACAGGGTATCCACAAAGTACCCACGGGAAACTGTGCTCAGCTTGCAACAAGTGGGTAGTTAACTTTGGGCTGTATTATGTTGAACACTTCTCCTTCCTTTTATCATGGCTCTATTCACTCAGATTTGGAATATATTTATTTTAAGAAATAGCATTTTATTTTGTAAATAATAAAAGCTCTAAAACTTGAATTCTGTTGAATGGGAAATGAGCCATTTTTAGTTACAAGCTAGAGGTACAAAAAAATCTATTTCTTCCTGCCTTCAGTGCACTAACCTGACCTCCAAAGTTTATATCTTTACTTATTTGCTTTTGAATACACTAGAAAAATAATTTTCTGTGGCTTGAAATTGAAATGCAAGGTTTCAGTTCAAAGGAAAACTTCAACAAAATATGAAACACTTAAATAATATTTACTCTACCACTATAATTAATTTGTACTGGGTCTCCAACTAATCTTTTCCCGACAGCAGCTTCTGCACTGTAGACCTGTGTTTCCTGATGGAATGGTGCAATGGTAAAATGCATTAGAAAATCCTCTTCACCGCCAGCCTACAATAACCTCTGTTCCTCCTGAAGGTGCAGAAGTGAAAATGATACTAAAGCAACTTGCAAAACTCCATCAAGGGTTAAGCCCTGCCTGTGCTCATAGGAGGGGAAGGGCAAAAAGATCGTCAGGAGAGGGGACAACCTGAACCAGATATCACGCCAAGAGCCAGAGTGAGCAGGAGTGGGAATCAGCAGAGAGGCTACAGAAGCCAATGAGGGTTGGTAAGTACCTAGCACGTTGCTCTGGAGTAGCAAACATCTCACTGATAGTCAGAATTTACCATTCTGCCCCGAACTGTGAGACTTGCTCTGGGATATGCTTGCCAGCTGCTGTACCTGCTGCCCACGCTGCTGGCACAGCTGTCCCAGGCCCTGCTCCGGGGTGGTGCTCAGCCTGGGATGCTGCAGTGGCTGCAATCCCTCCTCTGGGAGAGACAGCTCGGACATCCACCGAGGCTGCCTGAAGATCTCTACTACCAGCAGCTGCTGAAATGGAGTTTGAAAAAGCCCAAGATTGCTGCCTGGGCTCTGTTTCTGCCTGAATGCTTGCTTAGCCATCTTACAGGATTTGTACCAGCTTTTCCTGCTTAGCCATGCAATTGTAGTAATCCCTTCCTGCAGATTTTTGTGAATACATGTGTGCAGTACTGTTAGCACAATGCGATATGCTTCTATCAATGTGAGATGGCAACAGCTGCATTACCCAGAAATGGTAAAGCTATGAGTCAGAAATGTGGTTATCCCAGTGATACAAATACTTTCTACTCTAGCAGATGTACACACACAGACGTGCTTTGCAAACAAGGGGAGTATTATTTCCCCCATTTTAAAATGGGAAAAACAGAAGTAAAAAGACATTAATTTTGTTCAAAGTCATCCAGAAGGCCATGTATATTTTTTCTATAGCCAAAAAGCTCCAGAAATCTTTGTGGAAGTCTTATGAGAAGATATATACAATAAATGAAATCCAAACAAAATCATGTACGACTCGGGAAGAAACAAACAAATATCTTCTTAGTGATGTAGCAGTGTTTTATCTTTCTGCATATTACATGTCTTACACAGAATATGTACCTACACACATATATAGATGTCAAAGCTTAAGTCTGAATCCTGTGGTTCCTGCCGGTACTAGAAGCTGGTTACTCTATGCCCTAAAAGAAATCTGGGAGTTTCTCCTTTCTAGCCACACTGAATCACAAAGTATCCAATTTTAAGCCAAAATAGACCCAAGTCTAAAATTTAATCTGTTTTATCCTCTTTATTGGTAAGCTGAGGTTCATCAGCCTATTCGCCACCTGCATTACACCTCAATATAGCAGTTGAAGCAAAAAGATATATAAACTATAAATCTTTGCTGCCATCACAGTCGCTGTAGCTTGAAAAAAGAGCCAACAGCCCTGTAACCAACAGAACTGGTCACACTTAGCCTGAGAGTCTCAGTAGAGAAGCTCCAGCTGTTATTTTCTGTTCAAGTTTTCACCAATTTTCCACATGTCTGTGGGACCAGAAGAATGTCACATAAAGCTTATCCTACTGCTGTGTGAAAAATTATAAGGTCCTGCTGAAACCCTGATATTTGGAAGTTTCAATAGGATGTTCAAGGAACACTAGTCAACAGGCTAAACTGGGCCCTTTGCCATTCAGCAGATGAAGAAACTCCTGATCTAGAGTTGCAGGACTGGCTGGCTGGTTATGTCTTAGGCAGACATGAGGTTATGATTTAAGTAGAGAGGGAGCATCAGATGATAACTGTGTATGCATCCAGACAGCAAGCAAATTTCCCTGCTGATTCTGCCTTGCCTCTGACTGCAAGTATTCAGCTTTGCCAGCAGTCTAGCAGCACGTCCATGAGATACTCGTTTCTGTGCTGATGCTACTGTATGCTGTGATTAAATCAATACTTTTTCCTTCAGTAATGAGTGAGGGTCAAATTCATCCCTTAATTTTGAAAATGTCATTAAAGCCAAGACCAGTTTAATGAACCAGTTTACTTGGACAGCAGAGCAGTGAACGCAGGAGCACTGACTTCAGGTCTTGGCTTTGCTGCTTATCTAAGGACACATCATTTCTCTTCTCTTGTCACTTTTGCCACTGACAAACAAGAATAATGATACTGATCTCTGCAATAAAACACTCTGAGATCTACTGATAAAAAGTCATAGAGGAAATTGCTAGTTTTACCCTACATATCTCTAGTTCAAATTATTCCTATAATGTAGGTAAGTCATTTCTTTTTGCCATCTGGGATCTTTTGACTTTTACCCATTATAGTCTCAAAGACACAAATAAATACTCAACTATGGAAAAATAGCACATAGTACCCATTAAACAAGCAAAATAACCTATTTTCAAAATCAAATTCCTTCTGGTTTTAAGTTTAGTTCCTTGACACTGTAGTGCATTCCAGATGCTTGATTGATTGCCAGAGAGGGCAAACACAATCTCTTCATTAAGCTAATAATGAAGTAATAGAATTTCAGTGACATTTTTTTTGACAAATGTCAGTGATTAATTAATTCTCTAGTCAGTATAATCACGTTGATAATCCTTTTGAAACCAATGTCACAATCACTTTCATACAGTTGTTCAAAGAAACAGTCGTGGATGAAATAAAATGTCATACTGCATGTTCAATCACCCTGTTTCATCCTGAGGCCCCTCTTTTGTGAGTGGGCAGATGAAGAACGTCTGTGCCTAGTCCTGTAAGAGCAACAAGGCTTGATACTTTGCATTTCAGAAGCCATAGGTGGCCTTTCTCTCACCAGGGATGTGATGCTGAACAGCTTTCTGACCTTCATCAATGAGATGGTGAGGACGCTGCTCCCCCGCTGTGTGCTGCCAGGTGTGGCGGGGGGGGGGGGG
>Ga0065711_1037514_pt1 | contig 19762 bp, 12 predicted proteins | sample Hoacrofraction12_FD_59098 | JGI IMG/M metagenome (GOLD analysis project Ga0065711, IMG submission 59098) | Hoatzin crop microbial communities from Cojedes, Venezuela - Epithelial fraction 12 v2 (version 2) | ecosystem: Host-associated > Birds > Digestive system > Esophagus > Crop | place... | reverse complement strand
CACTGAAAGGGTTGTCAAGCACTGGAACAGGCTGCCCAGGGAAGTGGTGGAGTCACCATCCCTGGAGGTGTTTAAAAGACGTGTAGATGTGGCGCTTAGGGACGTGGTTTAGTGGTGGACTTGGCAGTTTTAGGTTAAACGGTTGGACTCGATGATGTTACAGGTCTTTTCCAACCTAAATGGTTTTGTGAGCCATGAGAGATAAGTGAGCATACACGGTGCTAACAAGGGTTTGTTTCACTTTGATGCATCTTTTACAAAGGTTTGCAACTTGCTAGCGGAGCTGTGTAACCTACAGAGAATGGACTAGTTTGGGACATGTGGTAGGAATCAACCCTCAGTTCTAAAAAACCAAAAGCACACTGAAGAAATTTCTGGAAAAAGTTAAGATATATTGCAATCAGCCCGCATCTCTCAAGGCTGAATGTTGTCCTCGGAGAGACACCAAAACCACAGTGTAAGGATGCAGCTGAGTTCTCGTACATAGGCAATGTGTTTTCTGTTCTCATAATTCCATTTCTAATTTTGGAATGGAATATTTATCCCCTTAATATGATAAGCTAATTCTTTATCCATAAACAGTGCCTGATAACAAAGGAACCATGGAACAGATTGACCAGCAATGCATGCTCCCCCTTCCTTGGAGGAAATTAATTACTTTGGTAATCAAATTACACAGAGTAGCCTGTTAGACACTCTCCTGGTGAGTCTACGATCCGTTTTATTGATACACAAGAAATGTTAATGCCACATGGGAAAAATTTGGAGGGGTGTCTCCCTCTGCAACGTGTAAAGGAGTAGTCCTTTGGCAAGTGGGCAGCAGGATTTAAAACCAGTTTCTGATATCATCTCATGCAAGTGCATCGCCATCCTTTTTCCCCACGTGTAATAGATGCTGCTCCATTATTCCTTCCCATCTCCTCCTCCTCCTGTATTGCCTGTTGTCAGCAGTTTGCCTGCTATCTCGTAACTTATATATCACAGCATTTTTTATTCTTTGAAATGTTCTTTATAAACAGCTAATAACTTTTCTATCTTCATAAATACAGCTTCAATATATGCCAGCAGAAGGCTGCTGACAGAAATTCTGTGGCTCTCTGACAAGCATTTTTAGTCTTCATCAGGTTTTTATTAGCACATTGCTGGAGGTCTGTCTTCAGTGCTTTGACAATATTAATGACTGTCTGATGTCAAATGGCACTATTCTCTCTTGAGATTATGAAATATTTTAGACATTCGCACACAGAGCAAACAGTTTATGTAAAAATGTCATTGTTGGCTTATCTTCACAGGTAGCACTCAGGCTAATTTCAGAAACACTCTTCAGAAGCAAAACATTTGTAAACAATACCAGCACCTCCTTCAAGCTGCTGTCTCACTTCACAGTATTTCCCTTGGGTTTTAAGACATTATGGTTGGGAAATCAACTTCAGTCATGTTAACTGAGAGAAATACGTAAAGGAATTTGAGGAGTTCCTGAAAAAATAATTCTAAAAGTCAAACTCGGAGCACACTTTTACGTTTAATAGTGAATCTACTTTGATTCTGACAGGATCATCCAGTACCACGCATTGTATTTTTCACGTGATAGCCTGTTCTAGTCCCTAATCAGTACCAGTATAGCATTGGAATTTAGAGAATCATTGAAGTCCTTTTGCAAACATTATGAACACACTATCAATACCTCTTTAAAGTTGCTTTTAAAACAATTTGAAAACTCCCCTGCAAAAAAAGACTGTATTATACAGCTAATATTTCACACAATTTAACATTATTATTGAAAGCATTTGTTATCATGTATTCACAACATTAATGAAAATTGGTTTGAGGCACTGAATAGATTAAATCTTAAATGCAGTAGATAGGACAAATATTCTCTCCATAAAACTTTGTAGGATCAGCTGTTATAGTATGTATTGTTCTGATTTCTTATATGTGACTCGGGTTGATCTCGTGCAATAGATGAGTATGTTGCAGCAACATTAGTTAGTTTAAAAAAAACCAGACAGACTATAATTTTGTTAGGAAAATGCTAATGAAAGAGCTGTTGCCACTGAAACTTGCTACCTCTTACCCTGTCTGCAGTGTGGAGGTGTCATAAGGGCAAGTCTTAAAACAATAGGAAAGCTAATTTGCTGAGATGACACATCATCTTACATATATAGAACATCTGTTACCATGCTTCATGACAGAATCTGCTTGACTATGCTGGAAGCATTATCAGACAGAGTATTTAAGTGATCAAATAAACACAAACTAGCAAACCGTAGCAGTTTGGATATACGATGCTTGTACTCCACACATCCTATACTGCCAAACCAATTGCTTTTTACTTCCAACCAAAAATGGAGGATGAAGTGACAGGTACTGAACTGAAAGATCTTCTGATATTCTTACAGGTGGAAAGAACGCTAGGCACAGCTGTGGACACATTTTCCAGGCACATTTTCCACATCTTTCACAATGAATTTTGAAAAATAAGTTTAAAAAAATTTCAAAGTAGTGATAATACCATTGCCATGCGAGACACTGAAAGTAGCCTTGCAGGTCCAGACTTGCTGAATACTACAGAAGTACATCATACGTGCCAGTTTACAATGTCAACAGCATATAACGCTAAGAGTTTTCTGCAATAAACCTATTTTCCTGACCAAATATTTTTCTGCTTTTCTCTACTGTTTTTTGGAAGTAACCTCTCCCTGTAACACTGCTTGAACAGTGAGCCATCATTTTAGAGTCTGTTCATTTTGTGAAAGTACTTAATTTCCTAGAAAAAGGTTTTGGGTAAACTAGAAATATCACATTTCATAAAAGTTCATTAAACCATCTCTCTTGATTGGGGTGGCTTTTTTTCTGTTTTGAAGCATTGGAAGCACAGTTGTTTATAATTTAAAAATCTGAAATGCCTTAATCATATAGAGTCTGGAATATTTTTATAGCTTTTCAACTCATAACTTTGGCTTCTTACCATATAGCTTCATTGCTTTGGATGGAAATCAGAATCTATGGATATTTTAATTCATTCCAGCAGAATAATACAAGAATTCTCCTTAAAAATGCAATGAAAATCCAGAAGCTTTCAGAATCGGCCATGCTGCCGTGATCAATGACTGCTTCCAAAGCTCAGAAGAGACTGCCTCAAAATCTTACCATCTAAACTGAAAAAAATAAACACGAGCATTGTGCAAGGTCATTAGTGTGGCACTTTAACCTTGTTCAACATTTCGTCTTGCTCTAATTTGAGTGAAGGAAAAAAAAATCTTTAATTCTGGGAAGCTGGCACAGAACACAAGCCAACCAAAAGAAAAGGCCAGGAAAGCTGAGTTACATGAGGAAAAAACCCCAAATTTTCCAGTGTTATCAGTCTTGGAGCACATCAAATGTTCCCTCACTGGAGCCAGGAACTAATTTTCCTCAGTCTTACATCATGTATTAGTACAATACACTGCTCAAACAGTAGAGTGAATTACAGTTTGCTTGATGTTTTGCTTCCTTGTGAAGGATCTTGTATTCATCATTGCTTGATGCAGAACAGCATCATTTAATCAGTCGGTACTATACAGAAATCTCTCTATATTTCAGTGAAGGTCAGGCATCCACATCACTGATTCTTGATTAACACAGTTCATACAGCTTTATCCTAATCCCAGTCCACCAAACCAACCAGCACTTCTTCTTCAGTAAACTTCCTCTTTAAAACCACATTTATTTCTTTTTTTCACAATACGTACAGGAAATGAACTTAGCAGTTCAGAGAAATAAACACACGATCACGGGTCATGCCCATCTGTACTCTTCACAGCACATCTGCTTTCTGATTTCTATGTGTCTCTGTTGCTAAACTCCTTACTATTGCACCAGGCCTCATTTTTTGTGTTCAGCACAATTAATATTAAAACAAGCATCTGTGTAAGCAGTGAATGAAATGGAGCTGGATTTCCTTTCCCCACCGCTTTCCACCTCGCTTTCGCCCGCTTTCACGTCCTCGTGACATTCCCCACAGAGAACGGCGTACTGTGGCTAACTGGGAGCTGCACACACGCTGACCGGGGGCCAGCTGGCTGCCACCAAATCACCAAAAGTGAAGTGACATAAGATGGGTGAGTGGCTGAGCAGTGCTCGCAGCTCACTAGTACCAGGGGAGGAAGGCCTCCCTCTGTCCCCCTTTCCCCGCTCCTAAACTAGCAGTAAAAGGTGTCAGTTGTTCTGTCCTCTCCTCTACTTAGACCATTGCATCCTCTCCCTTGCAGTTTCTCCACTGCTCATCGGATGTTTTCCTGAGCTGTCTTGGTACAAAAGTACCAGCAGAAATAGAAAACTAGTCACTTTTTTTTTTCACCGAGTTAATTTTCTGCCACTTTGTCATGCTGAAATGACTCGGCAAAGGACATGACAAAGCATCCAGGACTGGTAGAAGGGAGGGGCAGGAACACATTGCCCAGGGAAAGGAAAGTGAAAAAGGAAAGGCTTTTCCTCTTTATAAATATACATAATATAAATTTGGATAGATATAAAATAAGGGCAGCGAGGAGGACTGTAGGCAGCAGTTAGATTGGTCTAGGCTGCCACTGAACTTCAGACTCAACCAGATGTGCTCATGGAAGCATCCCATAGGTGCAAGAGCTGGCAAAAGGTGAGAGGAGACAACACGCAGCTTAAAGACAGAAAAGGAAGGGAGAACAGGACCGTCCCCTCTGGTAGTGGTGGGCTGTTAGATAAGCTCAAACCATCTCACTATGACTTGCTCAGGTTGGTAGTACATAATGACCAAGTCCTTTCCACAGTGTTGGCGTTAATTTGTCTTTCTTTTATTGACTTTCAGGAAACTTTTAAGAATTTAATTATACGTGAAACTTCTACTCTCTTCCTATTCAGCCAAGCAAGTTCCAAAGTCTTTCTTTGAGGAGAGAAGGAAAGTTTGACTGACACTTTAAACAATTGCATAAATCTATTCCCATAGGAAACAATACAAAAAAAATCAAAATACACACCTACAGATGGTCATGTAACTAAAGGGATGCTGTCAACTGCAATTATTTTAATTAACCAATTAAAATAGTAAAAATGTTTTGAGATAGAGTTCTTTAATATCTCTTGTGTAAAAGAATATCCCTTTTACAGGTGGTTTTTTTTTTACTCCTGTTTCCTGCTTGGGGCTATAGAAGGGACTGGGCTCCCAGTTGACAAAACAATAACCGCAAATATTCTCCAGTTTCTCTCATATACAACCTTTTTTGCCCCCTCCGTGTATGTTTCCTGACTGCCTCTTCCTTTCTTTTCTCTGCTGTCTCGGCAAACAGCCACTTACGGTACTGTGGGAAAGAGGGAACTTGTGCTCTGCAGTGGAGTGCACAAGGTGATGCCATCCAGCTCATGCAGAAGCATGACGCTCATTTTGAGAAAAGCCTTCTTTATAGTTATAGTCATGGGCTGTTTCACTGGTTTGGACTACACACTTTGAGCATTTACAGCAGAACCATCCGTTGCTGTCAGTGGAACACATCCATGATGTGTGTTTATATGGATTAACACAAAATACGCAATAGTTTTCCTGGAGGACTTGGGCGATTAGAGACTTCTGAAAATCCCAGAGGGGGGCTATCTGCATCATTAAACACTTAACTAGGCTGTCTCAAAATGGAGCTAACTGCTTTTGAAAATCTCTTTAATGCTTCATTGTCACAATTCAGCATCATTAACGGGGAAGATTTAGTATTATATCATTGCTTTTCTCTTGTTCCTTTCTTTTCATTCCCATACTCCTTTCCCTGCCTTTAACTTGTTTTTGTGTCTCTTCTACATATGCCCTCCCCAACTACATGTACTTTCTTTCAGCAAACAGCAATGTTGGTCTTGGGTTTCATACCAACCCCTCTTCCCCTCCTTCCTACCATAAAACAATAATCAATAAGAGAGAACAGGTCATTTTACACCTCTCAGAGCTATTGTTTTCAGGACAATAAGCCATGACAGACTCGGGGGTGCAGCACTGTAAGGACTGAATTAATTTCAAATTTGGAAAGTCTAGGTTCCTTCTCCCACCCCCCTCCTCCAAAACAGGATTGAAAACTTATTTCATTTACTTGATAATTTATAATCTGTAGAATCTGAATATTCAATGAGCTCTGTGTACAAAGGACTAGATATGACTCATGAATCATATGGCTGACAACACTGTGGTAGAGAAAGGAAGTCTGACAATCAACAGAAATGTGATACTGATCATACACAAGTGTGGTCAGAGGCATAAAACAAAAACATTTTTCCGCTATTTTTGTTCATTTATTTACTATAGTGATCATTCCCATATTTCTCTGAACACATAAATGGATGCTCTTTGCTCTGCTCCAAAGCTCGTGCCCAAGTAGGTGCGTTTATGGCACCAGAGTTTTAGCAATTACTTCTACCACTAGTTGATGCAGCATCTTCTGCTGGAAATGTGATTTTCACTTAATAAATGTATATTTCATATCTCAATAAATGTAAACATTCACTTTTAAGAGTTCTCAGAAGTTTGCTGCCTTCAAATATGCCCAAGCAGACCTCATAAGACATATTTCTATTTTTTCCCGTAAGATTACTAGCCATTAATTATTTTCACCAATAATTATAATTTTAAAAATTCTTATAAGAAAAGGCACGGGATTATTTGTATAGTTAAGATAAGGTTTTGGCCAAGATTCTGAGAGTGACTTCTAAACATATGCTTTTTACACCAAAATAGGAGAATGAGTTTATAAATCTGAATTTTTGTAGAATTAGTTTATACTAATCTACTAGCATTCATATAAATGAATTCTGATGAGCAAATGGCAGCCTGCAGTGTAATCACATCTTAAACCAATAAAACTGTAACGAGCAAATCCAGGAAATCCATTCAGAATTCTAAAGAAAATTATTCATGCAATAAATCATATGCAAAGATTGGTCTTGGAGGCATTATGAATTGGTGTGTTTTATTTGATTAAGAGGAGTGTAGGTACAGAATACTAGCAGGAATGTAGCCGAAAAAAATCTTAACTTCAGAAAGAGATGAGGCTGGGAGAACAATTTAAACTCAGACTTGATGTAAAGACAATGAAAATGTTTGCCAGTAACCAGAGTTCCTTCCAATGTGAAATCCACGTATTCATTTGTACCATAGATGTGTGTAAACAGACATTGGAGAAATCTTTTCATTTTGGCTACAGCGGGGCATGCTCAGCCTGCCTTCCTTCCAGCTCAGAGTATGTAAAGTGGACCATCCTAATTCAACTGTCACTCTGCAAGAGAGTCCCAAATGACCAGCAACACCAGAAGGAAAGTGGGCAGGGGGGGAACACTTGTCTGGATTTCTGAGCTTGAAGAGCTTCAGTTACTAGTAAGTAGGCTCCCCTTCTAACTTTTAGAGTAGAGGCAGTGGACATCAAGAGGGGAAAAGTCTGGCACTCAGTGCCCATTGGAGAAAATGCAGGTGGATTTTTAGGGATACTTTACTCAGAAGGCACATCTTATAAGGGAAGATCGTCTGTAAAATCTTGCATTTTCTCACTTCTGAAGATAACTGCAACTAGGAAGGATTGGTCCACAGAGAAATGCTAACAAGAAGCAAATTACCAGTAGCATGAAGGGGCAGCTCATGGGGATTTATGAGAACCCAATTTAACTTCCATTTTTTGTGATTCCCATCCAGGCCAACTGGTGCATACTAGCTTTTGGCATGCAGGTCAAAGCTAGGGCTTTCCTAGTGGACTAGCTTCATCCTTTCTTCACACTTGAAGAAGCATATTTTAGGGCAAAATCCATCCCACGCTTTTTTAATTTGCATACCACAGCCCTCTCTGTTATGCATTATGCACAACACTCAGCAATTGTCTGCTCTGACCACAATACCGAACCACAATATGTTGCTCAGAATAAGCCTAGCACACATCAGTAACCTTTGTGTAGCCTCCTGCAAACACACCCCGCCTGCTGTTATTTTGCTTGCTGCAGTTGCCACTGTACCTGCTCCTTGTGCAACACCTCAGGAAACCATGACAGTATCTCAGGCCTCTCCTGAGCCTGCCTGGGCCAGGTAAGTCATTTCTAGATGTCACATCTCAACACCTTGCAGAAACCCCTAGACCTACATGGAATTGATTTTTTTTTCTTTTTTTTCCAAGGACCTTTTTTTTTGCAATAACCAATACTTCATAACTTAGGAGGTTTTGCATGTCGGAGACTTAACATTCCTTTTGGCACCATGTTACGGTCTGTGTCAGAGATGAGCAGTAGATAATCAAGAATTCTTGGCCACAGGAAGCCACGTGTGCAATGCCTATCTCAGAGTTAGCACCTGCCATTCAGCACTAGCATTCTGGGCACCATGCATATTCAGGAGGCATCGGGTACAGATTAGCTTCAGCACGTCCAAGGTGGGTCTGTTTATAGCCAAGATCTTCAAAGCTATTCTCCACAGCCTGTATCCCCATATAATCTTTAGCAACACTGAAAATAGCATGAGCTCTTTTCCCAGTGTGGACTCCCTCGCTGCAGGGAACAAAAGACAGGATTCACATTCCTACAGGCTTTGTCTACATGGTCTTACAACTACACTAAGAGAAAAACTATCAGTCATTGTCAACTCTCCACTCTTCCAGACAGGGTAGCTACCACTCTCTGCCCCTCTGCAGAACCTTGGCTTCTGCATGGCTGGAGAACTTGTGCTTATTTCAGGCATTGCAGCTTATTTTGCATGAAGTGCCCATACCCAGCCAAGCTGCACGTATGCAGTGTTGAGAAGGGACTGTGCGCTCAGCTTGCTGACTACATGGCCTGCCAGGATACAAGAGATTCCAATTTCCCATGGTCAGGGAGAATCCCTGTGACATGATGCATCTCACACCATCTCTTTATAAGGGGTTTGGTGAACCCTTCAGTGTGGATTAGCCCCATAAGATTATGTCTTTCAGTCTCTCTATATGCATCTCAGCACTGCTGCTGCCTCCAAGCAATCCTGAGCCCTGGCAGGCAAATGTGTGATAGCAACAACACAGCCTCAAGCAGCACCTCGGTCTGTAGGGCCAGACGGGCACTAGTTTAATGAATGTTCAAACCAGTGCTCACAGGGCAGAATTTTTCTCTCCATAATCAACCATCACCAAAAAAAGCACTGATTTCCTTCCTTCCTCTGTACCTCCTCAAGAAGATAAAAGCAAGGGTTTCCTCTCCACACAAAAAGACAAAAAAAACCCCAATCCCCCCTTCCTTTTCCCATCTCCTTCCAAAGTCATGAAAAGCACCAGTTTCTCTCTCCTCTCCTCCAACCTATCCAAAGCATAGAACCCTCCATCTTCTTAACACCTCAGAAGTTTAACTCCTCTCCTGCCTCTGAGAAGTTGGCAGGCTGAGAATTGCTCTTTGCAAAGGTCAGCGGTTAGGCCTGTGCCATGAAGGGCTCACACAGGAACAAAACCCAAGCTCTCTCAGGCAGACTGACAGTATCTCACCGCTTTGCTGCCTGCCCCATATTCCCTCCAGACAGAAGCAGCCCACATTCCCTGCCATCCCTCTCCAGGAGGCCAGCTGTGCAGCTGACATGATGGAAGGAAATACTTGCCTTCCAAGCCCTTACTCAAAACAGAAGGCAAGCAGAAAGCTTTAAAAAAAAAAGTGTTGTAAAATACATGTAGATCTGTACATAAAAATATTTCTCATGAGTAGAAGAGTTCATCATAATTAACCCCTCAAATTAAATAAAACCAAGTGCTTACATGTTAAGGCTTCATCTAGTGTTGCTATGCAGACCACTTCAGTGGAGAAGCACTTAATTCGGCCACCATAAATAAGGGATGCTCAGGCTGGAAGTTGCTTGATCTGGTTCTGTAGCTTGATGGGCGGACAGGGCATGTGGCTCCTCCTTGGACGAGGTTTTAACAGGGGTGAAAGTCAGAAGGTGCTGAACAGCTTTTGAAGAACCTGTCATTCCAGTAATAAAGCACTCTGATCCTGCTAGTGGGTGAGATGCTGGTGCATCTCCCATCTCCATCAAGACCCACCACCTCCTTAATAGCACTTGTCTGTCACAGGTTGGCAGCCTGCTCTGGGCAGCAAGCAGATCAAGAACTTTGTACTGTGCCATGCAAACATCTTGCCCACATCTTCCTCAGTTTCAGTAAAGAAAGTGAAAGAGAACAGGATGATTCAGGGATTTCACATGGCTTTATCACCAAGTGCAGGAAACAGGTTTTTGCAGCGATGCAAGGGTGCGATAACCAATGGTCTTTTGAATCCCCAGTGTGGCTCAGAGGTTTTCATATCACAGCAAGGTCAGGAAGGAGAGAAGGGAGATCTTCAGTTCTATATTTATTTGAAAAACGGCACCTGCCTGGAACATGCTGTTTGCAATATTGGGAGATACTGTGAAAGCAGAGGCTTCTCTTCCAGGTGGGAACCGACCACATAGATGCTGGAGTCCAGCAAGTGCCTGACAGATATCCTCAGCAGCTGTTAGGTTGAACATTTATCTGAAATGCACCTACGATGCTTCCATATGTGTATGGAGCACAATTCACACAGCACATGGATGAAATTAAACTTTGGGAGAGGACATCAGCACGAGGCAGCTGCAAACATAGGAGTGCTGTAGCAAGAATCCTAGCTGGCCCAAAACTGTGTTGTTTGAATAAAATCTTTGATCATTAAATGCTTTGTCTCTGTTGAGCGGTTGAGAACTGAAACAGAGTTTAACACATCTTACGGCAATAGCAGCCAAAAGCCAAATGTATGGGGAGTGCAGAAGCATGCCCTCTATAGATACTCAAATTTCTGCTGTCTGGAGTAAGAGGACATAGGTACTACGTATCTTCAAGACAGAAATACAGCTGGCAAGGAAGTAACTCTCTTGTGCTAGGTGAGGATTCGAACCAAGTTTTTATTACAGTAACGTTTTGAAGAAAAGGAAATGTTTAGAAGATTGAGTTTTCAAGAAAGAAAGGAATTCACTGGACTGACAAAGGATCTTGTCCAGATCTTGCAAAATTCAATTTAAGAAAATCAAAGAGAAATTTCTAAAAATCATGAAAGTAAGAATACCATTTTGTTAGACACTCTCCTTTCAATATTGGGTTAGAATGGGAATAATCATTGTTAATAGGTAAGGTTTTTAAATTTAAAATTTTAACGCAATCTTTTGCACTTTAATTAAAAGGTACTAAAATGTATAATTTTGTAAGTAAAGAGCAAAGTTCTTCCCGTCCCTAGGATTGCCATTGGATTGCACTGTAGGATTCTTTGTATAACAAACTATCTGAAATTCAGTGTATCAAGGGAACATATCACACTGTTGTTTTAACATTTGGAAAAGCAGAATGAATTGTATTGATCAACAAAGGTCTAAAATCTTAGAAAGCTTAGCTCACTAGAGCAACACTGAGAGAACGTGTTTGTGGCTGCCACTGTCTTGGAAGGCCTGCTGGATCCAGTGGTGGAGGTTACATACTGCTTGGAACAAAGGCAAATTAGATCACAACGTACATCATCGGTGGTCATCATCTCTATGACCAAGTGCCACTTTTATACCCCCAAAAACATTTGTGGTCAGATCATGTTGTCGTGTCTCTGTCCACCCAGGGCAACACATGCCACAACTATGGCATTTATAAAGCTCAGAATGAATCTTTTATTTTCTGTCAAAGACAAAACTAGGAAGACTTTCTTCAGTTGTTACTTCTTTCTTGCCCCTCTGCTTCATATCAGACAGGAGTACTCTTTTCTATCAGTTCAAGGGATCACCTTTTTTCACCAAAGAGGGAGGGAAGTAGGAGCTAGCTCGCTCGCTCGCTTTCCTCCACACCTGCAGGTTCCTCTAGCCTCTTGCTGAGCTGAAAGCATTTTAAATGTCAGCTGTGAATCAGAAACCATAGGCTGGTTGGTAGCAACTGAGCCTCCTTGTTTTACCAAGTAGGTTCAGCAGACCTTCCAGTTCTTCCAGCAGTTCATATACCCTGTGACAGGGCAAACCAGCCATGTTTTCCCACTAGGACATCAGATTTAATAAAATCTGCCTGATATACATATGCATACGTGCACGTGTACAAACTCCACCTCCCCTGCCATGCACAGACAGAGCAATGCCCCCATCTGACCTTCCAACCAGCCAGCCTTCCACGGGGCTGATACAATGCCCTTGTGAGCTACCTCCTGACCCAAGGGCTTATCATAAGATCAGGGCCATAGTTTAAACCAGATGTCAAAGAGTTGTAAATCTTGACATAAAAAAAGATTAATCATACTTTCAGTTCAGTGAATGTGGCAAAGCATTTTGAAACGCCGTACTCCTGTGTCTTTCTCTGGTCCCTCATTTTACCCACTTTGTAGCTGTTATTAGCGTTAACCTTGTGAGCAAAGCAAAGAGGCCTGGAAAAGAAAATCTGCAGAGGGTAAAGAAAATACACAGCATTTTTCCAGAGAACAAAAGGCACCATCCAATGAACGCAAAAGGAGATGAGATGTCAGCGGTTTATTTCTGCTCTAAAACCAAAGACCTCTTTATAACCTAATAGAATTATAAACTCGAGTCTACCATTAATAGCATGCATGGCGCCAGTGTAATAAAAAATGGAAATTCATTGTCCAAGAATGATTTATGAAGTTCAGCAATTCATGTCAGAGTTTCCACAACATTATGCTTCTCAAAACATCACAGGTCCAACTAACTAACAGTTCTCAGTTAGGCATTGATCCTTTAATGAATGTGTGCACTTTACTGATTTTATTTTGGCAATGTTACAAGCCTGGAAGCAAGAGAGAGAGAGCGAATATGTGCAGTACAATATTCAGCAACATTTCTAATCTGCTTTGTACTTGGTATCTGTAAGATACCTATTTCATTTTTACACCCTCTGGGACAAATATATACCACAGAATATGTAAATTTCTGAAAAAATACGCATTTTTTAATACTGAGTTCAGCAGAATATGAATAAATAGATGTGAGGAAGCGAAGATCAGATTTGAGGATCATTTTAGCAATAGGCTGTATTTCATATCTATAACCATGAATAAAAAGAATGCATAGAAACTATTAATTAGCCCGTTTTCGACCATTTGTGTCCCTGTAGCGCTACACCCAGCGACCTTGCTCACTTTTTTTTTTATTTAGTTTTAATGGTTCAGCTCTTCTTCAGTCATCAATAGGGAGCCTTGTTGCCATAGTGACAGACAGATGGATTAACACAATGTTTAGAGAGATACAGTAGTGCCAAATTTTGATACATACAGTAAGCACTAATGTACTGCATACACAAGAAGGCACGCATGCAGAAAATTGCAGGGACAGTCTTCCATATGCACGGAGAGTGCCTTGACACAAAATTCCCATTATCTTTTGACAGAAAGTGGCCATCTATCTCCCACTTACACCCTTCAGAAACACCCTGTTGGAGTTATGGACAGTTGCTCTAGAAACTTAGAGCAAATGTTTAATAAGGCCTGTTGGGAAGGGCTGCTGTCAACACCTAATGTGTCTGCATGTATTAGGCCATGAAGCTACTGGTCATCTTAGAATGATTATTGTAATCCACTTCTTGAAATGCAGTCTGACACTTTCAGCTGAGACCTTTACATTTGCCTGTTTACTTTATTCCTTGCAGGTCTCACTAATGAGAAAGAAATGTGAGGTATACAAAAATGATTGGATTTTTACGGAGCACAGACAGATTGCATGTCGAGTAATTCTTCTTAACAACTTTCATAGTTCTTTCTCCTTCAAACCTTAATGACCTGCACCTTCTTTGCCCATCTCACCCCCTTCCCTAGAGCTGCTAATGAGCCTTCTTGTTTTCAGAGTATTAGCTTGATGGTTTATGTCTTACAAAAATCCTCTGAGATTAAATTAATGCAGGAAGAAAATGTGGGACAGTTACACTACGAATCCCTATTATTTAGATGGTGAATCCCCCGTGCTTGTAGAACTAAGAGATTATGCTAGTTCCACAGTTTTGTTTTATTTTATTTTATTTTATTTTATTTTATTTTATTTTATTTTATTTTATTTTATTTATTTCATTTTATTTTTACTGTATTCTCCATGCAATGTTTGAATCATTCTGTCATTGCTGAACACCTTCACTGCAGAAACCTATGATAAGCTGCTAAATTGACTGAAAAGTCAGGTACTTTTAAAAGACAATTTGACCTGCTGACTGAAATTCTGGCACAAACTTTGTGCTTCTAGAAATATTCTAGATGTGAAATCCGAAGTACTTTATCCAGATCACACTATTAATTTATGTTACAAGAATAATTTAATTAGAAATGTTTTCCATCCATCTACACAAAGTGATAATTATCATTCATCAGGAGCCTAATATTCAGCTCCCCTTCCAGGCCTTTTTTAATTGTAATATTAGACTATAGCAATTAAGCTCTGTCAACGACCGCAAAAAGGGCCTTTGGATATAATTGCACTGAAGCTGATTAGGGGAAGTATACATCTCATATTCATACCAATTAATTGTACGGTTGGATTTCTCAGCAGGTGATGCACTACACGAGTCAAGTTTATACTGGCCACCTCCCCACAGTAAATGAAACGCCAGTCCATTTTCTTCCTCCGCCGGGTGCTCTGCAGCACGCGCCGCCGACGAGGGCCCCCAGACTGGTGTCGCTGGCCGCACGAGGACAGCCAGTGGTGCGGGGCGGGTGCCGCAGTCTCTGAACATGGCATCTGAGGGGCTTCTGCTGCCCAGCGGTGGCCCGCGCCAGCAGTGTGTCCCTCCTGCCCCGCAGCCACAGTGGCCCGGGGTGTCACCTCAGAGCCATGTACAAGTGGGCCAAGCTTGAACTTACCCTTGCCCACAAACTAGTTTGTGGGGGGGTCTATCCAGACGTCCAGGTCTTGGTCCAACCTCCTCCCCAAAACAGGCTCAGCTGTGAGCTCAGACCAGCTCACCCAGGGCTTTATCCTCTTGAAAACCTCCTGAGAAGGAGACTGCACAACCTCTCTGGGCAGCCTGATCTCAGCCTGACCATCCTCACAGGGACCTGTTTGAGCTGTGGAGGAGTCCTGGAGCCCACAGCAGGAAACACACAGGATGGACAACTCTGCATATTGGACTGTCACCAAGAGGCCTCCTCTGTCCTGCCAACCATAATGTCGCAAGTTTCCGATTCTGGCTGTGTGGGCCAGGAGCAGATTTTTTCTGTAGAAAATCCTGCTTCCAGGCTGTCACCAGGCAGAACTGGTCACCTGGTCGATCTAACCAGGGGTGCAGGACCACCAGGTAGCAGCATCCAGGCAGAGTGGCTGAGCTTCAAGTACCAGGCCATGCTGTCATAACACCATGGAAATGATAATTAATTTTTGCTGTTTCTTTTTTTGAATTCTGTCAGAAATAATTCTAACAGAAAGCTTTTCTAATACGGTACAGCAAAGAAACTATTAGAAGTTGGTAGAGTACTATTCTATAACAAAATACATATTGAGACCATTAAAGACATGGTACCCAGTAAAAAATAAAAAAGAGCTTGTAAACATTTTTGCTAGGCCTCTAAAGACAGTGGTAATACTACAGGAACTGGGAAAGGATCTATGATTTGCCTCTCTAGTTAATGTGGGCAGAGCCAAAGAGATATGGGCATATTTTACTTGCAGAGAGAGCATATCTTAAACACTGAGCAGGTAATAAATCATATAATTAGTAAAGGATAAGAACAGAAAACAAGCAGATAGATGCATGTGCAAGAAAACCCTCCGTAAGTGTTCTCTTCTCTGTGGCGCCAGATAAATGCCATCCAAGGCATATGACAGCCTTGACACGTGTTGTCAACAGCTCTGAAATTTGCAGTGCGCCTCTGACCAGCCATAATGTCATCATTCATGAGTGCTAATTTGGGATTTATAACTGAAACTCTGGCCATACTGCCAATGGGACTTTTGCCATTTACTGAAATGCAGCCAGGCTCTGCCCATAAAAAGCAATGCCGCTCTGGTGTCAGTGCAGCGTGCCGGCACACTCCATCTTGTCCGTAGTTACACATGACATGCTCTGCTGAATAACCAAATGTAAAAGTGAAATTAAAAAATAAGCGCTGCATCTTCTGCCGAAGTAATCTGCAGTTTAGAAAGGCAGCTCTGGGCTGGGGGACGTGACCGGGATCTGGAGATCCAGCCTCTCAGCTCCTGCTTTTGCCGGAGACCTACAGCAGAACTTTGTGCAAACTGATTCATTTCCTCATCTTCTCCAAATGAAAAAATACCTCTCCCATAATTCTTTGAAGTTAGCTCAACCGATACTTTTAAAGTGTCTTTTGATTCTCCAATGCAAGGCTCTTCTTATAATTGTTTTTACATTTGACAAATGAACAGACTTTGTCACTATTTCTATGGTTAAAGTCTATAAATCATTATTCAGTGGCCAGATTTTTTCTGCGATACAAGACAAGAGACCTGAGGACTTACTCTCAACATGGGAATATCAGACACCAGCTTTTTAAGTGATGCACAACAGTAACCAGCTTACTGTAAAAACAGAGGTTCCTGCAGAAACCCAATCATAGCTGCAGAACACTTTCATTTCTTGTCCAATCGACCAGAAAATTGTTCGGAAATAGGTAACCGGTTTCTTCATGCCCCGGGCTGTATACAGTGCTGAGGCTGCACGGTGCTTTCAGGAATAGCAAAGCTTCCATAAATACAGGAAACGACCCCAGTGAGCCAGGCAGAGAGCAAAGCTCAGCTCTCCCGAGTCAGAGAGTAGCCCAACTGCTGAATTTTCTCTCTTTCCAAAAGCAGTGTTTGGCTCTTTCCAAAATTCTTTTACATAATCCAGTTCTGTTACCGATCACGTCAGTTCAAACGGTATTCAAATCAACCACCTTTAAGTTTTGAACTGGATTTTCTAACTCCAAGCAGGATTCTGTGCCTCAGCTGCCAATTTTTTCTGCAGTGGCACTCAAGACTGTTTTGGACATATAATATCAGACAGTTAGATGATTTAGTGAATGTATCAAATTACTGCATTTATTATGTCCCAGTCAGCTTACAATCTAGCTTCTCCTCCTCTGCAAGACCTCGACTGCAAGCTTGGTCCTCAAGTGAAACTTGCCTACAGCAGCGATGGCCAGGCATCACTGTGCAGTCCTGCACAGAACAGGGAGTGGAGCAGGAGAAACACAGGTCAAGGCTGAAATACTTTGCAGCATTATGTTATGAGTTTGCATACCGTGCTTTCATTTCTTGATAGAGCTGCTTATGGGCAGGAATACCATGCATTCGCAAAGGTTATAAAAATCTCTTATGCAAACCTGTTTCTTTTGTATTTTTCTTAAATTTCCTTTCTTCCCTCTGCTCTTGCTTATTCTGTTTCCACACTTCACCCTTACCAATACTGTGCATTTTTTATGAACTTCCACGAGAGGCACAGCGTTACCCAATTTTTCATTAAAACCCAGGGACTGATGTAGAAATCCTAACCATAACTTCAGAATCACAGGTGGAGATTTACACATACATTGAAGCTGAAAACTTTGGTTGCCTCTCATTGTCTGCTTTTGGCTCACCATTTTTTTTGTAATAAACCAGGAAGCCCACAGAAGGAAGCCCACCATCCACAATTGCTTCTCTGCGAAACTCAGGGCATCCTGGCTACTGCAAACCTGGACAGAAAGTAAATGTGCCTGAACCTGGTCATGCAATTACTGTTGCTTTGTCCAAATTCATAGCTACGAGAGCTCAGACCTGTGGTCAAGCTGAATTAGTAGAAGCAATGTATTTTTCAACTCTGCTATCACCTATATAACCTACTTATTTGCATATGCATTTTCATGCCCTCATTTTATGAAGATTTAGATATTTGATACTAGAATCATTAAAATCTGTCTTTCAAACAAAAATGTGTCTGCTTGTAGAAAAAGCTAAATGAATTTTAGAAAAAGATAACTGGTTAATTCTGAGTAGCCACATATGGATCGGTATGCTTGCATGTGTACCGTAACAGTGACAGAGAAGGAACGAGAGAAAACGCAAGGCTCTTGGATGAGGTATACATACTAGGACAAAAAGAATTATGTTAAATTATATAACATAACAAGAAGAGATTAATATTGTAACCTAAACAGACACAATTCTGCTGAACATATCTTCTTTGTTTTTTTTTAAAGCAGGACCCTTTATTTTACAACACTAAGAATTTTAAGTTATTCAGTAAGATAGAGTGGATTTTATGGGTTTTATGCCCTACTTTAAGTCTCTGAATGACTAATAGAGACAGATCTGATCTGACTCTCTTAAAGACAGATTCTTGGCATTGTTCAAACCAGGATTAAATAACACCATTATTCATTTTCTCTTCTCTTTCTTCCTAGTTCCAGAGAAGATTTGAAAGTGACGTCTTGATTGATGTGAACTCAAAAAAATATCCTGAGAAGAAAATCTAGGATTTTATCATCAAAGACACAAAAAATAGGTTATTATCTCTCACAGTTCAAGGATTCTTCTAGCAGATGCAGTGGTGATCTTGACACAATTTACAATCAAAATGACATGCATGCTGTTGTTTTAGTTTTATGCATGCTGATAGCATTTAAATACTGTACCTAATCCCATACCGTTCAGCATAAAGATAAAATAAAAAGTAATCATCTCCTTTAATACTGTCACTGTGCAGTTATTCTAAGACCATCTTTTATAAGCTTTTCCAGGAGGCTTTATTAGTATTTCTGGCGAAGTCACAAAGAAGTACAGTACTAATGCTATGCCAAAACATGTACAGGATTTTGGGGTGCTTTTTCCAAAGGAGGGAAGAAGACTGGAAGCCAGTTGGGTGCTGTCCAGATTAGAAAAAAGGAGTTAGTGATGATGGGTCAGCTACACAGCAGAGGAAACGCCTACTTCTTTTGCGACAACTGCTTCTTAACTGGGTAAAAATTTTGTTTAACTCGCACAGTAGAGGGACTACTAGGAAACGGCTTTGGATTGGTTTTCAGAAGTACTGTGAACAGGAAGTTGCCCAAAATACTAAATTTTTGCCTAGCAACCCAAGCCCCTATAATTAGACCCTTAGATACCGACTATAAATGATGATGAAAATATACAAAGAAGGAAGCTGGGGAAAAAGCACTTGTTTGGGATTTATTTACATTATTTGCTTGCTGTTGAAGTACCGACTGTTACATACAAGAATATACCTCACCTGCCCATAATGAATCTTGGCAAGTTAGCATACTGTTTGATAAGGGAACACATTCAATAGTTATAGATAACTAAATGGCGATTTATATCCATCAGCAACAGCAGCTGAGAATTACTGCGGCACAGACATGCAAGAAAACATAAACTTATGGTTCTCGTAGTGTTACTTTATGATTCCTTTCAGACAGAATTTAGATGTATATGAAGAATTATTTACGTAATGTGTGAGAATGAGGATTTGGAACAACAACAACAAATTATTTTAGAGCAACAGCCTTCATAAAGATACGGCTTAGTAAAACTCATGGGACGTTAAGAATTTCTCCCGGTTTTATGAGGTCCATGACGTCACCTGTCCCGCAGACTTAAACAAAAAGCCCTTTATGAGCCTGCTACAAAACATTTGATTTAAAAGGGGCTTTGACAACTTCTGCCGATTTTTCCCCTGCGTGACCCGGGCTCCCGGGGACACCGAACGCGCCTCCGGCGGGACCCGCTCACCGCGGCACGAAGGCAACAGCAGCGAGGTGAAACCCCCAGCGCCCGGGGACGCGCCCGCCGCCCGGCCTCGGCCCCCCGCGGTACCGGCTGCCGCCGCCCGGCTTCCCC
>Ga0065711_1005592_pt1 | contig 19762 bp, 10 predicted proteins | sample Hoacrofraction12_FD_59098 | JGI IMG/M metagenome (GOLD analysis project Ga0065711, IMG submission 59098) | Hoatzin crop microbial communities from Cojedes, Venezuela - Epithelial fraction 12 v2 (version 2) | ecosystem: Host-associated > Birds > Digestive system > Esophagus > Crop | place... | reverse complement strand
GGGGCCGGCGCAGGCCGCGCGGCGGGCCGGGGTGCGAGGGACTGCGCGTGCGGGGGGGGCTGACCCGGCCCGGACGGGCTCCTCAGCTCCCGGGGCCTGGCGTGACCCCGGCCCCGGTCCTTCCCCTCGCTGCTGCGGCCCCTGGGGAAGGGGAAGGGCTAGGGACGCGGCGGGGATCTGCAGCTTGGGTCGGGAGCTGTGGGCGGATAACGGCGCTTGGAAGCCGGGTCCGGCCCGGCGGTTTGGCCACACGGGAGGGGACTGCCCGGGCATAAACCCGCGGGGGTGGACGGGATGAGCTGAGCAGAGCAGGGGAAATAAATCCCGGTGGCTGGGTGGGGGCCGGGAGAGGAATGTAGTCCGACGGAGAGCTAAAACCACCTTACAGTAGTGAGATCTACTTGTTACCAGGGTTCCTGGGAATGCTTCTCATCGCGAATGATAAATGCCCTAGTGCTAGAGACAGAGAAAACAGAGTTGCAGCGAGTGCTGAGCCATATGAGCTTTCATAATTGGTTGTTTACCTCTGAGAAAAGCCTGTCATGAGCTGCCTAGGTAAAGAATGTGAGAAATAAGGCCCTTTTTGGCATGTCCTGTCAGCAGTTTGGATTTTTTTAGGAACCAGGTTACCTTGGCAGTTTCTTTCTCCTGTGCACGCATTAGCCCTGCAGGTACTTGCAGAGTGGTCCCATTGGTGCTGTGTGTGAGGGAGGGAAATGGAAATGGATGCTCTGCCAGTATGTAGGCAGCCGCCTTTACTTCCCTGCTCTGGGTGGCTTTGTAGTCCCGTTAGCAAGTTCTCTCGCAGTGGAGCAACTGTAGTGTCAGTATCCAGGCTGTTTAATTTGTCTTTGATTCAGTAGTGATGCATTCAGAGTTGTAATGAAGTTTGGGGTGGATGTAAAGCTTGGGAACTCTCTGGTCTTTCTGTAAAAAGTTTCCTGCTATCATTGATCACTTTTTTTTCTTTTCTTTTTGAAATCCAACCATTAAGCAAGTCTGAGGCAGTTGAAATGAAGGTTTACAAGAGATGTAAAAGTACATTCCGTCATGACTCAGGGATTCCTGCACCTTTTGCCAAAACTATAGTACTTTCGTTCTTAATTAACACATCCCTACCTTAAAATCCCTCAAAACGCTGCTGCAGAAGTTATCTCGTGATTAATTTCTTCACTATTTGACTGCTTGAAAGACTCTATCATTTCAATAAATGGAAACTTTATGGCTTCGTTTTAGGCCTCTGTTGTTTAGTTAAGGCGTGGAGGTGTGAATCTATATATGCATCAGGAACGCTGATTTTCTGTGTGTTGTTTTCCTGGATGTGTGCCCCCTTGGCCTCCTTTTGGATGTGAACAGTCAAATACGCGTGTATTGCTGTACTTTATTAAAATATTTTCTCAACTTTAAATTTTAGGAATTTCTAATGTTTAGCACTTCTGCACATTTTGGTGATGGCATCTTTCTCAGATGGCGCCTTACGTTTAGCCGTAGAATCAGTATGAACTTTAGTCCTGGCAGACTGGGAGTCTTAGGCTTGACTGAAAAATCTGCACTTAGACAATTGCATGAGCTTGCAAACTGTGGAAAATACGGAGGCCTTAGTAACTGACTTTGAGTGCGGGGGAATTGCTCGCTGTTTGGTAATTTTGAAAAAAATCCCTATCTTAGCCTGGCTTTAGACCCCTTTTTGTGACAGTCTGGTCCTTTATCTCCAGCAGGAATTGCAGCTGCTTCTGAGGCAGAGGACGTTTGTTTCTGGGTCAGACAACACAATGTACAACATATGATCCATGAAAGCTCGCAGAAACATCGTCACAGTTAACAATAACTTTCTTGGTACTTCCCAATACTCGACATGCTCATCTTGAATCTACTTAAATGTTGTAGATTTTCCTCACCCCACTAATTTTCAGATCTGCATCACATGCATATGGAGATGGGGCAGTTTTTTATCCTTTTATCCTGTGTGGTTTTCAGCTTTTACGGGTTCCTGTTTTTCTCCTTCAGCTGTACACCTGAATGAAACCTGGAAGTGTTGCAGAATTCAGGCCAGACTCTAGGTTACGCACTTAGTGCAGCACCTCGTCAGTGATCTGTTGTGTCAGGGTGATCTTACGGATAGTTCACACTGTTCTTGGTTTCCTTTACTTGCGTCTGCTTTTCTGTCTTAGTGAAATAGATTTGTATTAAATAAAATTTTCTGTAAATAAATGATTTATTAGATAGGAGATTGCTTCTGGACTGCATTTGGGAGAGCTGGAACAAAGATAAAAAATATTCAGAATTTGTGCTGCTTGTATCTGTTTACATTGGGTGAGCTTATCTTTCTCATAACATCACAAAACAAGGAGGACCAAAGCAGCATCTGTCTCTGGTGGTTTACAGCCTGTGTGTCCAGTCTGAATGCTGCCACTTTCTCAAGAAAGTTTTTTCCCAGCCTGTAGAAGTAGGGAGCGCGACTGGCTAGCAGCTCAAGTACATTTAGGTAAAATTTGGGATGGCATTCCTTATGGATGGAACTGCACAAAGTTGCTGTCCTTGGTGGGTGTTTTCCAATTTCCCAGTAAGGGGAAATCACTGAGAAACCCTTGCTGAAGACAGATAATTTTATTCTTGGATGATTTTACATGTTCTTCAATCTAGGGATTTCATTATAGAATTGTACCGTTAATACAGTTTGCTGAAGTGACAGCCCTCCTCAGCTCAGCTTACTGTCTCCTGTGGTTTCATTTGAGATTCTTGGAGCTCAGCGCTGAGCTGATGGTGAAGTGTGGTAGCTGCTATGCTCCCTGTGTGGACTTTTTGTGACAGCAAATTTTTGCAATGCAAAATATATTTTATTGCTATAATGAGGTCTCTTTTTGACTGATAATTTTTAGGTATTAGTAACAAGACGTTTGGGGGATACTGTTCATCACATTTTTTTTTAATGCAAAAGCTGGTAATGAAACGAATGACAGAATTAGTCTTAGATAAAATGCCTCAGGATGAGCAAAATTGATTTATCGTTGTTTATGGGAACAGGAAAGTGTTTTCTGTGTAGAAGATTTTGTGCCTTGTCAATTGTAATAGCACTGATCTAGTAGCAGTGGGGTTTCGTCAGTGCTAGCTGCCGTAGGCGTCCCATCACCAAATGTGTGCAGATCTGTTTGACTTCACATTACTTGGCCAGGTCTGACGCCAGCTCAGCTAGCCCTGCACCTGCGCTGGACCAGCAGTGCCAGGCATTCCCAGTGCTCTGCTGTTTCTGGGCAAGCTGATCTCTCCAGGCCCTGGGCTAACGTCGTACCTTGCTGGGAGTTTCCACTGTGTGGTGGACCAGGCTGTATAAATCTGTGCTTGCCGCTGAAAACAGAGAGGTCAGGAAAAGAGGGACTGGAATTTGATGGGAGCATCTCACACTTTCGTAGCTCGCTGTGTTCCAAAATGTAATAAAAAGCATCTTTTGAAGGAAAATTTCTCAAATTATTCTCTCTTGAAAAAAAACAGATGTTCTTTCTGCTTTCTCAAAAATTTACTTAAAATATGAAAAAAGACAGTTATTTTCGCATGGTGAGTCCTAATGCCTAACTTTTATTTTCAACTGAATTTTTGTGAAAAGCCTAAAAATTTTTGAAACAGTTTTTCAGGTATTTTTAATGTCATTTTCAATTAAAGAATGGAGAAGCAGTACAAACTTGATATTCATAGGCATAAATTTGGGCATTAATTGTTTTTTGCCGTCTTTGCTCCCATCATTGAGTTGAAGACGTTTCCCTTTGATCTCACAGAGCTGTGGAACAGTGTAGGTTGGAAGGGGCTTCTGGAGGTCACCATGTTCATCCTCTGTCTAAAAGCAGATCCAATTAGAGGAGGTTGTCCAGAGCCTTGTCCAGTTCAGTCATGGGTGTCTCCAAGGTGGGAGACTCAAATTTCTTTGGCTCCTATTCCTATGATAACTATGCTCATGGTGAATTTTTTTTCCTGATATTTAATCCACATTGTCCTTGTTATAACATGGTATCGATGGCCTCTTGCCATTGTATCTCCAGAGAGAGTCTGTCGCCATCTTCTCTACGTCCTTCTGATGTGTAGCTGAAGGCAGCAATGAGATTGCCCCAAGCCTTCTCCAGGTTGAAAAGTCCAGTATGCTCCGTCTCTCCTTGTACAGAGACGTTCCAGTCCCGTAATCATCTTGGTTACCCTCCGTTGGGCTCACTCCAGTGTGTCCACGTCTGTCTTGCATTGGGCAGCCCAGAGGTGCCCGTAATGCTCCAGAGGTGGTCTCTCAGGTGCTGAATTGAGGAGAACAGTATCACTTCAGTAGAAGGGCAGGAATCAGATAAGTACTTTTGCAAATCATTTCTCTTAAGTGATTTTTTTGATTCAGCTTCGGTTTCTTTTTCTCTCAGGAGAGAGATCATGTGTTTGTATTGGAACCTGCTTCAATGACCTGAGCCACTTCTGAAGAGTGTTTTGGAAAGTCTTTTTTCTGTTAAATAACCAGTTTCATGCTGAGCTCATTTCCGGAAGTAAAGACCCTTTTAAAGTTCAGCGTAACGGATATAAGCAATGTATATTTTTGATGCTGTTGCAATATATGTTGTTTGATGTTGAGTACTGTGCTTACAATTGATGAGCCCACTTGCTGCAGAATTTAAATGGAGGAGAAGCAGCGCTGGCTGATTTCAGGTTCAAAGCAACTCCTGTTTGCCTTATGCAAGGAATTGTTTCCCTGCCTATGGGCTGCTTGCGTGAGTATAGTGAGTAGGATCAGCCTCCCATGGGCGAGGATTTTACTTTATTTTAAATGGGAGAGTCTGAGATATTACATGCATATTGTAGCTTGCATTTTAGCACAACTGCTGTATAATTCCCTTTGTTCAGGCCAGTCTGCATGTGATACTTTTGGATTTCTTATACCAGTCCCCACATTTAACTTTCCTCATTTTGTTTTTTTTTTCCATTTTTATTCTGTCTTTCAAGCAGGGGTAATGGGAAGCAATGAAATCAGTTACGGTTTTGAGATCTGTTGCGAATGGAATTCCTGAAGGGTTAGGATGGGTGGTAGGATTTTAAAATTAGTTTGTTTATTTAATATTCACTACGTCACATTTCTAAGAAATCTGAGGGTGAAGATAATTTTCAGTTTTCAGGCTAGCAATTTACAAGCAATGGATTTGAATATGATCAAAGTAAAATGAATTCCCAGCGAGATCCTAAAGATTTTTTTTAGTTTGGACATATTGTAGAATTACTAACAAAAGGAAATTCCTCTCTGCTATAAGTTATTTTAATGAAAAGGATGGAATTTTAAATGTATGGAGTTACAGTATAATATTTTTCAGCTAGCATTTATAGGACAGGTAAATGTATTTTGAAAAATATTTTCTAGAGGTTTAAATCAAATGTTTTAGTTCTTTAGGCATAAAATCTGTCAAGAGGAAAAATCATTTTAAATTATTAATACAGACGAAATTTATAAATAAAAAATACTTCACAGCAGCACCAAGGCCCAAAGGCAGAAGTCGTGTTCTTTTACATGCTGTGGGAAGAAATGAGATCTAGAATGAAGAGGCTCTTCATTCTATAGTTGCTACATCAAGAAACTATTCTGTAGGAATTTTATGTCATGTCCAAATTCTCAGAGGCTATTTTTCTGATTTTTAAAGCTACCAACTGTCTTTTTCTGTGAAACAAAAGATGCTCTTAGGCTTTGGAATGGGGCCAGATTTAGTTTCTTATTTATTTACCTGCTTGCAGACTTTGAGGAAGATAGTGAATTATACTGTTGTTACCTTCTGCACATACATATTTTTTTGAATATGTATGTACACGTGGGGAAATAATTGGGTCCAAGGTTATTATTGAAAAGCTGATAGTATTTCCCCTAACTGTCTGTCTGTGGTTTCAGTCTTCCAGATGCCAAATGAGTTAATGTTTTAGGATGTAGAATGGAAAATTTGATCTCAGTGTTCCTTCCCCTCTCAATCTGTGACTCCTTAATTAAATTTGTAGTTAATTATGCAAGTTATTTTGTGTTGACCTTTCAAGGACCTTAAAGCATTTGACAGTGAATGCAGAGCCTCAGTGTTTGTTTCCATGAGTCTTTGTAGGAGTTTATCATAAATTCTAATGATACTTTTGGAATTAAAGATGGACAGTGGATTACTAACAAATAAGAACATATGTGTCCCTGACAAAAATACGTAAACAGAAATACTGAATTATGTCATACGCAGCATTTAAAATTAGGTGACACTACTACCACCAGTAATAATAATAATTCTGCATGTCAAAATATTACAAAACCAAATACCAGTACAGTGTTGTAGGTCCACTCTTTGACAGATATCCTCCTTGGTGCTAAAAATCTTGCATTTGGATGATCAGATCCACTTGGTATTCCCATGAAACACTGATACCTGTTCCTAAGGTGAGGGCTGTCTGTGGTCGTGTGCGGAACCATACGTGAAAGCTGGTTCCTTGATGCGGAGGCCACGTCCTGTACAGGCAGACCTCGGCTGAGGCTCAGAGCCCGTGCGCGTCAGATGCCATGGGAAGGAGAGAAGAAAAGTGAAATGAAAGAAAGCCTCATGCTACAGACTGGTTTCTTGACTATTTAAAAGCTTATTGGTCAGTGTAACCCTCGTGGAGGTTAGGAGTTTTATGATTTATTTCTTATTTTTTACAGATGGATGCAGAAGTAAAGGATTTGTCATTTACAATCAGTAATCTTTTTAAAGGAGGCTTTTGCTAGAGAGCTCTTGGGGAAGAAAGGTGTACCCTGCAGTGTTGTTAGTGTAGGCAGGCATATGAATGTAGCAATGCATTTGCTAATCTAAAACACAAGTACAAATGAGAAGAAGCCAGTATGGCAGCAGAAGAAAATAGATATGTGACCAAAAATGGATTTTATCTTTCTGAAACTGTTGTGTACTAGCAAGAAATACTTAGTGCACCTTGGTGAAGTACAAACCTTGTAACTCATTGTCTTTTGTGTTTTACCAATGAATACACAAACCAGTATCTCTTGATTTTATTACTGTTTTATTTATGAAGTGTTTTAAGAATCTGTAGGACCTCTGGAAGATAGTAAAAAATTTATAAATATGCAAAGGTGCAAAGTTCCTCACTGGAACTGTGAATGTTTTTCATGATAGTAAGGAAGAGTTGCAGACAGGAGATCAAAATGCTTGGGGACGTGCCCTCAGGCTCATGAAAGCCTTGTGCTACTTGGACCTGGTTTCACTGACACTGTGCATGCAAAAATGAGAGTAAAATAAGGCCCTGGAAGTGGTGCTTGGTCTTATGTAGTGGTGAGGCTCCTGCCTGAGAGGAATTGCTGTGAGAAGCAGAAACCAGTGACAGAAAAGAACTTGTACAGAGGATAATTCAAATGCAACCTGATTTTATATGAAACATTAAATAGAAATCTATCAGCAACCTCCAGGTTGTGCTTCTCCCTGTATCCTGACGGACTGGTACCACTTATGAAGTGAGACATATTTTTTTTATAAACTATTAATAGTTAAAGTAAGGATGTAACATATTCTCTTGTTTAATAGTTTTAACCTGTGGAAATAAATATGCAGTAGGATAAGCAAACTGGCAATTAATTTAAAACCTGGAGAGCAGAGAAGTTCACTTGCTAGGAAGAGCAGCACAGTGAGAAATGATTTGGAGAGATGGGAAACCAGGGCAGTTAAGTGGCTTATGCAGTTCATTTGCAGAGAAATGTAAGGTGAGCTTGGGGACAAAAGGAACAGAGCAAAGCAAAGAGAAAGGAATGGACCCTGAGGATTTTACAATACAAAAAGATTGTACTGGGGTTTAGGATAAAACTGCCTCTGACAGCTTGGACATGGTGTTTAATGCAGTGGAAAGAGCAAACAATAGTGTGGCACAAACTAGTGAAAAGATATCAAAAAGAAATCAGATGAACACAGTTCCAGCAGCACTTGAAAGGTTGCTGAGTGAGACCACATTTAAGAGATCAGCTGCATCAATTTCTAGCCAGCCTTTGTGTATCCTTTTGACAGAACAAGGTATTCTCAAAATTGTGGATAAAATTATAAAGGAGCAGTTGTGAATGACCACTCTAAGGTATAGGTGAGCAAAAGCCAGTACAACTGGCTACTATCTGAAGAGGGAAATTACGATTAAATGTCAGTGGAGAAAACAGAAAGGAACTGAAGGGAGAGGAAGCCACGGGCTGCTTGAGCTAGTGACTTGTAATCACGAAGGACACTTTTGTGTTCCTTAGCACTTAAAAGGACAATTGACTTTTATGAAAAGCCCAATAGAAAAAATGAAATGGTACAAACACGTGCACCCGAGTTGTGTCTCTGCCACTCTTACTCTCATTATTTTATATTGCAAGCTGGACAGATGAGTGTGGCTTTGTTATTAATCCAAATTTGCTCCAAGGTTAACTGAAAATGTACTGACAGTCAGAAGCCAAAGAAAGCAAAGGGCAGCTAGGGTTTATTGGGGCTTTTTTGGTTGTTAGCTTTAAAATTGACTTTTTTTTTAAATTCAGTATATGCTTTGTACTTTATTATTTGGAATGGGTTAGTATTTTAGGGACTCCTTTATTCAGACTGGTGAAAGTTATTGTCAGTAACTAGCTGTCATTAAGGATTATAAGTATACGTATGAACATAGTGTGCAGATTCTGACCTTAGTGTCAATTAGCTCCAATCCTACTTTGTCTCAGAGGTTTAACAAAAAAACAGGTCCCAAGGTAGCAGGGGTCTACACAGTGTTCCAAGATGAGCATCTGTTAAATACTGTAAATGAAGTATTCAGTTTACCCTAACAGGCTTCCGAAATGAGCCTCATTGTCATGGCTTGTTGAAAGGTTACTTCATTTCTGGAATTCTTGGCTGCATAAATCTTTTTTTTTTCTTTATGATCCAGCACTTAGCTTTTCAGATCTGCTACTCAACAATGTAAGCAAATGCACTAGGAAAAAAAAGCTGTTATCCCAAATGCCTGTTTTTTTCCTTTCAGATCATCTGGCATCAGAAACAAGGATGTGATCCAGTGTTGACATGACTAGGAGCGTAGGGCACAGTAATATGGCATTTACTCATGCATTTCCGTTCCATAGCATGAATTTGATTCTGATACCTTACCTGGATCTCTTCTGAACAAATGAAGCTTGGCTGTGAGGAAAAGTAACAAGGGCAAATCCTGTATCCTCGCCTTCATTTTAGGTTTTTCACTAGCACTAGTAATATTTTAGCTATTGTATATCTAAAAGGCCTTTGGTCTTGGGAGCTTGAGGATGGTTGTCTTGGTAGAACAAAAAACAGTCCAACAATACAGATGTGAGGGATGTGGAAAGAAATTCTGTTTCTTTCTGTTTTCTCTCCGCGTTGCCTCCCCTGGTATTTCCCCAGGCTGTGTGTACTGGCGGTGGCTGCAGCTGCACAGCTGAGTACAGGCTTGTGAGTGGTGCCTTCAGTCAGCATCCCCAGTCAGCATTGTTGTCTTTTCCACTGGTGGTTAGCTGTGTTTAAGAATATGAGCATAGAGAGGGAACAAAACTAAATGAAATCATAGTATGAACTGCTAATTTCCAAGGTAATCTAAAACTACCTCACAGTATTCCCTGCCTGTGCAAAAAAAACGCTCAAGAGCCAATTTTATTATTTCTGAGAGTAAGTCACCTTCGCTCAACCCATCAATACAGAGGAAAAGGACTCAACCTGTGCTGTCTTCTGCTTCTAGATACTGTGTGAGACACTGTAAATAAGTCTGAGAGTCAGGTTTCTTTTTTTAAAAAAAACAACACAATTATTCAGGCTTTGGAATATATCGAGAAGGTCGAGTCTTGCTTATTCTGGGGCACTTGGATTGTTGATACCACCCAAGTAACTGCAAGGGTTTTTACAGTGACACACCAAGAACTACTGCATTTTACCAAATCAGGTTCTGAAGGGTAAGCTAGTGTGTTCATCTGCGTACCGTGTGTTGGTGATTTCTTTGTATCCGTGCTCACTACGGATGATGTGAAACTCCAGGTTCAACTCCTGTTTGACGTTGGGCTTGTAGAGTATTGTGGCAGTATTTAGGGGATAGTGACAACAGGAATGTCAATTGTAAACTGATTTCAGTGCCATCTGCTGTATTTTAGCTGCAACTGCTGCTGTGTGGTGAATGAATGAAGACCAAGTATAGCTGGTGCACAGGGAAATGTAAATCCTGTTGTGTTCAGAAGAAGTTTTTTATACAGTGGTAGACTTTGGTATTTTCTACATAATAAATTCATTGCATGTAAATCTTTTAAGTAATATCTATGACCAAAATGAAGATAACACAATGATTTTACTAATAAAGTAAGAGTCAAGACCAAAGCCAAATAGCTATACCATTGAAAAGATTTATTTATATTTTTATATATATATTTATGTATGACGTCTGCTACCAGATTGTGAGATAATCACTATGGAGCAATTGTAGCAGATTGTGCCACCAGAAAGATTGGTTGTAAACTCCCAAGATTTAAGAAGGGAAGAGAACAAGTGGATTTTGAAGTTCCAGATGCATTTGCTGTCCTGACAAGGAAAATGCATTTCTTGTCTTCTAAATACAACAAACGTTAGTAACGAGAAAGAATAAATACAGATAGTGCAGTGTCAATTTGTCTAGCCAGTTTCCAGTGACCACACTTTAAAATGGAAGAACGTCTCCCCTCTGCTCTGAAATGTCGTATTAAATTGACAAAGATATTCCCATGATAACTGTCCAGAAAGTAGCTGGTATCACTATTCTAACTGCTGCCTTTTGTTGATTTACTGTTATTTTGGCAACATAAAAGCTAATGCCGGCTGACACACATGTGCATCTGGCATGGAAAATACTGATTAAAAATTCAGTGATGAGGCTTGATATCCAAGTCAAAATGAGAAAAAATATCTCTGGATATATAGTGAGCCTGTCTCTGAGAAAGAAGAAAGGTATGAAGAGAGTTGGTGCATGCTATAAAAAGATAGGAAGCCGTTGTCTATGCTTTATATATGCTGAGATAACATTCCTGGCAGTGGCAGTGATAGCAGAGTGACCATAGGTGTTGCTCTCTCTTCTCGTGCACCCGCCTGAGAAGTACGCGTGTGGACTACAACACGGTTGTTGCCCAGAGTCCAGCAGGGAAGCCTTCTCGCATTGTAGAGTCGGTGAGACTGTGCTGTTGGTGGAGCATCGAGGCAGGTCTTTCCCTGAACACTGCTCATTCTTTGGCGTTTAGTTTAAGTCCCAGGTGAAGCAGGGAGAGTGCAGCCGAATCACAGTGACATTATTATGTACCCTGAGTGCTTCTCAGGGTGCAGATACTTCCTGCTTCACTGAAATCTTCAGAAAGTGTGTGCACATCGACTGTGAAGATACTAGAATGCATTATCAAAACAATAAATTTAATGTGTGAAATGATCACGTATTCAGTAAAAAGCACTAGGGAGGTACATTATTTAACACACTGCCTCATGATGGTGTTTAGTCTGGAGCTAAACAGAGCTTCAGTTGTGATTATATATGTGCTTTACCTATGGGGCTCCCATAAATGGATTTTAAAGCCATGCTGAGGACAGTGTTATTACACTGGTATTCTGTTACTTTCAAAATCATTTTGTTTGTGACAATGTGAACTGACAACAAAATGAAAATGTGTCCCACCCACTTAGGGTTTTTTGTACATGCTCTTCCTTTCTTTTCCCTTTAGTTGCCCCATGTGAGGGACTTGATGTAGATCTTACACTTACTAGAAACCACTATCCAGCTGCATTTAAATTACTGCAGATGTAAGCCTGGGGGGCAGGAGCTCCAAAATGAGGGAGAGTGAAGAAGAGCACTCCTTTTATTGATGGAAAGGGATTAGTGTTGCTGTGAAAAGACTTATTTACAGAGTCTGTCTAACCTGAAGTGGCTCTTGGGCAGGCTGTACACGGACTTGGATTTGGGAACCACATGGTGCTTCCCTAGAAGGTGGTGTAATCTTTGTGGATGAAATGGGCACGAGAGATAGGGAAACCCAGGGAGACCAGGCATATCACTGCCATTATTTATGTGGGCTTGCATGCGACTTGAGAAGCTTACACAAGGTACAGTAACAGTATACCTTTATGTCTGACATTTAATATACGTAAAGACAGCCAAGCCCAGTTAATTCACTCAGAAATTCTTATTCAAGTGATCAGTTTATGAAAATTATCTTCCTGCCATTGAATGGAATTAATTGCTAATGCAAAAAAAGGGATGTAACGAGACACAAGACAATATAAGCTGTCATATGAATAATGTATTTTTACTATATTTTGTTAAGAAAAATTCAGGTGATCCCATCTTATTTATTCCTTAGAGAAGTATAGGCCTACAGTCATTACCTATGCTTTTGAATACTTTATTAAAAAGTAAGTAATCAGTTGAGCAAATATTCTGCCATTATTTGACAGATCATTAGGCTGTTACGTGAAAAACAGGATTACTCATAAGAAAAATCAGAATCCTAGGGAAGCTGTAGCTAGAGATGGGGTTAAGCAAAATGTCTTAATATTTAAACATAGTATTAGAGGCTGAGGAAAAATGGCAGACAATTGATAATAACATTTGTATACAAATTGGCTTAGATCATGTCTCATCATTGAAGATGAATCAGTCTGAACCTTAAAGATGACTGACACTGAATAGATATGCTCTTTGCAGGGCAAATTTGTGCTGTGATGCTCTGTTCTTTTACAGTACGTACTGCTGTCACTGACTTTTGTGAATTTTATGTAGACAGAGTAGGCTTGGTTTCCCTGTAGGCTCTATTGCCCTATCTTCGGTTGTAGAAAGTGTCTCTTTCTTGAGTGAGGTGACATGAAGTAGAATTGTAGAAAAACAAGGAAGATAGATAGGATTTTATGAATTTAGATAGGAACCTCGTGGTATTATTTGTAAAGATGTGGTGATGTGTGCGTGAGCGAATCATTTGGCAGGGTAAAGGTGTGACAGGAAGATGGGTTAGGGATCTTGTTTGGAAAAAGTGGGGATGTAAGGGGGCTTACAGAGTTCCTAGTTTGGGAAAGACAAATTTGAAGCTGAGCAAGTCCAAACTGTGTTCTAGAAGGAGATGCCTCTCATTCTTTTTTCGGCATCCCACTATCTGATGTCAGGGCTGGGAAAATTGTTTCTCTAGGTGACCCCCACTCATACTGTCTTATTTTTTCCTTTGCCTACTTCTGTAGAAATATCTAGTGGGTATTTCATTTTCTCAGGCTTCTTGGTAGGGTAAGTATTGCAGCTCTTTATTACCTAGCAGAAAAGAGTTACTTGGGTGCAGCGCAATCACATGCTCAGCATTCAATAAGAACCCTTCAGTTTCCTCAAATAAATGAGATATGTGAAAAAGATACGCTTATTTTAGATTGAGTGAAGCTCCTCTAAGCTGAATCTGAAAATCATAACTAACTGGATATGGCAGAAAAAAGGCGATTGTGCTCTCTAGACATAAGGGCAACTGATAGGTGGAACAGCAGAAAAAAATGTATTAAAATGAGTGCATTGGAAGGAATAAGATCAACTTCTATAATGTTTCCTGTGTTGCAAACCTGCTGTTGGAGCTTGAACTGTTCCCGTTACAGGAAAACATTATTGAAGGGACTTAGATAGCTTGCCTAGTAGAGCAGCATATAATACTATCGCCGTAATTAAGCTTTCACCAGCATTTCTATCATAAACATACCTTCAGGGTCCTATAACCCAGCTTTCAAATCTTTATTTGGTGCTTGCAGTATACCGTGCTGTGGTTTAATATTTGTCCAAAGATTATAATGTGGAACTGTGCTCGCATAGTGGTGGAGCCTGGTTCAGATCAGAGGCACTTAGAGCAATATATACGTTCCAGAGTCCTATGGACAATGTTGACTCTTTGCAGGCTGACCTGCCTGTGGGGAAATGGGCAGCTGAACATGTGGGTATAGGGAAATCACAGCGTTTGTGTTCAATAAGAGCCTTATCCCTGCATGTTTAAGTAGTTCTGCAGTGCGTGGAATAGTGCAGGAAAATCGCAATGAACTGACAGTCACCGTCCGATTCCTATTTCGTCTCCTCTGCTTGAGGAGGAATGTAATCTGCGCCAGTCCCTTTCTCTCCAGATGCAGTGTTGGAAAGTTTCTCAGAGTTAAGAGAATCCAACAGCCACTGAACGTGCATTAGCACATGTGGGTGGGCAGAAGTTTGGATCTGCAGTCGAAATACTTTGTCTGATAAGGGACCTAGAGAAGATTGCTAGTTCATTTCAGTGAGGAGAAGAAAGAGACTCAGTAAGCTTCAATTTCTGCACACTCTGGGTACTTAACAATGACTTGGGCAAGCATCCTCTTTATGAATATCCTGTCTTTTTTCAGAAAGCAAGGAAGCCTCCGGGAGACTTCATCTTCGAAAGGCAGTATGCTAACAATACTCTCACAGCATGTGAATGCAAGGATGCTTTCCTGAGCCACTGAAGGTGCTTAGCACTTTGTGCTGTTCCTGAGAATTGGTGGATATACACTTCAGTTTTCCTTCAGGACCTTGGTGCTATCAGCTTAGCTGCTCTGGAGTTCGGTCTCTCCCATCTCCTTTGGGATTAATACAGATATTTCTTATAAATAAATCTCCTTTGGGATTAATATAGATACTTCTTATGAATAAATAAGGCATAGTGTTCGTTCAGGGTTTTTGCTAGCCATAACCCCAGAGACTTAAACTGAAGTCTATAGAAATTCTGGACTAAAATTTGCTCATTACTGGGCTTCATATGAGTGCTGGTGTGTGAAGGCCTCTTCTTTCCTAGCAAAAAAGAAAAGTTTTGAGACATTGCCTCTTTAATACGGCCTGCTGTAAGCAAGTCTGAGACGAGTACCCTGTAAACGGTGCCTGTGTTACTGCGTGTTAGGGCCATGTCATAGCGATTCTTTTTAGTAGATTATGCAGCCACAGCTCCTATCGCTTCAGTGATGACCAGAAGTAGGTCCCATTTATAGTGATGCAGTTCTAGGAANCTTTGAGAAGCATCAGAATAAAATGCATACAGTGTAGAACCTTGATTGTGCATGTTACTTTTCGTTCTCTACCTCACTGGAGTCCAGTTTAGCCCCATTTGAAGTGTGTCAGCTCTTAGGTTTAAATTCTACATGCGAGTGCTTCCAAGGCTGATCCCTTGGATGTTAGCCCAAACAGCGGCTTTCATGGAAATGAAAGCTTGTCCAGCTGGTTCAGCTGTTCTTTGGGGTCTTCAGAACTGTCCTGGGATGAGCTTTCCATGGTCAAAGGAGATACTAGCTCAAGGTGAGTGTGTTGCATGAGTCCTCTCCTATGCTGTACAGGATTTGAACCAGAGGGCCTCTGAAACTGGTGGCTAAAAACATCAGAGGTGGGTATAAATTAAAAAAACTAATCTTGGAGCTATGCAAGAAAAACAGCAGAGTGTTGATTATTTATTGTGGTCTAAGAGGGCATAATTTGGGCAGCTGCAATAAAGGTCTGATGTAAGTAGTATGAATGGCTAAAATAAACATGTTTCATAGAGGCGGAAATGAAGTAATGAAAAGGCACTGAAACTTGAGTCACTTGACTACATTTAAGTCTTTTTCCATCTCATATGGAGCCACGTGAGGTACGTTGGTCATACATTTAGCATCTCATAAAAATAAAACGTGCTTTATTTATCACCAGTGTTTTCTGCGTGCAATAAATATTCTTTGTGGCTATGCCACAGATTTTAAATTCCTAATGTGGTAATTTTAACTTCCAGATGTGTACATGACTACCTTGCTCTAACTGTCCCTCATATTAACTGTGTTACCTATAACTCTTGCTCACAGTAACCTATGAAATGCAGGTTCTACTCACGCCTTATGCTGTAGATTCTCTGTTAATCACAATGGGAATAGTACTAGATACATCATGCAGAGCTGTAAATATGTGCAGGGGAGGGTGTTTTAATTATTATTATTGGACTAGATGACCCACAGAGGTCCCTTCCAACCCCGAACATTCTGTAATTATAAGTCTTTGTAGATCTTTTGCAAAAATCACTTGTGCCTGGAAGTGTGCTGAAAAATGATGAATAGTACTGAATCTTTCATCCTTAAAATGCATAAGCATTAGAGAATGTTACTTATTCAGAATGCTTTTACGCATATGAACTAACCCTTGTGATGACGTGGGGAAATGTGTGTGTGTGGTAGGTATGGGACAGGAAGGGGAAGACAATGGCCAGATAACCTTTCAGAAGGGGTTCTTGCTTGACGTGTAAAAGCAAAAAATCTGGGCCTACAGGACATACCTGAGATGAAAAGGGATGTCTGCGTCACAGCTAGGATACAAGCCCAGACTTCTGCTCTTGCAAACAGGCTTTATTAGTGCATATTGTTTATAAGTCCCAAATTTCCTCCTGAAATAAATCAGTCAGCTTTGCATAGGTCTCTTTGGCGACCATTTGATGTTCTGCCAGATATCCGTCTCTTGTAAGGCCATGTGGTGCTTCCAGTTCACTCAGGAGTGATGTACGTGACAACAGGTGGACTGTACACAGCTATGCCCATAGAATGCCTTGTCAGCTTGCCAAATGCTTGCATCAACATCCAAGAAAATCCAGATGTTGCGACAAAATCCAAGAAATGCAGTTCTGACTAGGATTGATGCTTAATCATCTATTTGTAGGAAGGAATTAATTGTGGAGATTGTCTCACTAGGATTGAAGAGAATCACTTAATTTTTCTAGCTAACTGAAAGCTCTTTTAGTAAAGGAAGAAGAGGAAGCTGGCGATGTTCTAACACTTTTCTATGACTCTTCAGTAAGGGTGTGATGCTTTTCACTTACTCAAAGCGATCACTCTGCCTGGTTTGGGGAGCAGTTTTGCCAGATCCATGCAGGCACTGAGACAGATCTGAGTCTGTTCAAGATGTGATTACTCAGTCAGGTGACAAGTGGTCACTGCCAAATCAACAGAATGAGATAATGATTTTGTGTCAGCATGAGACATAGCTCTGCTGCCTGCTGTTTCTGACTGCCCCATGTCTAGCCCTCTGCTAGCTTTCTAGATGTATTCCTTGATGCCAGCTCTTTTGCATGGTTGACTTTCTCGGTGGATCCCTGCTAGCCTTGCCTTCTGCTTCTGCTGTCGGTTGCTGTTGAGTACTAGAAGGCAGCACAACTGGGCATGGCCATCGTGTGTTTCTGACCCTTGTCTGGGCTGCAATGGTCACAAAGGTGGTGGTTTTTGCTGCTCCAGACCCTTACCTGGCTGAAATTGCAGAACTCGTGTCCTTTTTGAGCATGGTACTGTTAGGAGGGCAGCACATTGCTTACGGCTGCTTGTCGCCCGTGTTTGCAATGGCAAAATACTCCAGGTTTGGGAAATATCAGACACCCGAAGCTGGAGTAGTTAGCAATGACATTTGGGAAGTTTCAGTGTCCATGTGGATGGCTCCTTGTATAATCTCTATCCATTGTCCCTCCTCTTCAAACAGTAATTCCTCAGCCGGGGAGCCACCTACTCTGCTGCGCACCAAGGCGTGGTGAATGACAGCAGGAGCTTCACTGAGACGCGTGATGGCCTGCCTCGGAAGGTGAACAAAACTTCCCTGTGCAGCCCTTTGAGCAGGCCAAGGCTGCACAAGCAGGGCTGCCTGCAAGCGGTGCAGGACCTGCTGACCTGAGTGGAGGCTTCAGGCTGTCGCTTCTGCTGGACAGCCTGCCAGGACTGCGGTTTGAGGACGAAATCCTCCCCTGTTGTCAGCTGCACGTACTGGTGGAACGCACTCTCGTTCTCTAGAGGAGGAGGAGGGCCGGCAGGGTAGGACCTGCGGTCAGTGTGTGGTTTGCTCGCAGAGCCCTGGTTGCTGACTCTGTTGTACGCGGCGTCTGTGGGAGGAGAGGGGAGCGGATGGCGGCCGGATGGGACCCGTGTGCGTCTGGGGAACAGATGTGGGAGCTGAGCAGGCGGAGGTGACTCTGAGGAATGAGGAAGCCGTGTCTTTCAGGCTAGCTCTTGCTTACAGAGGATTTGCTACAATTTGCTACTTGTATATAATGTATCTTTTTGGATCAGAAGGAGAAATAACTTGTTTTTTCATCTCCTGTGTTTGACCTACAAATCTACCTGCTGCTACGTTTCTCTTTCCTCCTCTCTCCTCATCCTAGCAAGATTTGCGTGCGATCAAGGAGCTGTTTTGGGGCATATTCTTACGCAAAGTTTTGCAAAGTCACCAGATGTTCAAGTGGAGGGGTGGTAGTGGGTGGGGAGCGCGGTGGGCGTGCTGGGCCTCCCAACCCTTCTGCTGTGAGCGCGTTGCGGAACTGTTGCTGGCAATGGCAGAGGATCAGGCAGGCGCTGTGTCTGGGGAATCGCGTGTGACATGGAGGGGAGAGCTCAGTCTGTAGCATGGGAAAAAAAAAATGAAGAGGTGCTTGAGGTGGGAATGGAGAGGTGGTGGCTGCTGCCAAGCCCTTTGTCACAGTGCTGCCAGCAGCAGTTGTACTGGTGCTCAGCGAGGTCTCTGCACTTCAGCTGGGTGGTTCTGCCTGTTCGGAGGGAGTCTGGCTCTGCCCCGTCAGCCTGGCGCCCACCCAGTCCAGCACAGCTCGTGTGTGGTTACGTGGCGTTGTGGGTGACATGAAGCAAGGAGCACCAGGCTTTTTGCAAAACAGGGGGGACATCAGAGTGGCCGCTGTGCAGAGCGGGAGGAAGAGCTGGGCTGGCTGCACGAGTGAGGAGGGCTGTCCAGGAGAGGCTGAGGAGCAGCTGCTGAAGGTGGCTGCGGGCGGCGCAGCAGATTGCTGGTGTGCACCGTCACTTACTCCGCTGTAAACCTGCGTCATAACCTTAGCCCAGTAAAATATTATAAATGGATTTTAAACTGGTGTCAGTGTTTGCTCCTGGTCTTTGTGACGGACCAGCTGGAGTTTGTCCTGAAATCTGCAGACAGCGTTGTTCTGGGTCCCAAAGGCCGAGCCTGCCTCTCCCACCGTACTGCGCACTGGGAGCTGCAGAGCTGGTGGACCAGCGGAGTTACAGAAGCCTGGCTGGAGGAGGAGGAGAGAGGGTGAAGGCTGATTAAATTACTGATTACAAATACTGAATTAAGTCCACTTGCAAGGAGTCTTTGACTTTCGTGAAGCCATTAATCTGTAGTTGTGTGACAAGTGATTTCTGTGAAAACTTCCAACTTCTTAGATGGTCGTTGAAGGGTTCCTGGTACTGTTTTTTTACTGGTGTGTTTGTATGGCTACTTGGGAAAGTTTTGCTGCACAGTTATAATACAGAAATGATGACTAGTGGATAACGCATGTGTTCATACACAAATATGTCCATTCAAGGCAAAACCCAGCTGTTTTACAGGACTCAGTGAAAATAAAAATTATTTGGTATCGCTTGAGAAGATCCTGATTCGTAGCTGCGTTTTGGTTTGGAAGGAAAAATAAAAGCAGGGTGGGACAGCATCGTTAGGGTCACAGCCGGATTTCGGCGTCAGGTGAGAAAGCAGCAGGGCTCGGCTTCTGACTCCTGGCAAACGGGCAGCCGGCCCGGGGGGGTGGGGGGCCCGCTGGGGCGTGCGGCCTTGCCCAGAGCCGTTCCCTGCCCCCGGCCCTTCACGGCTCCCGCCGGAGCGAGATCGCTGCCGTTTGCTGTGCGGACTCGGGCTTTGCGGCCTTCCCGCCCCGGGAGCGGCCTGGGGTGTCCGCGCGGTGGCGGTCGGGGCGCGCGGCCGGCGGGGTTCGCTTCCCGCAGCCGCCGGTTCCGCCGCGCGGGAG
>Ga0065711_1037513_pt1 | contig 19763 bp, 10 predicted proteins | sample Hoacrofraction12_FD_59098 | JGI IMG/M metagenome (GOLD analysis project Ga0065711, IMG submission 59098) | Hoatzin crop microbial communities from Cojedes, Venezuela - Epithelial fraction 12 v2 (version 2) | ecosystem: Host-associated > Birds > Digestive system > Esophagus > Crop | place... | reverse complement strand
CCCCCCTGCCGAAGCAGGGTCACCTACAGCAGGCTGCACAGGACCTTGTCCAGGCGGGTCTTGAATATCTCCAGAGAAGGAGACCCCACAGCCTCCCTGGGCAATCTTAAGCAATCCTATGCATTTAAGCAACTGGAAGAAAGTCTGTGAGATCTGCAGTTCCTCAGGTTAATTTGCACAGAGCTCTAACCGCAAGCCAGCTCAGAAACAAGCATAATAAAGGAGTTTTTTGTTCAGTAGTGCACATTTATTTGCATACCGAGGAGAATATGGAACAGCTGGTGGAGGTGGTATGTACAGATCCAAAATGGCTGGCTTCTCTTTTTTCAGTGAGGTATCCATGGTGCTTTCTGGTGACTGGGTTGAAGTCGGCGGAGGACTGGTCTGAAATGTTAGACAGCTATCAAACATCTCAGCACTGATTTATCATTCACAAAAAAGATAATTCAATAATCAATAGTACCATTTCATCCCTTAGCAAACTATGATTTCTATGCTTAACAAACATGTTAAAAACTCCTAAAATTTACATTTTCTTCCTCCACCCTAAGTTTTGGCTACTTTTGCAGTCCCTCCCACAGATATCCTATCACAGGTAATGCATTGCTCAATAGTATTTTGCTCTTTCCAGTTCTATTTTTCCTGCAAATTCCATAGACAGAAAAAGCAACAGAGACAAAAACCCTTATTCTATTTTTAGATCCATTAAAATAATGTAATTTGTTAAATACAGATATGATCTGCAACACTTACAAAGCCAGCTCACGCTACCCTTATTCTGTACAGTCCAATGCCTGGGGCGTGGGCAGGAATATGGTAAAGTTCACCAGAAATTGCATGAAATTATATAACTAGGGTAAGGGAAGCAAAGGAAAAATGTATTTGGTATTGCTCATCTGAGCAAGTTTGCCATTTCACTCTTTGTGGCTCACTTCTATGTCCCCAGCATCTTGCCAGGCTCCTGTCTGCTTCTAGGAGAGCAAAGGCTCGAAGGGCCCTTTCACCTTTTGTCGGGCAGGAGGACTGCACTCTCCCCTTCTTGCTGAGGGCCTGCCCAGGCTTTCACTCTGGCCACTCAGTTAGTGGCACCCCTGAACAAGCATCTGCCTTTTACCGGTCAGTATGCTGGAGCCCAGAACTGCCAACAGGCTTCTCCAACCGGCCATTCCACCAGGAAAATGTTGCCTGGCACAGCCTATATCCCAGCCAGCCTCAGCCCTTCACACTGGTAAGCCAGTCCTCACTTTGGGTAACCCCGGAAAACTCAGTTTTTTCACTGGCGTTTTTCTTTTCTTTGATTAAATGGCAGGCACAACGCCACAAATACAAGACACAGGCATTGGTGAAAGGAAAGATGAGAAAGGAGTCAAGCGTGCATTCTCTACCCAGCTTGAGAGAAATCTGCCTGCCTCGAGACACGACAGCCACTGGCTTTTCACGTGCTGATAAATTATCCTCACAGCTGTAGGGAGACTTGTGTCAGAACAAGAGTAGGCATGGGAACTCTCCCCGCTTTTCTTTACTTCAGGTAATCAGTTTAGATTCAGTTAGGTTATTTTCTCCTTCAAGCATTAAGCCCTAAGCTTCCTAATACAACATGTAATTTCTCCACATGGTTGTTTAAGTTAGCAACTTCATTTTCTGTCTGCTCATTACCCAATCTGCGAATTGCGTACAACCAAATCTTATTTAACCATGTAGTTTAAGTAACTTCTTGAAAATCACTCACTCTTTCCCACCATTCACCAGACTAAAAAGATGACAAATATATGGAATAATTTAAGTTATTTCAGAATATATCATAATATGTCATATCAGTGGTTTCAGCAGTTTTGCCTCAGATAAGTTCTCCCAGTGGCTTGCTGACTGATTAAAATGCTCAACACACCTAGTCCCTTTGGGTATTAAGAGAGCATTACCTGAGGTTTTAAAAAAAAAACAAAAAAACAAAAAAAAAAATCACAAACAAAAAAAAAAGAGAACATTTTCCCTTTTACCTAGGAACCAGAAGAGGACAGCCATTTCACCTAAACTTCCTTAACTACACTCAAACATGGGAGCATTTCTGATATTTCTCTTCTTCAAGTTGCAACCAACGCATTCCCATCCCAATGTTAGTTGAGCCAGCAGCCTCTCACCTGCACCAAGGGTGGTTTCCAGCGTAGGTTCTTTAGCGGAGCAGGAGTGAAATGGAAAGAGCCAGTAGGACGTTTCTTAAGCAGCAGCCTAACTCCAGCAGGATTCTCTCGCAACTTTGCCACCAGATTTTTGAGTTGCCATCCAACCTGGAAGAGGATAAAGACATCTTTTATTTGATAGTGCTTTTCTGAAAGCGAACACACAGGAAAAAACTAAATCCCAAGTCAAACTGTCTGTTGTAACATGAACCTAAAGAGACGTAAGAGATCCAAAAAAAAAAGCTAGAATAAAGAGAAAATTTTTTTTTCCCTTTTTTGGAAGGATCTCCTTGTTTTGTTTCAAAGAAAGATCTCTACTTAAGCTGTAAATTAAACATCGAGATATCAAGCAGTGCTCTTTATACCTCAGCTCTGGTCCTAAAAGGATGCATGAATGTGCCTAAATGGAGTAACACAATAATTCACAGTAAACTACTTCTGTCATCTTCCTTTCTCACGTCAATAGGCATTGCTTACCTGCGCTAAGCAAAACCGTAATCTTTTTACCTAACTTCCCAGATGCAAATGTTTTAACAAATACTTGGAGTTTTTTTAAAGCTGTTTTTATCTGCATTCCCATAGACTGTCAAGCCTTAAATACAACACGAAATATTTGAATATGATGCATACAGTGTTTAAACACCAAATATTGCATATTTATTTTATCAAAACATTGCCAAGAATTAATTTTAAGTCCAAGTAACATGTGTCTTGAAAGCAAAACATAAAAGAAGCTTCAAAGACTGCAACAGGAAAACACCAGAACCGTCTTCCGACCCCACCCATTCAGAATCTGTGGGAAGTGAGCTTTGCAGAGCAAGTGTAAGGGACGACTGGCAAGGCTGTTTGTTACTGACCACAGTTTGTCGATTAACCTGGATCACTTCATCACCAGCATGAATCTTCTGAGATCGATCAGCAGGGGACTACAAAGAGGAAAACAAGAGCCATGTGCTTCAGCAGGTTTTCTTCCCTTCCATAACAATCCCAACCAAGTTAAGCCAAAGGTTGTATCTATAACGAACAGCATTGCCACAAATTTCCATGCAGCCAGATCACACATGACATTCACTGATGACTTGAGAAATGCAAACGAATTCAATTAATGATTTTTTTTTTATATATATATAACGGGGAACTACATGACAAGGGAGAAGGCATAGTCTACATCTGTCGCAGGCCAAATTGTACTTCAGTCATGGGATGGCCTCCACTGTCTTTCTGCATCCAGTTTGTGCTGTAGTTCCAGACAGCAGTGGCAGAAGACTGAAGACAAGGTTTGGGTCTTAACACAGCAACTGTCTTAAACTTAGCTTTCAAATAAGTGTACACTGATTTTAAAAACAAAGTACACACTAAGATTTTGAATGTACAGAACAAAGGACCAAAAACCCTCCAACCCACAAAACAAATCCATTTCACTTTCCCTTTTTGTTTCCTAATGTAAATAAGAGCTACCACCTTTTATGTGAAATTACCTGCCTGCATCAGCAAGGTCAACAGATAAAATATGTTTGCACACATCAAGTGTTCGTAGACAGGTATTTTTCAAACACCCATCTAATAACAATACACCTTAAAATACAATTTTTTTAGAACAAAAAACAAGCTCTGGGGAACCATTAGCAAGGAACAGCTAAATGTGTCAATATTTATTTAGATTTATCTACGGCTGGTGCCATGCACCAGCTATCACTGCAGTTATTATAAACAATCTCACTGCTATAACACACCAACTTGGACCAGCCTTGACAACACCCAAAGCACAGTGGCATACTGCCTTGGTATACTGGACCCTGGTCACAGGACTTGTCCTCCCATTCCCCCCCACCCCATGAGTAACCACCTGGCAGCAGGCCAGCTCTTTCTAGTGACTCCAGAACTAAGCACTTGGATTAAGGACTCCCTTCTCCTCGTCATCACACCTTCAGAGCTCAAGTAAGGTTTTTGTTAAAACGAACTGTAGGAATAAACAGTGCAACAAGGGAAGAAAACGTGGGGGAATTTGTGGGAGGCTCCAGCTACCATGAGTAATCCCATTTCTTCATTGTCTTCTCGCTTCCTCCGAGAGGAAATGCCTCCGTGGAAGGCTGCATATATATGAGTCAACTAAGATCATGAAAAAATGCTGGGCCAAAATCGAGTTTGTGAAAAACAAAGCTCATTTCAAGCTGTCCTTTGGGCAATCAGCAGCCATATGGGTGAGGGACCCTTGCACAGAGAACTCCTACAGTCAGTGCCAGCTAGTACAGCAGACACTGCAATTGCTTTGTGAGAATAGAGGAAAGAGCAAAGTTTAGATCTAGGCCAGCGTGACACGGGAAGTCATAAGCAGGACTGCACAATGCAGGAATCCTCTTGGCTGACTGGTATCACATGCATTGACCTCCCCCGTCCTTCCAATGTACAGTGCTGTTAATTTTGGGGTGCAATTCCACTGCACTCCAACACAACTGCTTCTGGGGACAGCTACTAAAATACCATCCCAAACCTAGCAAGGAAATTGAGCTAAGAGCCAGCCTGATCCCATGCCACCAGAAAGATACCAGTTGTTTGCAGCTCTCCATAACTTCTCAAGTGCTGTTGCTCCAAAGGAAAGAGCATCCCCAAAGGAAGAAACAGTGTTCATGAAAGAAGTGGATGTTTAGGTCAACACTCAAAGCTATAGGAGCAATACAGTCCCACTCCTGGCCTCCAAAATATGTATGCACAGGGAGTTTGGTGGCAGTAAGTGTTACATTCTTACACATTTATCAGATGTTGAAATTGCTGTCAAAGTGGCCTTGATCTATGCTGCAGACCCTATACAGAGTTATTCCAGGGCAACAGTGTAAAAGCTATAAAAGCTTTCAGTTTTCACTCTGAACTGCAAGCACAGATTCCCACCCACTCCTCCCTGGCCCCTGGACTTGGCAGGGGTACAACTAGAACCACTGGTTCTTTCCTATTCACAAAACAAAAAAAAAACAAAACAAAAAGCAGGCATCACTGCAAAAGCCAAGTTCCTCTGCTCCTTTTTCTTTCAGCCACTGCTCCTGTAGAGCATCACATACGAGCCCCAGCTGCTGGACAGAGGTCCACTGCAATGACTGCCCAGACGCCTTTAATAGTCTTAGCTACAGCGAACTCACAGTATAGGAATAAAATAAGCAACCATCTGCAGCAAAAAATAGTTGCCTATCACGCCGACCATTTCCTTCCAGCAGACTGCTCAAAGTCTTACTTCTTTGCAGTCTTTGTACTTTGCAAGGTAAATTTGTCACTGGACAGCTCATTGATTTCATTACTCTCTACCGCATTTCACACACTACACCCAGACATTCCCTTTGGAGGAGATTGCTTTTGCCAGCAGAGAGCAAATATGTTCAAAACTTTGTTAAGCAAGAAACCATAAGCACTCGGAACAGCAGATACAGTAACATATTAAAGCAATTTATTTTAATGCCAAGCGTTTGAACTCATGTACTTGCAGAAACTGGTTTAATTACACTAACAGTGAAACATGCAGACACAAAATATTTACAAATTACGGATAAACAAATGATGTATCACACAGTATTTAAAGCAGTAATATCATGAAAGTCATATGTATAACAGGAAAAAGTAGTAAAAAAGTCAAACTCAATCAAAGCTTCTGTCAGATAGCCTGAGTTAAACCACATTTGCTCACTTACGTTCTCTGTAGTTCCAGTAATTACATGTAATCCATCATAAGTTGATTTGATGTACATTCCCTAAATGTAAGCAGAAAATTAAAAACAAGGTTAAAGGCAAAAGATGGCGTAACTTATCTGATTAAACACCTGTTGGCAACAGACTCAAAACATTATTAAAAACACTTAACAATTCACACATTTACCCTAGAAAAGTGTGTGGTCTAATAGTACAATATTCTAAACCTCTTCACAGATCACTTTTATTGTAATTAATTATAATATCTATAATGCAAAAAAAATGTATGGACTGCAATTTCACTGTCTGGTTGGTAATACCAAACACTGTTGGTTTTGCTGCCTTGTCGGTTTTGGCCTTGAACAAAACTTTATTTTCTTAATGCCCTGCCTCCATTAGAGAATTACAGGTTTTAAAAGAGGGCCACCAGCTCTCTCCATGCAAAGCACACTTACACCAGTGGGCTACAAATATTGTCTACATATTCTTTTACAATTTCTCTTGGCAAGTCAATATACAGAGTGCCTTGTAACCACAGTGCTGACATCAGCAATAAAAGCTCTGCCAGAACCAAGTATTTGTGTCTGTATATGCTAAAGCTGAGTGCAAATGCAAGGACAAATACAGATGAAGTCGGTGATCATATGAACACCAAATTAAAAATCACCAACAGGCTAGTAACTAATAATTGCACAGATTTCCCCAGAAGAGGTGACCAGTACATTGGTTTCATCATGTCTCCGCTTTTCCTACCTACATCTGTTGTTAGAAGCACTCACATGAGCTGTAAAGAACCAGCTGTTATTCAGGAGTTGCAGGCAGATTATCTGCCTCATGTTACCACTTTTGCTTACGAGTATAAGGAAAAATACAAGATTTTTTTTTTTGCCCCTTCGTCTCCAGCCAGTTGTCTTCCTTGTTTGCCTGCCAGTATCCAACTGTGTGCAGCTACCTGCTCGTTTCTTACTTAGTCCAAGCTAGGCTGACTCTGCTTCATTGTAGCATAGAAGTCCCCATAAATTCAAGAATGTATGACCGACTCAGTCAAACCCACTGGCCTAGGTAAAACTATATAGCACGCTAAGACTGTAAAGCTTCCTCTTTACAATGTTCATCTCTTCTGCCTTCAGGGCTGGGGTGAATACAAATGCATTTAAGAATTTAAATTCCCTCCAACTCTTTCTAACATGTCTGTTCCCCAGATAGGAAATCTTGGTAGATTTTAAACTCGGTTTCTCACAACCAGCACTCAGCTGAGCAGCATCTACTGAACTAGACTCAGTAATGCTACACAGCCACCGAACGTTTAAAAATGATTTCTCATGTTCCTGCTAACAGCAAACCTCAAAAATCCTCATATTCTTCACAATCTTTCTATAAACACACATAAACATGTGTCTTTCAAAAACACAAACACCATTTCACATCACCTTGATAAATGCCCCCCCGCCCCATCCCCAGAAAACAGCTAGTTAAGGTAACGTGCAAAAATAAAACGACTGATTTCACAAGCAGTTGTAAATTACCCAGTATCCTGGTTAAGACACAAATCTGCAATACTTCACCATCAAAAACTGTATTTGGGATCAAACTTACTAACATGCACACTCATCTCTGGCAGCCACTCCAGCACACCACATGAGAATTTTCAGAGTTCCTCTCCAGGTGACCTTCTGTTCCCCATAGGATATTAATGGTTTTGAAATATCTTGCAATACACACACATACAGTGGCTCACGAGACTACCTGTTAAACACTGAGGACATCAGGACACCCCAGAATGGGTTCTTACCAAGCCTTCCCCAGGTTTAATGTTGGTTAAATGAACCTCCTCCAGACACGCACACTGGCTCATCAACGGGTCTGTAGCTGATCGGATGGCTTTGTCGCAAATGCCATTTAAAGTCTTGGCCTACAACGAGAACATACAAAAAACAGTTACAAGAATTCTCTCCTGGCTTCCTCCTCTCTCAGTTTTTAAACAGAAACGAAAGGAGTTCTAGAACTCAGTCCACTGACAAAGGGTAGTTAAGCATCACCAAAATAGAAGACTCATTTGTACAGATCTATTCTACAATATATTTACCTTCTTACTGTAACCTAGTAAAAAACAACTTGTTTCCATTAGTGCCACCTCATCATCACTAACAGATGCCAACACATCTCTGCTTTAAAAAAAAATATATACACGACAAACAGGAAAAAAAAGGGGTTTGGAGCTTGTTTGCTTTAAGCAAAATAGAACCCATTAAAATACTGAAACATTTTGATGATTTCTTGTGGGAACAATTGACAGTTTTTCATATTGTTCTTTATTTCTGCTATAAGAATAAAACTCACCATGTGTCAGAAAAAGTGAGGTGCTGGCCACTAACTTACCTGCACAAAGCTCTACAGTATAAGGCAGGACATCTAGCATTTAAGTGTTTCAGCTTCACTTCTTTCCACAGTGTCTCTGAGCTGACCTCTTCTGGAATGCTTACGCAGGCAAGGTTCATATTTCCTTTTGACCAAAACATAACTGATCCTAAGCCAACAATATAACTAAAGGCAAATTCTGACCTTGTGTGTGTGTCAGTAAATGATGTCAGAGGCAGAACGGCTTTGTCTTGTAGAACTTACAACTAGCATAATGGCTAATTAATCAGGGGGAAACAAAAAAAAACAAATCATAGTCCAAATTTCATTAATACCCCACAGCGTATTTTGGGTCTTGACATTAACTGAAACAACACTGAAGCTCAGAGTAAGGTACAAAAGCTTAAAGGAGAGGGGAGCACACAGTACAGTAGTTCGTTACACATAGTTTGGGAACCAGCCACCAAGGGGCTTGTATCCCTCAGTCAAAGTACACATATTTCATTACAGAATGGGGGGAATTGGCTCGTAGGAAGACATTGGTTTGGATTACAACGGTCTCTGGAAACAATAGTTCCAACGTACTTCGTTTTGTTGTACATCAGATTTATAGAGCAACAATAAAATAAATCAAAACAATGCTTAAGTGTGAATGCGAGGAACTGCTCAAACAAGGGAACTCCCAAAAACAATGCCTACTTCCAGTGTGGGTGTGCACAAACGGAAAAAGAAAGATGCAAAAAAAACTCCCTTTTACGTGGTCTCATTATTCATGGACAAAATTATTTTTAGTTATTGTGCTACTAAATTCCTAAGCATCTATGAGCTAGCGGAAGGCCTTATCAAAGAGCACAGCCTGGTTCATATCAAAAGCAGGAAGCGATGATTAACTGTTACAAAATATAAAAAGCATTCCATTACGCTCCTCATTTGGTCACAAGGCTGCTTCAAATAAACCTGAAAACTCAAGCTCAAGTACAATCAGAGACAGAATTTCAGTTCTGTGTCAGGGCAGTTCTTTTACATGAAGAAGCTTAGTAAGGCATAGTGTCCGCTTAAGGCACTAAATGCACATCACAGGCATAATTGGTTTATTTAGCCTAGAATCTTTCTACAGTACTAGGCCTTCCTTGAAAATCTGATGTCTAAATGCTCTTAAAAAAAATGACTGTGCAATGAAACTTCAAGCAATAATTGACCTGGTGCTATTACACACACTACTCATCTGTTCAAATTTCATTGATTTCCTGTACAGTACAGAATATTCACAAAATGGCCCCTAACTATGTTTACTTGCATGACATGCTTGTACGTGTGGGATTGGAAAGCTGTTGTCAGTACAGGCAGCGTAGAAGCCACTGAAACAAATGTGAACGCAGGCAGCTGACTTTCAACAGAAACATGTGCTTACCACAGTCTGAACTTTATCTTCCATGTCAGCTACAGTGCAGTCCTAAAAACGAAAGAGCAAAAGCCCTACATTAACCAATACACATGTAAATGCATGATCCCTCAAAACTGTCACTTCAACCTCAAACTCAAATAGAGTCATTCATGTTGCAGTGATTAACCAGATTAGTTTCACCCAGTGGGGCTCAAATGTACTGTTACACAACTATTTTCTGGCCCTGGTAGAAAGCAATAATAAATCTTGAAAACTAAAAGAACATGAGATTCAATTACAGAAGCAGCTTCTTCCAAAAAAGCAGAACCCCGCACAATAAAACGCCTCTGAGAAGGCTGGGCACATGAGCTTGCCTTACACCAATGAACCCCGACTCAGGCACTCCTCTGTCCCGTGCATCAAAATGGATCCTAAACATATTGTTAAAAATAGAAAAGTGATTTTTTTTTTAAAAAAGATGCTATCGACGACATTCCTGAGGGCCAGAGGACTTCACACAAAGCATTATTTACACAGCCCAGGTACAAAAGTCTTTGAACTGAAACAAGTTCTTGTAACAGACTACAGAATTCGTCATTGTTTTCTGCAAGAAGAGATGAACTACAGAATAGTATTAGATTCTCAGATTAAAAAGTTAAAACAGCAAGTAAATAATGAAACAAGAGTTACAAAATCTATAAGGAGAAAACTCCCAAACCCCAACCATTTAAATAAGCTTAAATTCTAAAATGTTTGCCATTGAGGTCTCAACCTGTGTAACTACCACACAATGCCGGAGAGATACATCCAGGAGCTGTTAATTGAAGCTGTTCCACACTTCTATTCATCCTCAGCACTTCTTCTGTTCCTTCCTAGCTCTATTCTCTGCTTTTAAATACAGAAATCCAAAGAAAAAAAACAACCCCATACAGTCCTGCAGATATGGACACACCAGGGATATACAAAACAGCTCAGTTATGTTCTTTTTTATGTTTTCATAGTAAACGTTCACTGTTTCATATCTGTTCACTGTTGTAATGACCACCAAGGACTGAGGTCATACTTTTTACATTTTGTCACCACAAGCTTCAAGACCTTTCCTGAACACTACTACAAAATTTAGTCTTCATCATTGTGCATCAGCATAATTTTTTCTGTTAAATACATCCGCATGAATGAATAGTGAATGTCATCTACAATAATGCAGCCCAACTGCTCAATATTGCAAAGTCCTGATTATTATTCTAACTTTAAAGTTTGCCATAAAACTTTAAGAAACAGTGAAATAAACTCTGTTCCTTGTATCTAGCTAGCTGTCATTAAAGTCAACTAGAATCTTACTGCGTTCCCGCTTTGCTTTATTATTCACCCACTTTTAGGCATCATTAATGGTTATGCAGCACAACATTGGTTCCATAAGAGCCACACTGGTCTCTTCTCCATTATGAGAACTGACCATTTATTCCTAACACCACTCTATCCTGTAATAAGTAATACTTCTGAAGTCTGAAAACTCACCTAAAGATTTTTCAATGCTATCTCTCTCTTCCATATCAATGGACTCCTTCAGACCATTCTAATATATCTGCAGTGTCCCCGTACAACATACTGTTGATTCTTCCCCCATTCATGCTTTTTCTCACATGCACCAATCCCCTTCTTTATTATAGCTCATATCACATTGGCAGAGAAGTACTCCGATGCTTTTTAAAAGGCTAGGGTTGTATTCGCCAGCTTCCATTCCCCTGCCATCAAAGGCTGATTTAACTGACAGATTAGACACCATTTTTAGTAGTTTTATTAATACAGTTCAGCAATCTCATATCTCAGTTCCTGTAGCACTCTGGGTGAACACCATCTGCTACCAGAAACGCTTACTGTTCTATCTCACAATCTGCAAATCTGTAGCTGTAAAGCACTGCCTTTCTGCAACTGCACACGCAGTGACCGAACAAGAAGGGCATTCAGCAGCAAGCCAAACTTCTGCATCTTTGAACTTATAATATCCAGACACTACCCTTTCACAATGATCCAACTCATATAATAGGGTGTCATCATAGCTTGACAACTCACAGGATATTTCTGTCCTTTAACATCATCCCCCCAAAACAGGGAGAGAATCACCCATGTCATAGGAGGCCATGGATTAATGGCTATGAGCAAGCTCAGCAGGAGCCAAAGCCTGCACATCGTGTTTCACAGCCAAAGCCATGGCACGTTGTCAGAATGGTTTCGAAAACAGGCAGTATTATTCAGAGAGCAAAATTATGTCATTTGCCATGACTGCCACAGTTGTTATGTGTTCTTTTAGCTGTTACCAATATGAGTGCTCATCACGCAGCTGATAGATGGAAAGTGGTCTCGCACTATGGGCAGAAGAAGCGCGGCTAGCGGGATTTGTATCATAAAGGTGGCAGCTCCTTCTACTACATGCAGCATTTCCCATCTGACAGCTCAAACATTCTGTATGGGACAAGACCTAAGAAGTCTGCAAGTATGAATATAATAACAGTCATATTTTTGTTTAGAGTTAGCACTGATAACTGGTTTTCAACATGTTGTTCGGAACTTGAAGATCTTCAAATGCAGACCAATTATTTCAAAAACTAACCCTCTTTCCATTAAAGCTCAAGAAAATATGAGTAGTCTTTAAACCATAATCACTTAAGATATGGCCAGTGATAGCAAAATGGGAAATTAAGTGGAGAAAAAAACCACAATTCAGAAAAATGGACAACTGAAACTGAACTTCGTGGACCTTTAAAGTTTGAAGTAAGCTCTCATTTCCAGATCTGCCTTCCAATTAGCACTCTGCACACAGCAAGTACATTATTTCTCCAAACATCCCCCTTCCTTCCTTTTTGGAAAGCAAAGAGGAAAAGAACTCAGCTGACCTTCTGAACAGTAGTAGTGAGATCCAAGCAGAGCTGAATGATTCTGTTCTTCATTGATGAAAAGTCAGCAATACCTGTAAATGGGGTCCTGTAACAAGAGAAAACTCCCCTTAGATCGAAGGGACCAGTCTCCTCCCATCTTACCTTGTCAGCAAGGAACAGAAGGTGAGAGCAAGAGCTGTAGTTCCGACATCCACACAAGCATGAGGACACAGTTTTACAATATAAATATTCCTGACTGCATAGCCCCCCTCCATCCTTGTGCCAAAATTGGTGAATGTCTAACCCCGTGGTAAGCAAGTTCAGAGAGCAAAACCAGAAGAAACTGTCAATTTTCCAACTATAGTTTTCTCAGATGTATGCTCGAGTCGGATCACTGACTGTATTGTAAAAATCACACCCTTGGAAGGTAGAAATCTACTCACTTGGGCAAACCCAAGTCTTTGATTACTAAACTTAAACTGCAGAGAAATAAAAATTCTCTAAAAGAAGAAAAACTATTTTCTCATTTTACACTCAGAGGTGCAGTGAGGCTCAATCTTAGAAAAGGATCATTACAGGTAAGGTAGCTTTAGAGCCTATAGAGTCTCATCTCAGATCCTCCAGACAGCTGAAAGGGCTAGAAGGGTGGTTCAGAAGCAACCCCAGCAGGTTTGGGAATGGTCAAACCAGCCACCTTACTGACAGTGTGTTGCAGAAGCGATTTAGGGCAAGCTGCCAGCAACAAGGTGAGGGGAGAGGACCAGGCAAGAGGCACAAGCTGTTAACGTCACTGCCTGGACACAGAAACAACTCCTTGATGGAGAGCAGGGCTACTGAAGGACAAAAGCTCTCCTTGCTCCGAGTCCCCATGCAGCTCTGCTCCTAACCTTCCTTCTCAGGAAATCTGGCAAAGGGTCTGAGAATTTACGGTCATCTGTTATCACGGACAGCATCCCGGCCAGCACCCGACCGGCTCTATTGCCTGTTTGCTTCCGCTGCAGCTGTCACAAAACAACTCTGGCTCTTGCCAGGAAAAAAAAAGCTAAAGAAAAACAAAAAAAGCCCAACAAAAATACAAACCACAAAACAGGCAGAGGGAGAGTTTCTCCTGCTGCTCAGCTTTCAAATTGCAGAGCTACAGCCATGATTTCAGAACATCAAAAAATCTTTTAGAAAGGGACCTGCCAATGACAAGTAATTTAGAAGCTAGAAGGGGAGAGGAGGAAGTCACTTATATGAGAAACTGACCTGAACAGGAAGACTCCTACTTTTATAAATATCAGTTTGGAAGCAATGTTAACAGTTTCACTGGGTTTACCAAGAGTGGGAGAGCAAGAGTAGATACCCTAGATTAAATTTGTGCACTAAAGGCCTTCTGGCAACACCATAAAAAGGGATGAGTGAGGTCAAGAAGATCTTTATATGCAAGCATCTAGAAACTGCCCTACAAGGAGAAGCAATTTGTTATAGCAGTAAGTTAGAACACATTTTATTCTTACCTGTCCAACCACGCAAGCAAGGCTTTAGCAGCACCAATAAGCTCTACCACAGAAGTAAGGAATTCATTGGGGGGCTTGCGAGACGTATTTCCATCGTAATTTGAACTTTTTCTACGGCTGCTGATGTAATTTTGCAGGTTGTTGGATGATGCTCGCAGCTTGAGAACCAGGTTCTTCATATTGTCTGTTTCAAGGCCATAGTTCTGCAAGGAATATTAAGCTTGATAAATCATAGAATCACAGAATGCTTTGGGTTGGAAGGGACCTTTAAAGGTCATCTAGCCCAACACCCCTGCAGTGAGCAGACATAAATCTCCCTATTGAGTGCTCCTATTTATTATACCACAAGTTAAACTCATATGGGGTAAGAGGTCTGAGGATTTGTCCAATTTTTTCTGTTTGGTTTTTTTTTTTTTAAATTAATTCTAATATTTGTTCTACACTACAGCCACTAAACAACACTTTTGTGGGTGCCAAGCCCCCTCAGTTTCTGACATTAATGAGATTTGAGGACACTTTTCAATCAGAATGAAGTCCCAGTGTCCTATTGGGACAGATGTCATTTACCTTTAAAATTCAGTTGGAGTAACAGGATTGTGTTGTTTTTATTTTTGTTAAAGGAAAGCAAACGTTTTTTCTTAAAATGTTATCTATACTGCGGTACATAAACACTCAACTAACATTTCATTCACAACTAAAGATAAGTTTAATCTGGCAAGAGAGGAAAACATCAAGAGGAAGCAAATGTAATTTCACAGTCAAAAGCTGGAATAAATATTTGGATCACAAGTTTTTAGCAACTGTGCTCCCTGATTACAGCAGTGCAATTATTTGCAAGACTGAATTAACACTATGCATAGTAATTAAAACCATTCTTAAACATTGTATTTTTCATTCAACAGTATTTTTATAAAAGTTTTTGAAACCTAAAAAATATGTAAATCCTGCCTGTAACTTCAACTCTATAAATTCATATACAACCAATCACACTCCATAAGATTAAAACCCAAATGTTTTAAGCAATACATTGATCATCTCATTCAAAACACATCAGAAATGCTATACTGTATCTGCTCTGAAGACAACTCAATTTTGTAATCAAGATTTTCTTCCTTTTGTTGTCAGTGTGCAAATGTGTGAACTGCGTAGCACTGTGTTGCCGAGTATCTTTGTTTCTGAGTCATCCCACCTTGCAAAACCTCTGAGGGCATCTTCTGAAAGTTCTCCCAGGAAATGCTGAGCACTTTTAGAGCTGTTTTAGAATGGAAATTCCTGCTTTTCTTAAAAAAAAAAACAAAAACAAAAACAAAAAAAAACCCACACCACCAAACACCAAAACAAAAACAAAACAAAAAATTCCACCCAAAAATACAACAAGCTCTGCCTTTCTGCAGATTCTTGCTTCCAACCTCCAAGTTCCATAGTCAGCTATACTATCTACTCTTTCTCCTTCCCCCCTCAGAAAACTCAAGCAACTAAAGCAAATCTTAATTCCATTTAATTCCAACTTTCCAGGGGTTCCCAGTGCCTCCACTCAGGATCATAGCATCACCTAGGCTGGAGGGGAGCTGGGGAGGTCTCAGTCCAACCTTCTGCTCGCAGCAAGCTCAGCTGTGAGCTCAGAGCAGCTTGTTCAGGGCTTTATCCAGTCAGGTCTTGAAAACCTGCAAGGACAGAGACTGCACAACCTTTCTGGGCAACCTGATCCACCCTTTGACTGTCCCCAGGGTGAGAAAGTGTTTCCTTATGCCCAGTCTGAACATCTTGCTTCGACTTTTGCCCGAAGTCCCTCATCCTCCCACCATGAACAGCCCAGCTCTGCCATCCCACCAGCCATGTTCCCCCGCACGGTGGGTGCTGGGGATCTGCTGTCAGGCCTCCCTGAAGCCGCCTCTTCCCCAGGCTGAAGCAGTCCCAGTCCCTCAGCCTCTCCTCATGAGCAAGTGCTCCAGCCCCGACCAACCTGGTAGCCCTCCGCTGAGCTTGCTCTGGTTTGTCCTCCTCTTCCCCGTACTTGGGGACGGGGGGCATATGTAAACTAATAAGTGCCAAGTAAAGGGTGCTAATCACTCCCCTCCCTCTCCCAGCCATGCGTCCATTAATGCACCCCGGGATGCTGCCGCCAACTTCTTTGCTGCCGGAGCACACTGGTAACTTGTGGCTCCTTTCCCTCTACAGTCAAGCATACATAACACAGGCTGGAACATCTTAGATTAAGTCATTCACAACAGATGAAATAGAACCTTTGTCCCAAAGAAACCCACCAGTGTAAGGAGAGGTTTTGGCTACTCAGCTGCCTCTAAAATACTTACCACCTCCTATGGATAAAATCCCAGTGGGTGCAAGCTGCACAAGTGCCTCCCTCCTCCCCCTGAGGGCTCTTGGCAAGGAAGTACCCTTAAAGTGCAGCCAGGAGTAGGGGTTGAGAGGATATATCACATTAAAAAAATGCCACTGTTGCAACAGCAAAGGATATCCTTAAATTTTCCGGGATTACGCAGAGGGAAAGATTTGGATTACTAAAGAATGTTAAAGTACTTGCACACTGTCACGTGTGAATTTATCACCTTTTAACAAAAAAAAACAAACCAACCAAACAAGAGCATCATTCAGATGCATTTCTTGCAGTTAGTTTTCTCCTCCTCACAGACCATTGCATATTAGCCTGTTTTTGGAGGAACACCCCACATCCAGACCTGTTGGTGAAAAAGTAAGTTCCTGTGACCACAAGAATTGGAAAGCAGACATGTGCCAGATATCTCCCCCTTTAACAGGGGAATTAGAGGATGCTGACCCCATTCCTTCCATAAACAGACAGAAAATACAAAAGATTTTTTTTCTGTACAGTGGTATAACCACCTAATCACACTTGTCAGAACTTGACAGAGTCTTCACATATTTAAGTATCTCCAGCTCTTTCTTTCTGTCATTCAGGTGCAGAAATTGTGCCCACGACCTGTGGGTGCCTGCAATTAGAGATGGCCCCAGCATTTAAGCAGACATACGTCGATATATCAAGTCAAGATTTTGGCTTTGGCCCCAAAACACTTACTCTTTATCACACCTCTCTCACCTTATTTATACAGCAAGTCACTCTGGTATGATTTTTCCAGTTCAGCTACTTTTTAACTAAATTTTTCATGCAGTTCTCAGTTTTCAGGTGGATTTCAGCAACACAGATGTTGCCTCTGGAGGTGTAGTGGCTCCAGCTTATGCAACTGGTCTCCTCAACAGCCTGTCAAGGGCACATCACAGCCAAGCTCTCCAGTCACTGCACTAAGCTTTCCTCCAACTGCCCCCAGAGACTCTGTGGAGCGCACCTGAGATACCTAAACCAGCAGTTTGTGCTCTAGGAAAAGTCTTGGCTAAGCACTACGCCTATCCAGTGCAACTGGGAGCACTCAATAGATGCGACCGAATTCTCCAGCTACGGATCAGCCTGGAGGGATGAACTCTCCCAGAACAAAGCGTCATCACAACCCAAACTACCTCTGCTTCAGGGGCAAGCCAGTCCCCACACGTGTTTTCTCTAATACACAGAAAACATTAAGTCCCTTCACCAGATATAGCAATGTTTCTGTCTAAGCTGACGCTATCTGCCCACCTCACAAATACCTACCTATTTCTGCTATTTCTTGGCTCCTTCACTTGCAGTGTCCAGTCCATTGGGAGGGCTGGATTAGGGAACTAAACCATTCAAAAAGCCTGTTCCCTTCTTTACCATAGCGTGCTCTCAGCTGGCTTAGCTCCCTGAAGTAGCTCGCCTCAGGGTCAGGTGAGTGCAAGCACAAAAGATCATTAATCCGGGGGCAGGAGGGGATGGAGGCAGCAGCTGACTTGGATTAATTTAACTTGTCATGGAGCTGTAGCCCCAGTTCAGGACAGATAGGAATGTTGATAGCATGGCAGAACACCAAACAGCCTTTACAGCGACACACAGTTGAAGGGCAGAGCTTAGCAGGCTTTTTTGAAATATTTCTACATGACCGAGGGTGAAATATTTAACAGATTATTATTTAAGCAACCAAAAGGGTTTAGATGTTGCTCATGAACCAAAGAACGTGTCACATTTTCCTATTGCTCCCGATTTAAAACATCAAAGTCGCTTTCATCGAAACAGAGGCTGAAGCCCGCGGTCAAGAGCACCCCATGTCAAACATTCCCAGGCTGTCACTCATTAACCTGGGGAGCCACACGCAGGGCTGGAGCCAGCGACAGCACGCACACATGCACGAGAGAGCACGTGCGCACAACAGTGCACACTTTCAAAACTCCATTACATTTAATGAGAAAAAGTACACTGACCAAATAATCGCCCAAGGTCAGGCAGTCAACATAAAATAAAAAAATAGAGAAAAAAAAAAAAAGAGGTGTGGCTAACTGAAGTCAAAGGAGCACAGCAGTTGTGTCAGAGCAGTAGCAGAGCACCAGGTCAGCATCACCCTCCCCTTCACTGCCACGTTCTTGTGCCGCAGGGCAATGAGCTGGATCTGCCGACCCAGCCAAGCAGAAATCAGCTCTGGCAAAAAAATGAATAAAAACAGACTGAATGCCTGCTCAAAAGCAACCCAACACACTGCATGCCTATATAAACACTAGAGTTAACACAAGGTACTGTCACAATCACGCATTCTTGCTCTCTCCCTTTAAACAAAATTGTATCCTAAGGAATCCTTTGGAGTCTCAAATTACCTAATAAACTGTACTAAATACCAGTTGAGACCTCTAGAAAACTGAAATCTTATGAGATGGTGCATAGATGTTGTGCTTTTGACAAGGATTAGCCACTAAAGGTAAGTCTTCATGTTCTATTTTATATTATATTTTATTGCACTGCAAATATGCTGGAAGAACATTATTACCAATGAAATTATCAAAAGGCACAACACTAAAAACTATGTTCTTTTTGTTTTGTGGCTTGTCTGGGGTTTTTTTAGATTGCTTAAAACTAGCATCTCTTCATTATAACCTCAAGAAAAATCAGCCACTTTTTTGCTTCCAAACTCTTCCATCACAGTGTAGGTAAAAATTCAGAAATCTAATCCAAAGAACACATGAAAAGTGAAAATATTTGCATACGGTTTCCTGTTAATGCTTGCATTGTTTAATATTTATTAAGCCCAAACAGGCAAGTCTACTCATCAGGGAAAGATGAGTAAGTATTCAGTTTTCACCACCACTCTAGATGCTTTATATCCCGATTATTTGGCTGAGAAAGCTTGTTTTCTGGATCCCTGACCCTGCTTTTGTGGTTTTGCATGAGTTTCAAAAGCATAGTTATGTATGTTTATTCCTCCCTTCCCCAAATACTTCAGTCAACTAAGAAGTGTCTTCCTCCCATCCCTCTTCTCCCCCAAGCAAATACTGTTGTCAAGGAAAAGATGGAGACACTCGAGTTGATGGCTTTTTCCCCTCTGAGGAATTAGTTTTCTTTGATATGTCCTTTAAATCCCTTAAATAAGTCTTCAACACCTGTTCAGAAAAGTCTATTAGACCAGCTCAAGAGCAACAGAAATGTGTGCTCACAGGAAACCTTCACTTTTATCCCTGTCCACACACACTCCGGCTGCAGCTTTGTTGCACATGCGGCCACGACTGCAAGGAGATGAGGGAACACTGTCTCATCACCAAAGCAGCAGAGAAAGATGCATTCATTTCTTTTTCAGCTATAGGGGTTCTCGAGTTTGCCTGCTGTGGCAGCAAACACCATAACTTGCAGACCTATCTTCAGATTGACAGTGTAGCTACTAAAGAGGGCTCTATCCCTGTAAAATCCTGGGGGGTGTGGGGGTAGGGG
>Ga0065711_1037507_pt1 | contig 19765 bp, 12 predicted proteins | sample Hoacrofraction12_FD_59098 | JGI IMG/M metagenome (GOLD analysis project Ga0065711, IMG submission 59098) | Hoatzin crop microbial communities from Cojedes, Venezuela - Epithelial fraction 12 v2 (version 2) | ecosystem: Host-associated > Birds > Digestive system > Esophagus > Crop | place... | reverse complement strand
GGGGGTACGCTTTCTTTGACCATCTTTTTCCGGCTGACATACCTGTAGAAGCCCTTCTTGTTATTTTTTGCATCCCTTGCCAAGTTCAGCTCCAGCTGTGCCTTGGCCTTCCTGACCCCATCCCTATACAACTGGGCAGCTTCCCTATACTCTTCCCAGGAAGCCAGTCCCTGCTTCCACTGCCTGTGCAGTTCCCTCTTCTTCCTTAGTTTGACCAGCATCTCTTGTCTCAGCCATGCCGGTCTCTTCCCTTCTCTGCCCAACTTCTTACACTTGGGGATCGAGAGCTCTTGCGCTCTCTGGAATACGTCCTTAAAGACCTGCCAGCTCTGTTCTGTTCCCCTGTTCCTGAGGACCATTTCCCAGTGAGTCCTTCTGACTATCTCCTTGAAGAGCTGGAAATTTGCCCTCCTAAAATTTAGGGTCCTGAGTATGCTCTTCGTTATTCCCATTTCCCTCAGTAGCGTTAGTTCCACCAGCGCGTGGTCACTGCAGCCCAGGCTACCTCCGATCTTGACATCCCCAACGAGCTCACTTGCACTGGTGACCACCAGGTCTAGTATCGCATCCCCTCGGGTGGGGGATCACATGGAGGTGGAGGATCATCCACATGCAGATCTGCTGCTTTTGTCTGGATCCACCATCTGCATCTTCCGCTTCCCAGCTCCCTCAAAGGGAAGTTTCAGAGTGGCTCAAATACTGAAAAATCTCCCTGCCTACAGACTGCATCATTTGGAAATGGCTGTGTTAGCTGATATTCACCCCTGTAACTGCACCATTTGACATCTGAAGCTGTGTTTTCATTTCTGGGGAATAATTCACATGCCTCAACTCCCTTCTCTCAGATGTGTTATCCCACTGCTATTCCTTTCTTCTTTAAGCTACAGCTTGGTATTCTTTTAAGTGAACATGACTGCCAATAAAGCAGTCCCCGCTTTCTCCCACTCCCACATCTTCTCCTAGATCATCTGTTGTATTGTGCCATAATAAATATTTGTGTGGTTACATGGTGAACCAGATCAGGAACTGATCCAGCTGAAAAACAGCCCCTGGGGAAAAAAATATGCAGTTTTTCCAATATAGTTCCCCACAAGGTCATACAAACGCTTGTGCTGAAATTGTAAAGAGGTTTCTGTAAGCACAGGAATAACTGACTGAGAGTCGGAACAGGCAACAGTCTGTTTTTTTAAGCTGCTTTACTGGCCTTAAGTGGTGCTATGGTTTGGCATTTGCTTTCACCAGCATTGGTCCCCAGAAAGCACAAATAAACCCCTGTTTTGGGGAGTAAACAGGCACAGAGATACTGAAGGTTCCTCCTGAATGCCCAGGGAAAAGTTCGTTGCACAGCGATATCTAATTATTGCCTGCATTTGAGGCCAAGACCATAACCACCAAGACAGTGTCCTTACACCTGAAGAAAAGCTTTCTCCTGTCAACAACAAACTCAGGGATCCTTTGCAGTCAACTGCTAGCACTTCAGCATCAAAGTGCCTATTCCTCCCTCTCTCATCTTCTCTGGATCTGAGGACTGATGAGACAGAATACTCCCTAGTTACCTATTCCACAGCCCTATGTTGTAAATGGGAGGAGAAAGTCTGGAAGCATTACTGTTTGACTGCATTTCATCAAAAATCCTTTTGAAAACAGCTCACCTCTCCATTTAACAGTTTCTAATAAACTAAGCTTAAAACTAGACCCAGAAAGTCCTGACACTAATTCCCTCAATTTCACTTCTTTTTGTCTCATTTTCTTTCTTCACAATAAAGCGACAGTTTCGCTGCTGATATTTCTCAGGATAGGTGTGATAGTCACTTTTAGTGAGACACATGAAAATTGCGGCCAAATGCAAGCTTGCTGCCATATAAAGCTGTACAGAATACAAAAATGTCCTTCCCTTGCCTCCTCCACTTCAAAAAAAGAGAGTTAAGAATTACTGTTTTCTCCCCGCTGGTTTGTGGTGTGAGACAGTGAGGGCACAAAACTAGCTGATCCCATGAGTGGGAGGACTGACTACAAAGAGAACTCTTTTCTTCTTTTATTGTTTCCAGCAACTGTACAATTTACTTAAATTGTGGCTATCTTTTCACCAGTGGGCTTAATGTATTCAGACTAAGGATAGTGTCTAAAGGAACATTACAATTTACTGAAGAGATTGCAAATCAGCAGTCTTCCCTAAAATCATACACCATCGCTTACCCTTCACTAAACTAGAAACACAGAGGCAGTAAGTTATCATACGCTAGCGACTTCCTCCACGCGGTGTCTGTGCTGTGGCAAGCCTGGGGATAGAGCTCTGACACATACGTTGACGGACATATTTAGCTTGAGGCTGTTTATCTAGTAAAGATCAGGGGAAATTGTGCACCAAGATGACAGGAAGGGACTGATCCTTGTCATCTCTACTATTTGCGTAGCTCTGCTCATTTTGGAGAAAGACGAGCAGGACTTGGCTATGTACCAAACAGGCAAGCATTTTTAGACTTTAAATGGGTTTGAACTCTAGGGATCCTAGAGAATGTAAAATCTACTACTGGCCAGAGACTGAGGAAGTTGGAGGCTTGTATGTAACATATCCTTGGCAAAGCCAGCAAGAAGTCCTGCCTTTGAATTTTTCCTCCAATTCATTCTGTCTCTACTTCTGGCTGTAATAGTGTGGCTCTTTGAGCTGTGATGGTCTCAGGACATAACCAAGGCAATGTTTGTAAGGACAGGTCCTAGTTTTTGCTAAATTAAGTTGTGTATTTGGGTAGAAAAAACAGACAGATTTTCAGGCACACAAGCCCATCTCCATGTCACTGAAAAGTCGGTGTGCTTAGAAGCGTGTCTGAGCTTTTACTAGCCATATCCGTCTAGTCAGAGATGTGACAACTCCCCTCAACATCCCTCTCCTCGATTTGACGCTCAGCTCTCCCCCTGCCCAGTGAAGGCTCCTCTAGCCCCATCTCCATTCTGACAGCACTCCCAGTCTTGTCTGGACCCACTGAGTTTTCATACCTTCATTTCCACCTTTCTTCCCGTTCTTCTCACCCTGCCCCACCACCTCCTTGAGGTCTCCCTGGGCAGATCCTCTGGATCCCCCACTCTTCTTACCCTGAAGCCCCTTTGACAGACTCCTGCCAGGCAGCAGCAGTGCCACAAAACTTTGCCTTCTGCAAGGCAAAGCCACCAGCGAGATTCCTGTCTGGCCAGAGCCACTTTCTCTGCCAGACACTGCCTGCTAACTGCAGAACTATACTGCTGCAGCCATCAGGAGTGAAAATAACCCTTGGAAATAAAGTTCCTTTCAGCTTTGATCATTTCAGTGATAGGGTTCAATCCGCTGCCTGGCACGCGGTCGCAGAGGCAGAGCTGCGAGGATGAAGCGGGGATGGGAACGAAAGGCTGAGCGTAGGGTGAAGGAGGAAAGTGGTGGGCTGAGGCTGAGAGCCGCTCAGGGTATCTGTGCCCTGCAGGGAACGCCAGCGGGTCAGAAGGGAACTTTCTTGCTAGCAGGGAAGCAGCCAGCATACAACAGGCAGTACTTTTCCCTGCGGTACATAATAACATGGCATTTTGTGAGCTTTGTTCACAGCTGCTGTGTAGAAAATGCAGGAACATTTTGCAATATTTTTAACAGTGTTGTGTCATAGCGTTCTCCAGTTCTGCATGAGTAGTTAAAAGGGACAAGAACAGGTTAGGACCCCATCGAGAGAGGGGAAAAAAAAAAGGCAAGGGAAGGAAAATGCCCAAGTATTTGCCTCAATGGGCTATCAAGAACTGAAGGAGGCAGCACCCTGCAGACACCTACAGGCTGGCAGCATGGCAAGGACCCATCACACACCGTTTCTTCAACTGAAGCGAAGACCAAAGAGAGCCCATTGAAAGAAGGGTGATGAGGGGAGAAGAAAGAATTTCTAGCAATGCTCTGCAGAACAGTGAATCTCCCCATATTCAAGCTTGGCTAAGGGCTGCAGTGCAGAGTAAAAATGCCTTAGATAGATAGGATGAAAGGAGAAAAATAATGCCCCGGCCTTCTGCCTAGTGCAGACTGTATGGACATCTGAGCTGCTGATGAATCAACATGAATCAGCCCTATTATACCACAGACCGTGACCATGATGTACACCGAGGTGATGCAGCAGCTGACTCAGAGGCACCTTGCACGTCCAGGGTGAGGCACAGAGCTGGGGACAGCATGCTGTCAGTCATCCCCAAATAAACTCATAAAGCCTGGGCAACAGGCCCAAGGGATTTTGCCCTCTCTGGTTCAAATATCCAACACGTATCATGCCAACTTGTAATGCGCAAAGGCTCACTGACTTCCTTTGAAAGAGCAAGTCCTCCTTCGGGATTGATTTGTCTCACTGGCAAGGTCACTGACAACAAGCAGAGGTGCTGTGACTACAGCCTGGCTCACCATGCTTGGAGGAGACAGGGGCTGGTCACTACACAGAATTTTCTCTGAGGACTGGCCGAAAGGTAGCCAGGGACATGTGTAAAGACCCGTGTGCCTAGCAAGAGCCGCTTGACAGGACATGAACAGAAATCTAAGAGACTACGCAATAGACTACACTGAGCCTTTAAAAAGCAAGGATTGCTGTGTGAACGTCACCATAGACATCTGGCAGCAGAGCCACATAAAGCAGCAAACCACACTGCAAAATAATGAAGAACACATTATGTTTCAGTGGCAAATATGGTTTCTCTAAAATATCCCTCACATGCTGCAGATAATAATTTGATGTCGGCTTGTAAGGAATGCAACTACGTTCCTCTTCCTGGGTCATATGCAATGCTTGCTGGCATGCAAGAAATGCAGGCCAAGCTGTCACAAGCAGATTTGGGAGCATCCCTCTCCAAGGCTATCCCACTGTGGTGCTTCTTCTGTGTTTCACATTCTTACTGGTTGCCACCAGGGATGTGCAGGCCCTGTGTCTGGGCAGCAACAGCTACTGGCATGCCCTCAGCCCTCACTCATCACCCTGGCTGTATGCTCCCCAAGTTGTGACACCCTCCCTGAAGCCACTGCGTGGCTGATATCCCCCGTGGCCTGGTTCTGGCCACGACTCTGCATGTCGGTATGCTTCTGTCCTTCCTCACCACAAGCCCCTCTCTTCAGTACGGAGCAGATACAGACAGAGCTAAACATGTTCACATTAATAACAGGATGAGGCTCTCAGATTGCCATGTTAAGCCTGGACACAAGTGAGGCCTGTAGTAAACAAGGGATCAATGTAAACATGCAAAACTGAGCTAGTTGTCTAGACAACCTTTTTACTGTAGTGGAGAAGCAATTCTGGAGTACAACTCATCTGAATTAATTTATATTTTTACCTTAGAATAGGGTGACTCACATGTTGCAAAGTATTTATTCCTCACCATTGAATCCATCAGTGAATCCTATTCTAGATATCCAATAAGTGGAGCTGTATTTGCTTGCACCATTTCTTACAAATACCCACTCAGATACACTTATATCAGCTCGGAACAGATTTATTCTAGTTTCATTTGCATAGTTGGAGTTAATTCTCACTTAAACATGGCAAAACTTTAGAATTAGGCCTCACACCTGTACTTTCATGCACACTAAAAAGATTTTTTTTCTTTTTTTAGTTGAAATCATGCAGGCTGCTGAAAAAGTGAGCTACATCACACTGGGCGCTGGACACAGTGCTCCTCTTTGGCCTTTGATCTCTTTGTGCAGTATGCTGTGGTCTTTTTGAATATTATCTCACTTGAAAGTAGCAGGGGCTGACAGAGCTGGAATGCCAGGGGACACACCTCAGGCAGGTGGGAACTGTGGACTTCAAGCACTTTCTTTGATATCTGCATGACTGCAGCTAGAGTGAGGGCTACCTTGTCTTTCACTCCCTCTGCTTTTTGCACATGAGGCCAGGCACCTGGAAAGGAACATCACTTTCAACACCAGCATCACGGCAGGTAAGAAGGAAACAGAGATACGTATTCAACACAGCTATGCAATCTGCTACTACCACGTGGTGGCCCTGATCCTGGGAGATGATAGATGGCTTTCAGGGATGGTGCTGCACCAGAGAAAGCACTGCTTGCTTTGCCACTGGCTATGGAAGAACAGACTCAGTAGCATGGGTATCACAGAGAGTTTGACAGTGGTGCCGGTGCAGAGTTGTCTAGTGTTTCTACCTAAACATCATCCTTTCAGTTTTCACATAATTTACAGTTAAGATGTAACAAATCAAAATACAACAGTCTTTACACAGTACCACGTTTGTAATTCTTATTTAGGACAAAGCAGAAAAGAAGAAAGAGAAGTTTTAATAGCATTGTTAATAAATAAAAATTGGGTGGATGTGATCTGGCTTTTACTATATTCAGCACACCAGGTGGTCAGAGGGCCTCTACCTCTGTTGGACAGTACTGATCTTAGCTTTGTATCCGTGCTCTTGAAGATACGCATGCAACAGTGTGACAGAGTGAAAGGATGCCTGAAACAGGTTTTAAGCTTGAATCATAGAACCACAGAATAACTGAGGTTGGAAGGGACCGCTGGAGCTCACCTAGTCCAATCCCCTGCTCAGAGCAGGTCCATCGCCAACGCTGTATCAGGTCAATTGATCATGTTCGCCCTTGCTCTCAGAGCATTTCGCTGGGACTGAGGCTTTGGCAGCCACGATGCTTTTGCCAGCTGAAGCTATTCCTCCTTCACCTCCAATCCTGGTTCTCTCAGTGCCATCCCAGTACAAACATTTATGTAGTCTCCTAAGGAAGTGATTCAGCTGAAATATAATCTGTACCTCCAACATAACAATCGGTTTTTTTAAGCTGGAACTGTTCCCCAGTCCAACTTATTCTGCAGTCCTACTCACAACTGTGCCAGCACGGTGGAGGGAGAGCCAGACAAGGACAAGCAGCCAAGAGGAGGAAGGGAAAGGAGGAGGAAAGATCAAGGAAAATGCCTGCCTGGGCCAGAGCTGCAGATTAATGAATTCTGTGCCAAGCCCAACCCTCAGAGAAGCAAGATTTAATTCCTGTTCAAGCCCCTTCACAACTACAGTTTCCTCTTCTGTACAAGGGGGAGGTGGCTGTCTTCAGAGAGTTTGCAGCTGAAAGATGAAAGGCACAATAGGTATTGCTTATTGACTATTTCCATACCCTTTGGGCTTATTGGGAAAACTCTACCAAATGTATGGTGAATCTGTACATCTGTTAGAAAGGAGAAGCAAGCACAAAGTTGGCCTGAACTATAAAAGAAATAACATTTTCCATCTGCAATAGCCAGACTGGCTGAGCTACAGAACCTGGGGTGTCTCCACCCAACATCTTGTGGAAAGGCACTTTCTTCAGAGTTAGATCAAGCCTGAACAAAGCTGGAATGAACTCGCCTACCTTGGCTCCAGCTTTCCCATTTTCACAGTATTTCCATATTTGTCAAAAGGATTCAAAATGTTATTCAAAATATCTGACACAGAGAGCAACCATGGAGCAAAATACTCTGAGTAAATTCTAGAGTAGTACTAGATTGCTACTGATGTGCTGAAAATTCAGGCAATTGATCCTCGTTAGTGCTACTGCCAACATGCAAAAAAGACCTGATTCATCCCATCTAGCAGCAGGTATTTAATGTAGACATCTGAGTTAGGAGCCAGACCACACTAGTCTCTCTGCGTAGTCCATGAAGAGTAACAAGCACCCCCTGAAGAGAATTCATCCTGACATCTAACTTACCATTTCTATGTAAGCCCATCAGAAGTCAAGACTGCCCTGCAAGCACTACTCAAACGCTCATGCTCATCACTGAGCAGTGAGAGGCTAGACGCACTGCCCTGTCACTTTTGAGTCCAGTCTCAGTCTCTCACTTGTACTGGCCAGAGTTCAAAATGCAATCTGAAAGGCAAATACAAATTGAACTAAAACTTGAGTTGCCAGAGACTATGCTTAATAAAATCAACCCAATACCGAAGCCTGAGCTTATTTTTAAAACTACATGATTGACACGGATCTGCCCAGATTTAAGGATAATACTCCTAACCAGACGATAATATTCCCACACAGATTCAGCAGAAGCTGAGGTCTCCAACTGGTCCTAACTCTCATTGTTACCCTGACTCTAACATCGAATGTATACCTATAAAGGTTTCCAAATGAGGAAGTAGGAATAAGCTTCTAGCTCGTAACTGTCAAAATTCCTAATTCATTTCAGCAGATGTACCATGTAAGTAGTACAGAAAAGTTGCCTTAACAGCTAGGAGTGGCTTTAACCAGAGCCCTGTACCAAACCTTTAGCCTCTGCCTACAGCTATATCGCTGATTACAGGTTCAAACTGAAGGGTGACTAGGAGAGCCACTGCCCACAGAACAGAGATATCTAAGTACATAACAGGCACAATACACGCTGTATACAGACTGACATAAACCAAACTCCATACTGACAGCATTTCTCACAGTTAATATCAAGAGCACAGTTGCATTCCTTTTTAAATAGAATACAGTATTTAAAATTCATACATTCCCTTCCTAAAGTATTAAGAGTAACTTCATTTTCTAGGATTGATTCTATGGACAAGACTTGTACTATTAAGAAAATGGAAAATGTCCTAATTCTATTTCCCTGCTAAATCCAATCCCGCAAATTAGTGCCTTATTCAGAAGCTAAACTCACCCTGCTAATTATAAATGCTTCTCCCCCAATTAGGTAATGGAAATAATAACAAATGACTTAAGTAACTAATCACAGCTAAATAGCACAGCCTGTATTGTGGATACCAAGTATTCCATACTGCAAACATACTCATGGAATACGAACAAGCAAAGCGCAGTCTGTCTGTACAAACCCTACAAGCAGAAGAGGTTACGTTCACTGGGTGAAAAGCAGCCAATAAAAAAATTATTTGGGACTAATATGAAATGCAATTAATATGTCATCATTCAGAAGCTTTCAGGTCCAGTGTGTTACTTTATTTTCAAGATGCTATATGAGCTGTTTTCTGCCTTTGTATCATGCTACTAAAAGATTTTACAAGTGGGTAGTTAAAGAGAACTCAGCAAGACCTGCAAGTAGAATATTTCTGACTTACTCTAAATGCACGCAAAGTGAGAGACCAGACTGAAAGATGATCACACTGCTTTAAACATGTCCCTGAGTGTCATGTACAGTCTGCGCAGTGACTTTTAAGCGTCACATGATTATCATGTAGAAACAAGCTAATCTTTGGTGCATGTTAGTTTGAGGCTTTCAAAAGGCATAATATATTTTCATGTTACCAATCCTGACTACAAAGAAAAAATTAATAAAAAATCCAGTTAGAAGCATTCCTGCATATGAATATGCTGAACACGGTTTTGCACTTTGAAATCCAAGCGCTAGCACATTTAGCTTAGAAATTAAAAGATTCTGGCAGCTAACTAGTCACACTACAACAGGGCAGCAACAAATGGAAGGCAACTTCCATTTTACTCCCTAGCTTGCAGATTATTTGCAATGGTTTATGGACAAAAAGACAGATGAAGCATACCAAACCTCTGCCTTTGCAGTGCAATATTAAAATACCCCTGTATGCTCGTAAGCAGAAGTACAGTTACCATACAAAGAATAAAGAGGGAGGAAGAAAGATTCGTTGCACCTTCTGGTAAGGAGCAATGGCCAGCTGTTCAGACACTCACCTCTGGTTTGCGACACCTGAATGCAGTTCCTTGCCATGCCTCAGCTAATCTGCGTAGCACCGGGAGACCCACTGATTGGCTCTGTGCCTTCTCCTGTAAAATGGCCACCGTTGCTCCACGGCCATGGCATAAGGAAGCCTGGAGAGAGAGAGAGGTGCTGAGATGCTGTGCGCAAGGCCAGATGTGGAGCGGTGATTTAACAGCTGGTTGCCTTAGGATGCAATGGTCCTGATCCTCCACTTTCCTTCTTCCTCTTCCTTGTCTGTATCCCCATTCCCAACCACACAGCCTCAACTCCTCTCTTGTGTAACTTCTGATACTCTGTACCACAAAGCCAATTCAACTCACTAAGCAGCAAAATCTATACTTTGTTTTTGTTTGGGGGTTATTTCACAGAATCATATAATCATAGCATGGTTTGAGTTGGATGGGACCTTAAAGATCATCTAGTTCCAGCACCCCTGGCATGGGCAGACACTGCTCAAAGCCGCATCCAAACTGGCCTTGGACAATTCCAGGGAGGGGGCAACTTCTCTGGGCAACCTGTTCTAGTGCCTCACCACCCTCACGGTGAAGAATTTCTTTCTTACATCTAGTCTAAACCTATCTCTTTCAGTCTAAAGCCATTACCCCTTGTCCTATCACTACATGCCCTTGTAAAAAGTCCCTCTCCAGCTCTCTTGTAGGCCCCTTCAGGTACTGCAAGGCCGCAACAAGGTCTCCTTGCTGCCTTCTCTTCTCCAGGCTGAACAACCCCATCCCTCTCAGCCTTTCCTCATAGCAGAGATGGTCCATCCCTCAGATCATTTTTGTGGCCCTCCTCTGGACCCGCTCGAACGGGTCCATGTCTTTCCCGTGCTGAGGGCTCCAGAGCTGGACGCAGGACTCCAGATGGGGTCTCACCAGAGTGGAGCACAGGGACAGAATCACCTCCCTCATGCTGCTGACCACACTTCTGTTGATGCAGCCCAGGATAAGGTTGGCCTTCTGGGCTGTGAGTTCACATTGCTGAATCATGTTGAGCTTCTCGTGAACCAGCACCCCCAAGTCCTTCTCAGCAGGGCTGCTTTCAATCCATTCCCCACCCAGCCTGTATTTGTGCTTGGGACTGCCCCGACCCATATGGACAACTTTGCACTTGGTCTTGTTGAACTTCACAAGGTTCGCACAGGCCCACCTCTCAAGCCTGTCAAGGTCCCTCTGGATGGCATCCCTTCCCTCCAGCGTGTCAATGGAACCACACTGCTTGGTGTCGTCAGCAAACTTGCTGATGTTGCACTCAATCTCACACTCTATGTTGCCAACAAAGATGTTTAACAATGCCAATAACGACCCCTGAGGATCAACACACATCACTGGTCTCCACTTGGACATTGAGCCATTGACCGCAACTTTTTGAGTGCGACCATCCAGCCAATTCCTTATCCACTGGGTCATCCATCCATCAAATCCATGTCTCTCCAATTCAGAGACAAGGATTTCATGAGGGACAGTGTCAAATATTTTGCACAGGTCCAGGTAGATGACATCAGTTGCTCCTCCCTTATCCACCAACGCTGTAACCCCATCATAGAAGGCCACCAAATTTGTCAAGCACAATTTGCCCTTAGTGAAGCCATGCTGTCTATTTTAGTGCTGCCAAGTTGAGTCAGCTCACTGTACCATTAGCTGAGTCCTAGAGACAGCGGAGAGGACAGCCCCAGAACTATACAGTCTGAAGAGAAAGGAACAGAGCAGAGGACAGCAGCAAGATCTCCTCTCTTTAGCGTAACTAACTCACTAGACTGGGAGCTATAGCATTTAACTGCCCCTGACTGATGGGCACCTTAGTAGCAGTGCACAGCTACAGAGAAAAGCAGCGGCTGTTTATCGCAAGGAGTGGAGATCAAAGCCTGATGCCAGATCCAGCACAGACACCAGAGCTCCAAGAGATGCTGAGAGATTGGGAAGAGGTACAAACAGCTTAATGGAGCTGGAGCTCGATATCACTTTTTTAAAAAAGAGACTGAAACTGCAGCAGGCCAAAACTATAAGCATGGAATTTTACTGCCAGATAAGAAGAATGCACTCTTGTCTCTCCCTTAACATAGAAGTTACTAAGTCTTGTTTTCACCTGACTGCTACCCCATCAGATTTGATACTGTTATTCAGTTTGCTTTGAAATAATACTATTTTCCTAACCTATTTTCTTTCATAACATACCTCAAGGACAGCCTGTGCATTTGAGTAACAGGCTACCAGGTTGCCATCTTCAGCAAGACAAAGCTTGGGTCTGTGCAGAAGAACATAATAAAGACATCACTTGTTGACTGGATGCCCTTGCCTCTAGTGGGGCCCAACAGAATATCCAGGGGCACATTAAGAATTGTTGTTAGCTTTGGACTACTATTCCGCCAAATTATTACCTCTGTGTTATAATAAATGTGCAGTGATTGTGTGATTTGGTGTGCTTGTCCCCCTTCCAGAACAGCAGAGGAACAGCACGTATTGCTCTTACCATCGTACTGCTGTGAAAGCTAAGGCTGCCACCATTTGATGCACAGACTTTCTCAATCTGAAGCATACCATGCACCTTGCTGTTGGGGACAGAGAATATATTCCCGATCACCGCTGACTCTGTCCATAAGAGGGCAGTGATATGCATTTAGCACACACCCACCATCCCCCGGAGTTTTGGGATGAGACCTGGGTAAATACAGTTAAAAGCATGCCCACTTCTGCAGAAAACAGCAAGGATGGGCATGAGTCTGTTGGCATCACCCCTGCCCGCCTTCCACTTGCCAGCCTGAGTGACTAAGCCTTCATTTAAAGCAGGTTCCCTTTGGAGCCACTGTCAGCACATATATGGGTCACAGCTCGTGCTCATGGCTCCAACACTGTGGCCAGGTGTCCTAACTGCTCTGCTACCAGGCCCCTACAGGCTGACATAAATTACATTATTAACGGCTGGCTACAGCTGTTGGAAGCTGTGAACCACGTTTATTAAACAGAAAAATGAACCACCTTGAAGAAGAATGCGTATTTTACCTTTCACAATACCCTCCCTGCAGTATTTATCCCCAGCCATGGTAGTGAATTGCATTGCATGAAGAAGGCAATCAGATCCTAAAAACTGTAAATATTCCTACCCAGTGTGAGTAACAGAGGAAGGGAATTGCAACTGCTCATGTCTACTATGCACATTTTTCCAGAAGCTCAGAAAGAATGGTGCTTACATTTTGTTTTCTCATTTTAAAAAGATAAATAAGAATATTGTCTGTCAAGCTTCAAGAGTAGATAAACCAGCCTTTCACTCTCAGGAGAATTCCAAAATATTAGTTTTCAAAGGGCAGAGAGCACACCTAGCAATATGAGCCGCAAAGCTCCCAGTACACTAGAAGTACAATAAATAAATGATCATAACAATAAAGCTGTCTTGCATGTAAATAACAGTTTACCTTGATGTTTAAATTTAGCAAGCACTGTTTCCCATTGTACATCAGTTTTGCTTTGCCTATGATAAGGCCAAATCATGAAGTGTTATTCTGATGATCATAACAAAATGGTGCAAGGAATGGGATGTGAAAACTACGTAAGGACAATTTAGGAGAATGAAAGAAATAAAAATATACTCCTGGGAAATGAAACCAACAGAAAGTAAGTGTCTCCATGATATTTTGTAGAAGACTTGAGGCAATTTATTACTTGTTTAAAAATGTATATTGAAAGGATAATTGGCATCACCCAAATTTAGGTGCCTCCCAAGCAAGCAGTTCTCCCAATACCCAGGAAAGAGGGAGAGGTTCCTTCGCTGTCTGATCAGGACTCTCTTAACCCAGGTGTTTTCAGTTGCCTCTTGCAGGGGTCTCGCTCTCTGCTAGGTACAGAGGAAGCCTAGGCAGCCTGCCTGGCTGCTGTGGTGCCTGAGGCCGCAGCATTCAACAGCTGGGCTGGCTAAGACATCATGAATGCCTATCTTAAGTATCTAATGCTGGGGAAATGTGCCTTCCTTCCCCTATCCGATACTGCATTAATCTGACAGTCTTTATATTCTTCACCCACTATTTCTCAAATAAAAGGTTTTGAAATTAACTCCGCTGGTTTTCTTCGAGGTTGTTTGGGGCTTTTGTTTTCTGAAGATCAATGTAACTTACAAATACTCAGTGCAGAAAACAGCCTAGTAATAGGAGAGGCAGGATGAAATACATCTTTAAAGGTTGGTTACACTTTTCCCTGACATAGCAGCCTACAGGATCTTAGGCTTTCCCTGCCTCCCATCAGGCCACTTAAGAAACTTCAGACAGTTTCCAGAAAAAGGAAGGCAAAATGTGATGTAATTTTTTTAAGAGCTAAATAATCTCCAGAAATGTGTTTAACTCACTATTTTTCAGAAAGTTTTAGTTTGGTCATAGAACTTCTTACAGCAATTCCATATTCTGACCCCTGCCAAAACTTTGGTTTGGTTGTTTTATCTAGTACATCAAAAAACCCTGGTGGAGATAGGACAAGCTAGTTTTATTCTGTGGAAGTCGGCTGGTCTGGAGTGCCCTAGGCTTCGTGCTCCACTGGGGCTGAACACACAGTTCCAACCCATGTCTCCCAGCCCATGACAAATGTCACTAAAACCCAGAAGTACGTTCCTCTGATCTTTGGAAGTATATGGAACCAACTGCACAGAAAAATGTCCAGTTTTGTAGCTTGAACTACTACATACAGACAGCTAAAGAAACAAAATGTGCTGCCATGAGATAAATGCAGCCAGAGGGGAAAAAGAAGAAAATTGGAGAGGTTCTTGACCCTGAGGGCCAGGGTGGACAGCATGTTGCACAGGGGCAATAACAGCACAGCATCCCTCCTTCCCCTCCTGCTTTACAGCTTACTGTGGGTTAGCTTACTGTTTTAATTTATACAGATTGACTTTCTAGAGTTCTGTACTCGCCCTCGTTGGTGGGAATACTGAAATCCAGCAAAATGAAACAGATGCTCAGGTAATGGCCTAAGCAGGCAACCATGTAGAGGCACTAAGGGTTGCTATGCTCTTCAGAGCAGGGACAGATGGCAACACGGGACTGATCAGAAACACAAGCCTTTATATTCCCTTCTGAGCACTACTCAGTTTGGCTGGTTTGTCGTTCATTCCTGTCCAAACCAGCTACATTTTCTGGATGTCACCTTTTGCCAGTTGTCACCTGAAGCTGGAGAGCATTGCTCCTGTCCCTTTTACTCTTCATGTCCATTCCCTTACCGTTCATGCAGTTTTCAGTGATTATCTGTAATAATGTGGTCTGAAAAAACTTTTTTTTTTTTTTCCAACTCCATGCCTATTCTGCTAATAATTGCTCCAAGGAACAATATTCAACAGAGGATTTTATACAGAATGTAGCCAGCAGAAGCTGCCGTGTAATGTTGTTAAAGAGACAGTGTATGTCCCACTGCAGCTAAGACTGTTATGCCTGATGTCAGGTAACTAAAACAAGGGTTTTCAGCACCGGCTTACCATTCAGCTATTGCTATTGCAAGAAAGACTAATTTCTCCTTTAGGTTTTTCAACCAATACCTGTTTGATAAATACATTATCTTTTATTGCATATAAGCGTATGCAGTGTCAATGTTCTGGGGTTTTAAGCTATTTGCGAGGACATTCTTCTTTCTCTCTCTTCCAGCACATCCTATTTTTTAAGTCTTTTCGGACTGGATAACAAATGGGTTCCAATATTAGGAACGCTTTTTCTTAATTCTGTATTTTCTATATTGTGTCTAGATTTAAAAAAAAGGTCCCACAAGCCTGAAAATCCACATTGGCACCAAACTGAAACTGAAGCAGAAAACTTTTCAAAATGCTTCTCCAATGTTTTTTCAAGCTGGAAGCATAACTACAATGTTTTTCTTGGCATACCTTGTTGCCTTTGAAATACACGGACCACTATTCTTGATATGTTCTTGTTTTCCTTGTCTTTTATTTTAATATGTCCCTTTTCATAGGGTGGCCCTGTCATCTAACTGTGGCATCTCTCCACTGTCAAGTATGCAAGGTATATTTTTGTTTAGTGTTTATTTAAGTGAGGTTCAGAGATTTTCACAGACCTAAGCAGGTGTCACAGACTTTTACACTAGATCTAGTATCTAGTGGTAACTCCAGAAAATATTAAAAATCAAGTGTTTTGTTGCAGGGGTGACAGGAAAGCAAATCTTGGAGCTGTTCAAATAATGTGAAAACTTTCTTGAAGCAGCTTCACTGAATTCAATGCTTAACCTCTCCGTTATGAGTTGTTCAGAAATATTCCAAGACCCAACACTCTGTTCTAACAGAATTCTGCAAAAAGCAGTTTCATAAACTTGGTTGACAAGAGATATAGGAACATGGAGAGAAAGATGGAAGGGGAAAAATTTGTTTATGAAGATGGATGTATTTGATCAGAAGTCAGTAACAATATCACTCATAAAATACAACTCAAAAATGCTGTCCCCTAAATTTCCCAGTCCCATGGTTTTTAAGTCAGCATCTGGATTCTTTGGAGGGTCAAACTGTTAACCTTACAGTGATTGGGCTGTCTGTACTGAAAAGATCTCATCACTTACAGATGGTGAGTAGTCCGTGCAATCCATTGGTCAGATACAGCTGTAATGATTACTTCAAGGCTTTCTAAAACTTAAATATATTAATGGATACTTGCCAAAAGGAGAAAAAAAATAGCTATGTAGGTTGTTTGAAACAAATAGTTACATTAGTCCTCACAGATTCTTTCAGTTGCTGATACAGCTTAGAGGCTAAAAATTTTCAGATGTCTCAAAAAAAAATCAAAATAAAATCAGTCTGCTCCAGCAGAAAATTAAGACCTTGTCAAGAAAGCTCCAGAGCATTCAGTGGATGTGACAGTCACACCATTCATCCAGCTTGCTGGCAGCTCATGTTCAAATCCACTGTTGAAACTCTTAGATTATTCCACGGTACTTGAGGATCTCCTGAACAAAAAAAAGAAAGGAAAACAATTATTTCAGGAATTATTATGATTTGGAGTTCACCTGTACTTTCTTGTAATTTAAAATAATTCAGTTTCTCTTTCGTTCCCTCTTTGCCTGACCCAAATATAGCACAGACCACTACAATGCAAAACTATATCCTCAGTTTCACTTTGATTCAGACTTCTTGGACATCCACACTATATGTAAATCTTCTGTGTTTTCTTGCATATTAGTCCCAAGTTCATATTATCTTGGAATTTTAAAATATTTATTAGAGAATTGTATCTTCCTATTGCACACCTTCCAAGCTTAGTCTTCATTTCCTTTGTTTTTTTTCCTTCTCCAAATAAACTGAAATTAATCGTTAATGATGCTATTATGAAAAGAACAGATTCCAGAGTTATATGATACATCAGGAAAACAGAAAAATTGTCCTTCTTCTTGCATAAGCCATATATACATTATGTTAAATTTGGTATAAAGAAAGCAAACCTTCCAGGTTCTTGGCAACCTAATTCCACCACTGCTTGCAGATGAAATGAAATGACTGGTGGTGATAGGTGGGCAGAGAAGAAGAGTGGGTTTTACATTACATACACTTGGTAATTCATTGCGGAAATTAAGCCTAATAGGTACAGCTGTTTCATGGACATGGAGACGTTTCACATGGCCAGCATTGCCCTTGACGGCAGGTGGTGTTTTCAATAAACAGCATCAGAAAGCAGCTAGCAAAAGGCAAAAGAAACACAGTTGGAAAAACTGTGTTGAAATTTGATCAAAATGTTTTCCAGACAGCTCAGCTCCTGAGAGACATGCAGATCATTTCAGTTCAAAAGCAATATACAGCTGGGGAAAAATCCCAAAGACAAAAAACCTACACAGCAGTAATACTTGGTCAAAAGGGCTTGCGCTACTCTAATAATCACTATGTGACATATACCAGCCACTGCTTCCGCTTTAACAACCAAATCTGAAGACTCGGTGTTAGACTTTGGCCTGAAAAAGCAGGAGACAATGAAAGAAAGGAGGGGAGGAATGTCCTACAGCAACTCTGCTTCCAATGTAGGGTTCTCCTGGGAGCACTCTGAGCTGGGTCCTGCCGTCTCCCTCATCACTATAAGTCACAGAGAATCAGCACTGCAAATGTGCGAGGACAAGATACAGCTTCTGTGAGAACCACTCCTGAATGGGTGCAGGTCTAAGACCTCTATTTAATCTGTGGTGTTACTTTCAGTGCTACATCCTTATTCCTACAGGATTCAGAAGTTTGGGATCTTGGACGCTTACGTGAAAGGTCGCCCACAGGGAGAGAGATAGGATGAGGAAAAAAAGACAGCAGCTTCATTGTGCAGGTGCAGTGGGATTATCCACCTACAAAGGAAAGCTCTGCAGAAAACAGAGCTTTCTCAGGCCACTCTCAGACTTTTGGATGAGTTCCCACTGGAATTATCCCCAGCACAAAGCTCACTATCTTCTACTCTGAATGCGAGTCACGTAAATACATACAGAACCTTGTACAGATAATGTAGTAACTATTTTAAAAGACACTGAAAATAAAAAGAGCACACAAGTCACCTCTGGAAAGAATAGGAGACAGAAAACCACATGTAGCAGATGACAATCCCACCACTTAATGCACTTCTGGAAGACATTCAACCCTGTGACACGCACCATATAAGAACCAAAACAAAACTTACATAACGTTGCATTACATTGACATAGTTTTCTAGGTAGAGGCACTGGCTGCAATTCATATAAACACATCCATGGAAAAATAATACCTCATCTACATGTACAAGATTTACCAAATAAGAAGAAGTATCACAGCGCTTGACAATTATCATAACATGCCCTTCATAAAGTGTGGCTATGAAAAACAATATCCAGTGTTTCCTACCAGGAAATAGCTAATGTGGGTTGATGTGGGTTTTATTAAATTGTTTTCTGCCTTGCAAGGTAACAATCTTACTCCATGGATACTACACAACACACTTCTGTTGTGCCCTATAAAAGTCTAGGTTTGGTAGCACTCCATATTTTCATTGTGATGGAACACCAGGACACATTTCACATTGTCCTAATTCTTACTTTGTTCCACGTAAAGTTGTAACAGCAGCATTTAAATCTGAACCTCCTCAACAGAAACTCTAATTAACATTTAAGCTATGAAGGCTATTTTAAAAAAAGTTATAGTGAGGCTTTCAGCCTGCTAAGCAAAAATTCAAAACACTGACACTGCATGTTAAACATTACAAAACAGAAAGCGGAGGTCACCAGCAGCCTGATCTGTAAACATATGTAAGCCTTTTTGTTCTTGACAAGTACGAAATCAGCATCCATTAGAAAGCTAACCATGATAACTGTCAGTAAACTTGTATACTTGCACCCCTTGGAAAAACGCATAAACAAGCCCAGCCTTTAGCTGAGAATTTAGAAGCATAGCTTCCACTATATTTCAGGGTCTATATACTTTAACAAAAAAAGAGTTCTGCATCAGATCCTAATGAGTTCAGCCTACACCCAGGGAGCAAGAGCTGAGCACAGCATTCGTCTCTTCATCTTTTTCCTCCTGTGATGCAACAAAAGACATGAAACGCTTCCAGACAGCTTGATCCAAGTGGATAAAAGGAAGGCAGTGGGGGAGTTTCTGCTATTACAATACACTCACGATTAAATAATTTTTGTTTCTCCAGCCCTTGGTTTCTCCTATTCAGTCCAGATACATACGCTACTTCTGGCCCTCGTGCTAGCTCAGCAATCTGCTCAGAGAATTCTCTCAAGCTCTGCCTATACTGTGGGAACCACCAGTCTTTTGCAAATCTCAGGTGTATGCATACCTGGCATGTCTTGTCTTGACCTGGGGCGTATCAAGACTCAGGGCCACTTGTTGGCATCCAGCTTGCAAGGAAATAGAAGTGTACAGATTGCTCTCTCATCCTTTTTCCTCCATAAACTCTGTTTTCTATAAGAAGAAAATGTAGGCAAGCAGAGGGCATCACAATGCAGTCCAGTAGGTGCTTCCATTTAGACCTTTCAAGAAACCTTAAAAGAAATTCAATAAGATTCATCCTTCATAATGATGCTTATCCACAATTTTGCACATCTTTAAAGGAATAATCACAGAATGTTCGGGGTTGGAAGGGACCTCTGGGGGTCATCTAGTCCAACCCTCCTGCCGAAGCAGGGTCACCTACAGCAGGCTGCA
>Ga0065711_1037510_pt1 | contig 19766 bp, 9 predicted proteins | sample Hoacrofraction12_FD_59098 | JGI IMG/M metagenome (GOLD analysis project Ga0065711, IMG submission 59098) | Hoatzin crop microbial communities from Cojedes, Venezuela - Epithelial fraction 12 v2 (version 2) | ecosystem: Host-associated > Birds > Digestive system > Esophagus > Crop | place... | reverse complement strand
AAAAAAAAAAAAAAAAAAAGACTGAACAAGTTGAAGAAATTGCAAACAGTAAATCTGGCGCTTGCTAGGCTGAGCCCAATAAGTTGCTGAGGTTGTACTTTTCAGATTCAGTTTTAGGCTCTTGTAAATTTTCAGTTATTTTTAACTCGCCTTTCTGAGCAAGCCTAGGAATAAGAAAGTAATCGTTTCATCAACTCAGGCTATATAAATCTCCTTGGGGTTTATTATTTGCTGTTTCATTTTACTGGCACAAGTGCTCCTACGAAAGTACAATAACCCACTCGTTGATTTACAACTTGGAAGCAGGCACATGCTGAAAAACTGAGCACGTAGCACCTGAGGAAAAGTACACCGAGTTAATTGAAAAGCTTCAGAAAACTGGAATTCCTAGCAGTGATACTGTCACATGCGTCAGTCACCAGATGTAACTCCAATTTTCTGCTTCCATAATAAGAATTCAATTGATATCCCCAGAAATAAAAATCTGCAGCCAGAACAGCAGCACATTTATCATGAGCAGGTTTAAAGCTTAGAAGAGAGCTGTGTGCAGCCCTCAGCAGAGGGGTTAGTAAGTGCTGTGGGTGTTACTTCTTTTTTATGTCAGCGTGCTTTTGTGAATACACCTATACATATACATAGTCACACAGACATATATATCTCCCAAGGAAGCCTAAGATTAGAAAGAGGATGCTGTCTCTGGAGAGTTACTCCCATAGCCCAAGTTAAACTCCACTGCCTTCATTCCTTTTTTGTCCATTTTGTTCTTCCACTGACCCCACATCTCCATCTTTCTCTCTCACACACAGACTTTTCCTGCAGTCTTGACCCATGCCATTGCTCACCAGGTAAAAGGGGATATTCTCCAAAAGAACCATTGTCTTCGATTAGAAACACAGACATCCTGTGAGCAGCACCACACGATGCTGCATACTCCTTTGTATGCACACCTACATATGCCCGTTTATTGCCTTTTGGACATCTATATGTTGCAATCCTGCCATGAAGGTGTCATCAAAATAGAGTGCTAGAGAAACACCAGGCAATATTAACACGTCTCTCCATTTTCTAGAAGCAGGTAGTAACAGACTTGCTGAAGAGGGGAATACAGCCAGATGATGCTGACTTGAAGGTCCTGTTCCCATGGGCTGTAAGAAGGCAGGTGCTGGCTATGGCTGTCCTTGGGGAACTCAGACACAGACCTCCACATGCTGCTTGAGGCAGAAGAAATAAAAAGTCCACAATACCACGCCATGGAGGAAAATGGCATTTTTTTGGTCCAGATTCAGAAGTTTCCAGCTCAGGTATGTTTCGCACTACCTTTAGTGGGACTTGTATTTTGTCAGGATGGGGTTCACTGTGTGGTGTTGAATAAACTGCAGAAATCCAACCTTTGTGTCCCAGTTTCTAGATCTCCCTTGAACAGCAACAAATAGCATCCCTGAAAACAAGTCCGCTTTGCTTTCTATACCTGAGAAACTCTGCATCACACTTTGGTGAAAACTTATCTCAATCTATAGGCTCAGTGGTATACAAAGCCCTGAACAGGGATTTAGCTGTCCTCGTAAAGCTGGCAGGCACTTGTCTAATGTAAACATTCCCATGGAGATTTTACATACATTAGGATAAAAAAAAAACCCTTATGTTGTTTTCCAACCAGTTTTAAGCAATGTCTTTATATACTCAGACCAGATGGAGTTGGGTTAAGAGTTTTCTTTTTAAAAAGGACAGCTCTGCTTCTGGGCAAGTGACTATTTTTCCCCTTACATAGCTGTAATCTGCAATTCCCTTCCAGATAGAAACTGCAATGAAATTAGTGTACTTACTGGAATTTAAACTCCCTCAAATATTTTGTATTCAATAATCTTAACATATTGCACCCACACACATGCAAAAAAGCATATACCTATATGCACACGCAATGTCAAAACAAAATATGTATTATAACAACACCATCTCCTAAACAGGCGCAAACAATGAAAGCCACTGACAATCACAGATCCTTTTGGAGAAGGCAGATGACCTGTAACACTCTTTGCCTGAAGCCCGTTCTCCAGCTCTCGCTCTCTGCATTCCCATCTGTGGCTCTGGTAGGAATCACATCCTGATGTCACCCAGCAAGCAACACAGCACAGATCCGTGATCTGCACATATTTTGCAACATACAGGCTACTGACAGCCATCAGGATTTCTCCCGGACCACATGGAATCCTTGCACCCAAACCCCTAATTGAAACCCCCACTACGAGTGCCAGTCGCAGAGGCAGCAGGCTCATGCCATGGCTTCATGGGAGACCTGAGATTGCTTGACCAGAGCTTGGGACCAGCAGCAGCACATTTCCAACACCAGTACCTTCCACATCAGACCAGGTTGTTCTGCTGCTAATGCATACCACCCTGCCTTTGCTCTGAGTCTATGCTAAGCTGAGGTTTTTTTTTAAAAAAAACAAACTGTAAAAATTATAGCACTTTAATTACTTCAGCTAACATTTGTCCTGTCACCTCATTTAACAGTCTTGTCTCTTAGTAGGACACATTGTGCTCGGGAGTAAAGTGACTCAAGTATGAGAAGCCAAATTACTTCTCAGGTTTGTTAGACCTTTGATACAGGCTAATTTCTCCTGCCATAGGAACACCAAGACAGGCTGCAAACCTCCCTTCTGATCATGAGGACTTGGTGAAAACTGTCACTCTCCAGCTGCCTGTAGGGAGATGACTCCCATCAGCTGCCACGCATGAGCTGCGAAAATCTTCCTACAGCTGCTGAAGAACTAAATCTAAGTTTGCAATACTCTTCAGATAAAAAGCTTGTAGGTACTTTATGCAAAGTGGCCCTCTCTCATTTGAGACCCTCTGTCTTTCTTTTTTAATCATTTGCCCAAACCTCAATGATGCCTGTTTTTCACGAGGCCAAATGGGTGAGATTTTGAAGGATGTATCTCACAGGAACGATTGATCTCCAGGAGCAGGCAACAAAGTAATCCCGCGGAGGAGCGCTGAGTGCCCGTAATGCTCTGCACTCTGCAAGAAGACCCAGTCCAATGAGTCAGTACAAAGCACTCTCATGTTAACCTGCCTCTGAAGTTTAGGTAAACTTCCTGATCACTTAGACTTTCAATTTATTTTTAGGGAACTATTTCCAGTAAGTGGTTCAAGATGGATTATAGTTTAACTGGAAACTTGGGAATAAAAAGATGGTCACAGGAAAGCTGGGTTCAATTCTTGCCTCTGCCACAGACTTCCTGTATAAATCTGGACACACTGCACCGGAGGGGTATTCACCCATGTAACTCAAAACATCTAATTTCAATGCCTATATTAAGAGCTCAGGCTTCCATTACAGACAGTGGAGTGAGCTAGGCTGGGGTGATTCAGAGTACTTCCAGGACTACTGCACTCACCGACCATATAGGGAGCATAGGCTCCTAATTTAAGAGCATAAAGCAGACTTCTAAATCACCTCTGCCCTCTGACATCCTTGGGGCTCAGTTCTTCACCCATGAAATATGTTCTGGATTAGCGACATGAAAAAAGTGGTACCCACACTGAGGTTGAGCACCAGTCCCCCGGCTCAGCAGCTCAGGAGAGATGCAGGAGACGCACCAGACAAGACCAAATTTCCAATCAAAAATTTTTCATTGGTATCTGTGATTTATCTACTTTCTGATTAAAATCAAGAATTATAAAAGGAAAATGTTTTAAGTACATTCTGGTAAGTTTTCTTTTTTTCCTTTTTTATCTCTGCTAATGGTTCTCCCTGGGATCTGGAGAATGCAATGTGATTGCAAAAGTACTTCTGGTGACGTCTGTGAAAATACTGTCACAAAATCTCCGAGCTTCATGAACAGGTCCCAAAAGCTAAACATCTTTCTTACCAGTGTTTTTGAAATGAAAAATGTAGTCTGTATATGCTACTGAAACAAATTAAAATTCTTTTGTTTGAGTATTCTTCCCCAGACATACTCTATAAAGATTTTCTTTTTGTTGTTCACCTTTCATTCTAAATGACTGAGAATGTTCATCTCTACATCTCTAGAATGAAATTGCTTGAGAACATTGTTTAAAATATCTGAGAAGAGAGAACAACAATATGGACAAGCATCCAATATTGTGCAAGGAATTTTAAAATGCAAGGCTTCGCACATATCAGATTCAGCTCTGAACAATAAACTTGCATTCCTGGGGCAATTTTTATTTGAGAACTGTAAACTTTCCCTTCACAAAACATCCCATTTGGGACTGATGCTATATCAGTATCTGAAGATTGTGCTACTAAGCAGCTACTCAGAATCCTGCAGTGATAAATTAAACCAGAGGAAACGGATCATTTCTACTATCAGGGTCAGTGTTGTCAACTCCTAACAGGGCAATTGACTTGTCAAGTTGTCTCTGAAAGCCCAAGCTCAGATTTCTTTACTTTTCACATTTTTTTTTCAGAATTGTATACAAGGGTCTCTGAGCCTGTCTTTCACCTGGTGCTTTGGGAAATTCCAGGCACCAATCCTGCTCATAAATTGCAGAGGAATAGATGAGGCGAGTTCTCAGCATGAGACTCTCCTACTGGAGCAACTGTGTGGAAATACTAAATACAAGAAAAGATATGATAGGGATGTGCATGTGAACAGATGGGGATTTGATTGTGTGTCATTATTAGACACAAGCATGATCTTAAATGGTGAAAGGTCATTTGGAAAAGCCATGGGACACCTCTAGCATCGAGAATAAAAAGAAAGCCCTGACACTCTGAGGCTCACAGTATTATATTGAATAGCAATCAAATCCACCTGCTTGAGAAGCATGACAATAACCATAAGCAGACTAAACCCACTGAGAACATTTCCTACTTACATTTTTATAATTTATGTAATATAGACTTATAAATATACGTATAATAGTTAGAAACTAGAACAAGATCAGTACTGTATAACAGTATTCATTCGGCAGAAGAGAGATCCTCCATTTTAATCAACATCCAGGCTAGAAGAAATAGGTACAGCAGGAAAAGCAACTTGTTTGAATATCACACCACAGGGTAATGCCAGAGAGGAGAGGTGAAGCCATTTCACATTCATCGCTGTAATACTTGGGTCATGCTGCTTCGCAAGTTTCAGTTTTCCGACAATGCTTTGGAGTAATGCAGAAACTCAAGTGATTGCTTAAGGGAAATGCCACTATTACAAAAAATGCTCTTGTTCCAAAACCAAAATTGGTCAGTGGTCATGGAAAAGATTTCTTTTTTTTTTCTTAAAGACTTCTTTTGGTGATGGTATTGCTGCTGCTGCTGCAATTAAATTGAAAGGTTTCTGTTATGATGTTAACAACTTTGTTTTTATTATTGATTAAATAAACAGTTCAGTTTCCAACCCCCAACCTCCCCCTCCCCAGGACTAAGCTGCATCCATTTTTCCATGGAAGACCTCAGTTTCAATGAAAGTAATTTCTGGAGGAAAAATGTTCTGTTGGAAAATAACGATCAACTCTTCTAATCATGGCTGAAAATCCAAACATACCCAGATGTACCGTAAGCCCTTGTTATCTTTGGGATGTCTGAGTTTTTGTGGCATCCTCGTATACCGCCATGGCATTTTGAACAGAGAAAGGTGAAGCAAGAATATATGCAGAGGGAGTTTCCCTGCTTGGCCCTGCAAGAATGCCTCTTGCCTCCACCCCCAAAAAGACTGCTTTTCCTCCCAATTCCATGCTTTTTACCACCTCACCCCCAGTTTACCCCTCTTGTCATTTCCTCTTGCCCTCTTCCCGCTGTATCACGTTTCCAGTTCAGAATCTGTAGATCGACAATTGTTTAAAAAGCAGCTCAAACTTCCAACTTATAAACATCTCTTCCTCTGTCTCCTGAATTTATTTTAATAGCTGATATCTGAGCCCAGGGGATTGTTTTAACTAACACTGTATAGTCAGAAGGAATCACTTTCCTTCAGGCTACCTCTAGGTCAATAGCGTAAGGCAAGACCCCCTCACATTTCATTACCCAGGGATCAGATCCCCTTTCCCAATCCATCACTCGGAGGCTCGTTCCTCCTGTTCCTCTCAGATTTGCCCGTATGATTCATGTAGTGCCAAATCAACAGTATATTTGCTTTTTTCTCAGTTCATTGTTTTTATTTGCTTACATGTTCCCTGTCGTAGTTCAACTCATAAATCAACGCTGGTTTATTTTTTACAAACCCGTTAAAAGTTTGAGCCAGTTTCCACTGTTATGAAAGACTCCCAATACTATATGTCCTTTAACAGGTGGAAAATGTCTTAAGAGGCTGTTTGGATAGGAATGATTTTCTAACTTACAGACAAAGTAGTATTTATTTATGACTTAATCTAATTCCAAAACAAAGTAACAGTTCCCTGCACCAAATTATCTCCTTATGATGCTATCCCACTAACATATGGGTTTATTATTTAAAGAAAAGATGTAATACTGAAACCATTTCTAGCTATTAAACTTGTGTAACTGATTACAGTGAAACAGTGTTCCTGAGATAATTTAACAGACCATTTTCCCTTAAGACAACCAGTAAGTGTCTGTCCCAGTTAAATTTGGCATTATGAAAGCAAGCAAACAAAATCTAAATGCACTCCCCCCTCCAAACCCTTTACTTAACCTTTACTTTTTTGGTGCAGAGTGAAGAGCTGTTGATTTACCAAGTTATCTGTGGAACAAACCCCCCCCTCTTCTGGTGACCTAGACTTTGAGAAAAAGAAAATGCTAGGATGAACCCCAAAAGCTGAGTCTTGTGTGCACTACTGAGGTCAAAGCTTGCCTCAGCAGGCCAAGCCCAGAGAGTTCCTGCTGGGGACAAGGCTCACCTATCCCATTTAGCTAGGTGCAAAAGTGCAATAGAGACGAACCTGCCTTTACAGCTATATCCCGCTTCTCTCCCACTTGCTAAAATACCTATCAGAGAGCAAACTGTTGTGTGAGTGACAGGTCTCCCCCCATCCTGATGACTGGACAGGGTGGTTCTCCTCTCCTCCTAGCTCTGCGCTGCAGTGGGATGCGATCCTGAGACCATGTGGTGCCTCTTCGATTTTCTGTCTGACTTCAGCGCTCCGCTGTCAGTCGTGTGGACTGCTTCAAGCCTGTGTCTTTCTCTAATGTTTCTTCCTTGCAAGAATGACATTAGCCACAGGGAAAAAAATCTGCTTCTGGGTTAGGACACTGAGGATGTTCACTGGCAGCTTGGATGACAACCACGTGCTGCAAGTCAACCGCTTCAGTGTCTACAGAGCAGGAAAGGAACAACAAGCAAAGCAGGCTGTGGCCCTGATGGCTCCTGCTTGCAACTGCAACTCCTTTCCCTGCGGAGAAGGGATCTACACTTCCTATCTGACATCAGAAATGGGCCCTTGAAGCTCTGTGCCTGCAAGGAAGGCTTAAAACAGAGAGGACCTACTCTGCTATGATGGGACAAAGATACTTCCCTGCTGCCAGAGTATGCTCAAAGCCGAAAGTCCAGAAGTCAGAAGCTTCTGACATTGCTGACCTCAAACTAACGTTGTATTGTTGATTGGAAACAAGTAATGTTGCAAGATGACTTTGAACATGCTGAGAGTCAGTTTTCACCAAACACATAATGTTTAATGCATTGAAAATATTTCCCATCATTATTAGTTCTGATGAAAACCTTGACTATTTTGCGTGCTGTGAAAGTTTAAAAAATAATTTAGAATAACTGAAATATTTCATTTCTGTAACATGTCATTAGGATTTAGACACACAACCATTTTCCAATATTTTTACTATGATGAGAATACGTTTCTATACAACACATTGTTACAGCGTTCCCGTGTAAAACATTTATCTGAAAAATGCCAAAAATACTTGGTTTGACAATTTTGAGCTTTGCTACCTTGCTTTTTCTTCAGATGAAAAATTGACTGAAACTGACCCTTTCTTGTAAAGCGTTTCAGATTTGACACATCAGCATTTTCCTACCACAACAAATTTACTTTAAAAAAAAACAAACTCAACCAACTTGGACAGTTGGTATGAACTTGTGCTCCCTGCTCATTCCCTTTCAGCTCTAAGATCCATCTAAGGGATGGATCCAATACCAGATTTCTGCATACCAAGAATCCCTTTGTCCTGTACACAAGCTGCTGTCTCACAGAAAACCCACTTCCAAGCCTTCTACTTGGTGGGTTAGCAACCTAGCCATGTCCTTCAAGCCTTTACAAAAGCCCCTGAATTTGTCTGCTGTAAAGCTATTAGAAATAGTTTCTCCTTCCTAACTACAGATAAAATTTTTGATGAACCCAAGATCAGGTATTTGCGAAGTCATAAGTTCACACCATTCAATAAAAATTACAAGAAACACAATGGATTAAGAAATCAGGTTAAAAGCCATCATTGATTTCCTTCATAAAAAAATCAACATACACTCCATGATAAGTTCTCATAGGCTCAGTTCCTAAATTGTTCTATGTCATTACACTAATCCTCATCGATGGGATGAGCAAGAGTCAGCAGGTAGAAGCAAGGCAAGACCCATTAAGATGAAGACAGGGGTATTCAGCAATGACAGCAAATAGCCAATGGCCCAGGACCCACTGCCACAGGCTGGTGAATTCACACATCCTGAAGCAAGACCGAGGAGCTGTTTTCTGGACAGCATGCCACAGTCAAACACACTGTTACAAGCCTTGTGCTCCAATGCCTAATGAAATTCTGTAGGCTGCAAATACAGATTGTCCAGCTAGATATTTCCTAACGTTTTAAACTGTATTATTTACTTCTACCTTCTGTTTGCCAGAGAAAGAAGCTAGCTCTCCCCACAAACCTTAATTATATGAGTTACAACAACTGGAAAAAATAATCACATTTTCAGGCACACAAGCCTTTTCTATGTGGGTCTGTGTGCCCAAAAGCTGTTCCAGCTGTACGAGCTAACCTAACAAACAAGACTACCTGTACCTGTGAGCCTTGTCTGCCTAATGTCCATAGACAGTTCAGACTACCACAGCACCACTACTCTAACTGCGCATTTAGACATTCCTGGCACAGCGAGACTTTAAGCTTGGTTTTTACCTCTGGAAGTAACAACATGTTGGAGGCAATCTATTTGCCCCTTTCAAAACCTCCCTCGCTGAAACGAAGATTACATAAATCCAATTAGGAGGGAAACTGAAAAGGTTTAGATTTTTATATGCTCATCTAAAAGTCTGGATTATTTGCTGCAGCCCAAGAGACACACCACAGGATGCCACTGGTGGACACGTACCCATGTCTGAGAATTCCTGCTTGCTGCCATGAAAACGATAGGCTTGGTGCAGCATGCATAGACCCATTATTATTAATTTCCTCCAGCTTCTGAGCAATTTTTGAATTGTTCCTCAATTTTTTAAAGTGATTTATGAGTTATAGGGAGAGAAAGAAGCAGGGGTTTTGTAAATAGTCCCTCCCTCTCATTCCATTTCAGCACATTAATTGCTCATTGTCTGTAATTGGAAACATAACGTGCATTCCTACTTGGATAGCATGCAGACAGCTGCCCTGATGTGACTCTTAATGTACAATAAACCTCCAGTGTGGTACTGTGGACTTGCTTGTTTTAATAAAGTTAACATATGTGGACTTTGAAATCCATGGAAGTATGTCTAATGGGCACTTTTAGATGAAGTGATTATTTAGGTTTCTGCTTTGAGAATATTTTTCCTCTTTGGAGGTGTGCATATTAAGGCATATCCTAGTTTAAAGTCAAAGATTTGGGTAGTGTTTTACCTTCTCTATGTCAAGGCAGGCCCCAGAATTCCCTTAGAAAGAAAAGGAAGAAAGAAAAATAAAGAAATACTAATGGCTGTTTCTAAAATACAGAGAGCTTTCGACTTCACCAGGCTTATCACTGCTTCTAAGCCTGTGTAAATGCAAAAAGGTGTAATGCAACCACGTGATTTTATTGGCTTGACAGCCAATTTCCCAAGCTATAACTTGTCTTTAGGAAATGTGGCTAAGAAAGCCAGAAATAGTCCATTAATTTCCCTGTTGCTGTGAGCAAGCAGAAAAGCAATGGTTCCCACAGACAGAAGGGAAGAGGAAGGATTCCTCACTCCATACCTGGGTTCAGTTTTAAGGAGCCTCCCATTTGACTGAAAAATCTTTCTTTTGATTTTACAGTGAGAACTACTTATAAAGCCCACAGCTAAATGAAGCTTTTCCAGTAGTTTCCGAGAAAGTCAAATGAAAACAAGTTATTTTGAGTAAACCTTTCTGGAGAGAATTAGGTAAAGAGAAGTCTTCACAACGAGCTTTGGCAATAGGAAACTGGATCCCTGGATTGATCCTGGGCACACCTGGGAAACCTCTTCATCTAGGAAGAGGCATTCAAGCGCCTGTAAACCTTTGTTTGCCCCACAAATTAAGCTCAGGGATTTTGCCTGAGGCAGTATAAGAAAAGCACAATTGATTTCTTCTGCCAGGAGATCCATGGGACTGCAAACCTCCAGTGGTGAGTGGGAATAAGCAGCTGGAGTGGGAAGCTGCATCCCAGTCAGCTGTTTACAGTCTACCTGCAGCACGGGTCCCTTGTTCAGAGGCAGGGCTTCACCCTCTGCTTCCCACTTGGCGATAGGGGCTTAAATTTTCCTGTTGTCAACTAGTCTGGAAAATGGAAGACGTGCTCAGATGGGTGCTGTTGACACTGAAGTACAGCAGGTGATAAAGAAAATTGAAGATTGACTCTGGGCCACCAGATGCACTATAGCAATAAGCCATGAGAATATGAAACAGTTAAAATTTCCAGGTACAACTGTGTTCCTTTTAAAGCTCACAGTAGCCCTTTAAATGAAGAAATAAAATCCTTCACTTCCAACTGCATATAGACCTAAACTTGAAAGTGTTTTGGGGAACAGAGATTTTATTTTAAATTTCATATTAAAACAGAGACCACATAGTAAAGACTGACACAAATCAGAAGGTACTTTTGCTTCCAATGCTAAATTCATTAGATGATAGATTTCTGTCACTTACAGAAACATCACTCTTGCCAGATACTGTACAGAAAACTAGCAACAGGCAGCTCCCCTCCCGAACCATTCAATTATTGCAAGGGATATAGAAATACATGCATTAAACATCCACTTAAGTCCTTGCTGACCCCCCCTGCCCTTTTTAAAAAAAAAAACCCAAACAACTGAATTTATGCCCTATACCCTGTCATGGTTGTTATATTAGACTTAGAGGTTTGGGTTTTTTTCTTGTTGGCTGAATAGTAAACAAAAACTGGCATGCTGCGAGAAAAGCGATTGCCTCAATAGAAAAGTGCCCATTTATGTCATCCCACAATTATTTCAAGCACTGTAGTTGAGGTTAGTCCCTCCAAGGCATGTACAAATTGCAAATACACACAAATAATAATGCTGGTACTTTTGGAAAATATGAAACCCTTTGTTTTGGAAAGGTTGTTCCTATTATTTGTGGCTTGCAACTGTCATCATTATTCAAGCCTTTGTCTTCTTTCATGATTGTTCTGCAGCTACTGGGTGCTTGAGAACTTCCCCAAAATTAATATACTTCAAAGAACCAGACATTTTGTATATAGCTTAATTACAGTCTATATAATTAAGTTTTAAAATGATAAAAACTCTTCTGTGCCGTAAGTGTACTCAGGTTTCAGCTCACAGGCAAGCAACTACATATCAACCAATGGAGTGAAGGGCCAAGAAATTCCATTTCATTAATTGTTTCCTCCAAATCTGAAATGTAATGATGTATTTTCCAGGGACCTTTGACATTTTCACACTGTGGCTTGGAATCTGATCATACTCTGAAGTAAACTTTCCAGCTGGCCATAGACTTAGAAAAAAGATGGCGAGCGAGGTAGGCTTGGCCTTTTTCAGACTCTGGAGAAGAGAGGAGTGAGCTGCATGAGTCTAGGTCAGGTTTCATTAACAGAGCTTTGAAAGGAATGAGGAGGAGATGAGCTGAACTCTCAAGTAATGGCTCTTAGAGTGATCAGAAAAGACAAAGGAAGAGAGAAGACTCTCTTTGCAGCAGCCATAGCTGAGTCACACAGGAATTAAAGGGATTTTTGAGCCTTCTTCATGTTTAATCTCCCTGGGTTTGGTGCTCCTGTTGTTTCGGGACTCTTTTTGAGCACAAAACCCAGCCCGGCTGAACAGATATATCTGTATGGATCAGATCTAGTGGTCCAGCACTCACTCCAAGAAACATCCCATAAGGTGGCACCAAGGGCCTGATGCTGCTATCCTCATTCAGGGTGGACATATCCTTGGTCTATCAGAAGTCACAGTGATTTTATTCATTAATAACTCATCAATAAAGAGTACACCATGAATGAACTCACCACTTAAGAATTCACTGACTCACATCAGTGGGCCCAGCCCACCATTACTGTTATCCAGATGAGTGTGATGGGTACACATGTACACACATGCACACACAAGGTACATGTACTAGGGAATAGCTGGTTGATTTGCTTTCTTGTAAACAGAGCATGTCAGACTCTGTTTCGGTGCAATCAACCTGAAACTTCTGCGAATGCTAAACTCACACTGAAATACAGTTTTTAACATACCACCATGTGGATTTTTTTTAATCTCCAAATGCTTTTCATGTACTGCTCTGGATGACTCAACTCCTAGACAAAACACATTTCTTCAAAATGTTGTTCTGTTTCCCCTTAGCTGCATGAACCAGAGAACAGCACCTTATTAGAAACAAAATCGATGAGTCTCCATGAGTCATTATTTGGAGTTTAGAAAGGAAAAAAGAAATTTGTCAAGCCTTCAGTTGGTAATATGTGCTTCTAATACCTACTCTTTGAAAGGGCTAGGTTATTACGTTGCGAAAAATAGTTACTCAGCACGCGCTGTAACTTTTCATAGGTATTTTTAGGCCAAATTTAAAGAGTGCTAATGATTTTGAATGCCAGACTTGAGACCCTACAGCAGGACGAGGTTTTAACAAGACTGGAACAACTGCCTGTGCTCCCTCCAGCCAGGTCATGCCTCCTTTAAAGATCTGGATTTTTGGTGCATTAAAATAAAGTACTCCACATCTCCAGTCATGGAAAGTCTTGGCCTTCATATCCTTTCCAGTGGATCGAGAGTAAACTCCCACTCAAGGCAGTAGGAAAGCTCCTGATGTTCACCAAAATATGTAGGCGTACTAGGAATGTCATTCGTTATTAGGGATAAGGAGAAACCACAAGTGCAAGTGTCTTGTTCAGCAACATGAGCGTATGTAGCGACGGGGCACAGCCTAGTTCTCGTACTGGGAGCAATCTAGCCATGGAAACTTGGAGCTCATTTATTTTGCTTCTCAGTTACCTCACCTAACTCAGCTATCACTATGGAGAAAGCCCGCTGAAAGGATCTCCAATGGTGGCTTATACTGAATGCTTTAGCATATGGCCTAACCTGAGGTTGATGTGCAGTAAGGGCCAGCGCCTACTCACTTATTCCTCTTATTCACTTATTGTCTTAATAAATTATTAAAAATACCTGTGAAGGTAGACTAGAGATTACATATAATTAGTATCAGAACACATTTATTGGAGCTTGCCAAATATCATAGACAGGTGCTACTGCGGGGAGAGTAAGGAAGGTGAACCTGATTCCTCCAGTTCCAGCACTCCAGCTCACGGCGAGCTTGCAAAGCTGGAGCCCCGCACTGAAGTGGGCAGGCAAGAAATCCAGATTTCATGAACCCCCAGGAACCCCGGCACGCATCCAGCCAGCGATCGGCTTCAAGCCCCTGAATTACCTCCAGGTCCCTCATCAGCCATCTGGTTCCCCAGCAATGCAGCTCCACTGCAATTTGAACCCTTCTTTAACATTTCCCAAAGAAAGGAGAGATGAAAACAAAAGGATCATTTACTTCCTCTAATTAAGAAACAAGATAGGAGGACAGATAAGCCAAGGAAAATTGGCATAACTCCATGGACTTCAACTGATCCTAGAAAACGGGGTGATGAGAGCGGCATAAAGAATACGAGCATGCTACTATTACTGCCTTGTGATAGTAATACCAGGCTGTCATCTTACACGTTTCATCTTGGCACACAAAAATGCTTTACAAGAGAGGCTGGTATCACAGAAATGAAGTCGCAGAATAAGCTGCCCCAAAATTTTTTCCCCTTGTCATTCACAATGTTTTTTTTTTTTTCTCTTGCTAAGACAAAAATGATATAGTGCTAGTTGTTGCCAAATATCCACTTTTGAAACTTGGGCCCAGTCATTTTTAGCTAAGCAAACTTGGCACAAACAAGTGTTGCCTATGGACAGAGTTTATAACGTGGGAAGTTTGCCAGGATCCTATTGCAGCCTACTTTGAGGTCTGGTGCTTCACCTTCTCACCCTACAACAAAGATTAAATGGTCTTCTAACAAAACAAAAAAGAAAAAACACCTGATACTATTTTTTTCTTCCCTCCCTAGGATTCTAGGAATTACAGTCCACAGGAGATGAATTTCAATAATGCCATGAGCAAAAATGTGGCTTTGCCCAAAGCCAGCAGTACTTCTCCAGGCTATGATTATTGATGTGCAACACAGATGTGTAAACACACATGCACACACAGCCACCTTTTACAAGAGTCTAGTAGAAGAACTCTCCTTTCACTAGTTTAAGGGCACAAAGAAAAACACACTGTTAAAAAAAAGGACAAATGCTGTGAAATAATGCAAAGCCATGAGGATTATTATTTAAAAAGATACTCAGCAGCCCCAGGGTAAGCAGTGGCTGCTGTACAGTGACTCAAAGGAAGGACCATAACGCACAACAGAGCTCGTTCATCACCCAATCAGGGCAGAAAGGAACCCCAGAAAATCCCCTGAGGAACAGACCAGACAAAAAACTGGTCAAAGGAGTCAGAGGGGTTACAGCAATTCCTCTGGGCATTATGCACTGTTTTGCATCTCCTTGCTGAAAAGCAGACAAAGTGGAAGCCACACCACTGCCTTCCCTGGTCCCGTCTTGCCTGCAGCATCAGCAAGAGGTCTTCAACGTATTCGCTGCTTTGCTCTTTGCACATGGGAAACTGCAAAGGATCTAAAAAAGCTATGACGTTCCTCCAGAAAGCAGAGTTACCACGCTGTTGGAGCCTGCGCACAGCTCCCACTTCAGCAACCCGAGTAAAGCATTTAGCATTTTCTGGGTGTGACACGGGACACAGGAAAAGAGCAGGATGGGGATGTTCGCCTGGACCAGCTCTCCTCCTTCGCCTTTCTGAAAGAATAGCTGAGATGAGAGGGGAGGGTGTGGGTGGGATGGACCCATGGAAAGATTGATGTAAATTCACTTTTAAAAGCCAAACAGATGAAAATAATTTTCACAGCCCCACAGCTGTGCTACGTATTTTATTTGGACCAAGCCTGAGCAAAACGCGGTGCAGATAATAGCCCGAACTTCGGGCAGATAAGCGCTGCATAATCAAGTCAGCAGCGTAGCTCCAGCATCAACCCTTCCTGGCAGCTGATGTACTCAGTGACAGATGAGCGTCTCTTCCCCCTCAGGGCCCTTTTCCCTCCATCTGACACAGGTTGTCTGGGGCAAAATGCCATCTTCAGCATGTTGCTGTTTGCCCATCGCTCTCCACTTCACACCTGAGCACAAGATGAGCTGGAAAGGATGGGCAGTGCTGCTCCAGGAACTTCCGCAGCTCTCTGCTGGCACCTTTCAGCATGAAACATGTAAAGGATGAAAAAGCAAAAGAGGGAACGCACAGAAGTCCGAAAACCGCGCTCTCTGAGGGGACATTGCCAAACCTCGGACCACAGAAATGACAGATGGACTTACAGTCGCGTTTATCCTCGGTTATTTTCCTATAAACCACCCCTGCCAACAGCCGGCCAGCACTTTCTGCAGCTTCCGCTGCACTTTGGGAAGCAGGATCTTACACTGGCTTTTAAAGGCTACAAAAAAATCTCTCTGTTTTGGAGCCAGACAACACATGTCCAGGAACTTACTGTCGTGCTCCATGTCCTGGTGCCTGGTAGGAGGCAAAACTACCTTTTCTGGTGTGGAGAAAGCAGAAGGACCATGTCACACTGTCCTCTGGCCAAGAACAGGGCCCACTAAAAAGTGATGGCTTTGCTTTGCATCAATCCTGACAGATTCTCCCTGTGAAGTCAGCCTGAGCCCATCCCTTGTCCTCACTGGGCTCTGGGACTGGCCTCAAAGAAATGATGGGGAATACAAAATGCTACAGTGCTTGAAGAGTTCAAGATGGTACTTTCATCTGCCTAGAGTTTCATAAACAGCATTGAAAACCTTGTTCTGAATGTTTTCTCTGGGACAGTTTCATCAAATTGAAGCATTCAAAACTGCTTTTATAAAAATTTCTGAGGCTCTGAAAGCAATACCTTGAGCAGATTCAAGTGGGGCACATGGGAAGTAACCGCTAAAGGTGACACCAAATGGGACAGACTGCGTATGCTAAGCTTTGAAGCAGGCTTAGGGCCCCTGGGCTCAGGCAACTTCCATTCCTCAGTATATTTAACCTAAAAGCACACCTGAACCCCTTGGGACAAGGGACAAGAGGCCTGGAAGGGCTTCCTCATCCTCTGGGTGCTCCCCCCCTCAGCATAGGGCTGTCGCATTGCATGTTGTTTATACACAACGGCACAATATAAAATCCATTTAGAAACTGGGATCACTTACTGCTATTAAAGAATTCATCAGTGAATTTCATTTTTTATTGGTTTAGTTACAGAACTCACAGCAGTGTGTTGTGCTTGTTTTTCCAGAGTGCCAGTAAAAATCTTTTTGATTAAAAAAATTGAGAGAGGGAGAGAGAGAGAAAGAAAGAAATGAAAAGTTGACCTGGTATAACCCACTCGAGTGCTGAACCTCAGTGGTGCTATATAAAAAGAGCTGAGAGGCAGCACAGCCAATTGCTGAGCAAACACTTCGACTGTGGCTGTAACCAGCAACAACCAAAATCTGTTTATGGCAGAATTTTTGCTTCATAAAAATACGTGTAATCAAGCCCTGCTATATTAAACCAGGTTTTGTCATAGACTGATCACTGAAGACAAAGCATGGCAGATGTAGAGCTCCAGGAGTAAGCCACAAAGCTCTTCCTCTGCCTTTCCACAGGCCCAATCCTGCCATATGTAGACAATACCGACGGCTCCAGGTATTTATGGTGCTACCTTGCCAAATTGCTCCAGAGATGTAAAACAATCTGTTCTTGGTGTTTCTTTATATACTTTTTTTTCTTTTCTCATTCATGGTCATGTGTACATCTTAAGAACAGCTGCCTTTTGCATGTGTGACCTTCAATCCTATTTGGCCTTTGTCCAGTCCTGCTAGTTATGCCCACCTGCAATAGAGCTAAAAACTATATGCCAGGTGAAAATTACTATTAAATACTGTAAAGACAACAACCTCAGTTATATTAAGATCATACAGGCACCACATCATGGTGCAATCACAGGAAGTGTTAGCCACATTGTAACAGGTGCTGTAGAGAAAAGTTGTGGATATGGCCCAAGTTAGTGAAATGACAGCCTGGTTGCATTGCAGTTCTGTCGTAGGTTTCCACAATAAGGCCTATGAAGAGCAAATATAATATTAAATAATTCAATCACAGAAGTTTAATTTCCAGTTATATGGACTGGTGGCAACTCTATGTAACTGCAAACATATTGCAACTACATTATTATGAATAGACCTGTAGTAAGAAATAAAATATATCTCTTTAGAGCAAAAATAAATGTAAACATACAATCTCCTAGATGTATAATATGAATTCTACATTTAACAGAGCAGGTTAATTTCTGTTTACAAACAGGTGAATTCTACCATTTTTCATGAATTTTTTCTCAAAATATTAATATGTGTAAATGTACTTTTTAAGACCAAGCAATTAAAGAAAAAGAAACAATTTGCTTTCAAAAGACATGATTTTTTCCATTCCAGTTACAAGAACTAAAGTTCAAAATGCCAGCTAAAATATATCAATACTGTTCTAATATTTGAGAAAAATGCAAATGGAGTAAAGACAAGAATTTTGGACATTACATTTCAGCTGCCAATTTTTTTAATCAGCCTTAGAAAAGTAGAGAAAATAAATCCTATTTTATTCATAAGTGTTTGCCAGATATTTTATCTCTTACACCTTATGGGATGTTAAAGAACTGCTCACTTTGGCTATTCATTCTTAGTTATTGATTCTTGGTTGGCCACCATAGTACTGGGAAACAGCCTCACAATACCACGGGGTTTGCTATAAATTCCACAGACTTTCACAAAGAAGAAACATCATCTTGGGCAAGAAATGAGGCAAAGTGCTCGACCGAAACAGCTGTCCAGAACTGGAATAAATATTTGCACTCACTTTGTCATATCCAGCTATTTTTAGAGATGCTCTTTAAAGGACCGTGAATACTGCTGAAAAATCAGATTATGTGCTCCTAAACCTCTCGAAGGCTTTCAAAAGTCTTCACTCTGGTGCTTGTCTACATTGAGAAAAAAAAAATTAAGCCAACTATCATGGGACAAGTACTTATCAATATCTGCATAGGTGGGTACTGATGGCACCTTTAGCATGCTCAGTTGAATCCACTTGGGAAACAAGCCATTAAATAAACCACTGAAGACAGCTGAGCAGGAGTACCGAGTTTCTGCATCCATGCAGGGACAGGAATGACTCTCACACATTGATACAATGCACAGTCGATTCGATTTATTGCTGTGCTTGCGTGGTTATATTCATTTTTCATATCTGCACACGCGATCACTCTTATTCGGATAGGCTACAGACATAAATCACGCACTGTTCATGCACCCCACATTCCCTTATGATTGGTAACTCTGCACTAACGCTAATAGCAACAGACCGCCTGCACATCCTTGAACACATCTTGTTTTTGCTAACCCACATCATGTGCACTATCAGAACTTTCTCAATTGTTATTCTTAGCTGTCCTCTCCAGCGGCCTGTTCAGTTATGCTAACTGTTTTGCTTAAGTGGCCTAGTCATGCTAACTCTCAAGCTACATCGACCCCAACATCTTCCCCTTTTTCCTTTCAAAAAAAGCTAAGCTATCTTATCATTGCCTTAAAAACATTTGCTCATTTGGTGTTAGTTACATCACAAAAATTTTTTTTACAGTTGTCTCTAGTGCCTTTTGTGTTATGTGTATTATACACGGAACCAATATAATCACTGCTTCCTCTACATCTCCCCCTTTTTTATTTAATGAACTTAAAGCAAGTGCTACATTGACACACCTAAGCATCACTATTTGCATTATGGTCCAGTAACAGTCCCGCTACAGTGCAATACTAAAAACAAACACAAGGACACAAATGGTAATAAAAAGATATACAGATGTGAAGTGCATACCATAACCTGTATTCATATTAATCACCTAGGCTAAAGTCAATGTGTCTAAGGGTATAACTCATTAACTATATACAACACCCGCAGAACTCACCAAACCAAAGACGCAAAGGCAGCTACTTAGTCCAGACAAATCCATTAGATCACAGAAACCAAATAAATCCATCAGATCACTAAAATACAAACACTATCACAACAAACACATAAAATCACACATTTATAGTCGCGACCGCATACGCACAAGCACACCAAGTTTTCAACATAAATCCAAATGTTGCAAAGACTTATGATTTTTTTTTTTTTTTGGCAATGCAAAGACTTAGACAAGAACTTACAATAACATTCAACATTTAACAGACAAATTCCCAAGCCTCAGTTTCAGGAAGAGTACTCTCTTTTCAATTCTGTTTTAGGAAGGGCACTTTCCCTTCTCCCCAGGGATATA
>Ga0065711_1037509_pt1 | contig 19768 bp, 13 predicted proteins | sample Hoacrofraction12_FD_59098 | JGI IMG/M metagenome (GOLD analysis project Ga0065711, IMG submission 59098) | Hoatzin crop microbial communities from Cojedes, Venezuela - Epithelial fraction 12 v2 (version 2) | ecosystem: Host-associated > Birds > Digestive system > Esophagus > Crop | place... | reverse complement strand
GGTGGAGCAGCGGCCGAGAGGGAGGACTGAGGGGGGCGGGGGGGGGCCTGTCCATCATCCAGTTTGCCTCTGTGCCTTGTTCTCTCCGTCCTTCTTCTGTCCTTCAGGCTTTCCGGAGCTGTGCTTGAGGGCTGAAGTCGCTGTTGGGAATCGCAGCGCCAGGGAGTCGCGAAGGTTGGAAAAGAGCTCCGAGATCACCGAGTCCAACCGTCAGCCCGTCACCGCCAGAATTGCTGCTCAGCCGTGTCCCCAGGCGCCACATCTGCACGCTGCCTGGACACCTCCAGGGACAACGTTTCTCATCCCGGGTGTTTTGGTCTGCGTCTTTGTGAGCTGTTGCCTCCCCGCTGCCCAGGGGACGGCCCTTCGGCAGGCGAGGGGGTTTCAGGCTGTAGATGGTCCCGTTCCCTTCCAGAAGCAGAAGAATCAGCCCCTAACTGAAGTGTCCGTCCTCGGGTTGTTTGCTGCTGGAATCAGCTGGGCAGCAGAGATCACATTAAGAAAAGCCTTCAGATGTTCATTATAACGCTGATCTTTTTAAAACTGCTGCAGCACACCTTTCCTGAAAGCATAGCCCGTCTCTTCATTAGCAAGACTTCATTTCCGTCCTGTAAATTGCTGGAATGTCGCCTTCTCTTCTTTTAGCGACCTGTTCACGGCTTAGTTTGAAAAGCCGCTGGCATTTTTGCCTAGCAAGAATTTTCAGCAACAAATTCAACACTTTTTACCTTTAAAACTTGTCTTTAAAACAGGAAATTTGGGAAAGGAATCAACAAAAATCTTGTTTTTGCAAGGAAGAATCTTGCTTTCTTTGGATTTGTAAGCTGGAATTTTAACAGACATGTCCCATTTGCTTATGCGTCTTTATTTAGGAGGTGAATATGCAGGGAATTTGGAGAAAAGTTTAGGGAAATAAGGAGGGCACTAACCTGGCCCTTTACAGACTTCAGTATTGATAGTGAGTGAATAATTCCCCATTTACTAGACATTTACACATTGTTTACTTCAAGGACATGGAAATTCATACTTATCATATACATCGCTTGTTATTGTTCTTACTTCCTGACTGGATGACTGAGAAAGGAAATTAAGCTGTGCTGAATGAAATGTGTTATTGATAGCGCAGAAAAAGAGCAAACTTCACAGAGCAAGCCTAAACCATTATAGGCCTACGTTGCTTAAAGATAACTTACTATTCCTGGTGGAGGTTTTGCTTTAGCTGTGATAAAAGTCTGAGGATGCAAAAAAGGCAAGGCTGGTGGGGAGAGGTAATGTGCTTTATCAGAGTAACTCTTAGAACTGGTCAACTTTTGGGGCTCACGGGTACTTCGCCTCCATGCAAGGAGTCTATAAGCATGTATTTCCTGTACTTTTGCTATGGGAGGTGTCACGTGTGGACCACATCCTGTGGAAAGGAGTTTGCGCTCTGTGCTATTAATGCTGCAGCGTCACAGCCACCCTTGGTGTAACTTGCATGGAGTCCCACTGCAGTGGAAAGTGGGAGCTCCTGGGTTACTGCAGCTTACTGTAGATGTTTCTGCAGCTGGATTTGGCCAGCTGCACGCTTTCCCCACCTCAGCCTGGACACGTGCATCTCCTAACACAGTCAACCAGACTCCAGGCTCTTCCCATTCAAGCAGTGTTGCTCATAGCAAGGCCTGAAGGCAATTCCGGCTCCAAGACCTGCATCCTGCTTGGATTTGCCTTCTGAAGGGTTGAGAGCCTTCCTGTTTTGGAGCGTTTATAAATATGCTTTGTTAAATTTTTACAGCTACAATTTTGCCATCCATTTGGATTTATGTTACTGGGAAGTTGGTTTTGCTTTTTGCGCACCAATGCCCAAACCTATTTTTGTCAAATTCATTAAACTGACGGAGGATAGCAAAAAGAGGGAAGGCACTTAGACATCATCCAACGCTCAAAGAGGACAACTGGATATTTGACGAATTTGTGTCGTTCTTCTTTTATGGTCCCTGTTCAGTGGTCTTCAAAGTCAGCAGTGTTCTTTGAATCAAAGTCTATGGATGTATAAGCTTTTCAGAAGAAACTCCACACGTTAGTGTAGTCCAGGTTAGGGACTCCCCTTTTCCAGGCTAACATGCAGAATGTATCTGCTCTTTACATTAATAAAGACATATGGGAAGAGAGGAAAGCAACCTCCCTGTTTCATGCTGGGAGTTGTGACATTTGGAGGCTGCACATGCAGACAGCTAGCTCCTCTAGGAAGCCTGCCGCTGCTTCTCCTAGCTGTGGGAAAGAATCGGAGGCCATAAGTTGATTCTATTTTTGTCCAAACAGCCTGTGGAAAGCAAAATAGAGTTTCCTGTGAGAACACGCTGCTTCCGAAGCCGCCTGAGCCTGCCAGTGACTACGGTGCGGTGTCACACAGCCAATCTCCTTCACTAGCTGTCTGTGCTGTGGTTATTAGGGAAGGACAGCGAGGATGGGCAATGGCACTCATGGGCAAGCCAATGTTTTTCTCGTGAGACCTTGTGTAGGTGAACAGCGGTGTTGTTCCTTAGGGAGCTGTTTCTCACACAGGCTGACAGGGACAACTGGCGGGTGCAGGGGTGACGTTTATAGCTTGGTGTGTCAGCAGGAGGCAATGGGGGAGAAGGTTGTGGTCATGGCACCGGTGCTGGTGGCTGCATGCTTGCTGCTCATCAGTCAGCATGCGTACACTGAAAAAAATTGTTCAGACTATTCCCATTGAAATGCTTCCCCCTAAAATGGCCACAGTTTGTTGCCAGGGTGTTTTTGTAGCCTCAATATAATCCTGGAATCCCCCATAGCTTACAGATAATTTCAGACCGAGAAAAAACAGCTGCAACAACCCTTCATTTTCAGTCAGGGTTGTAGCTCAGAAACAATTTTACTAAAGTTTCCTGGGCTTATTTTCATGGGCTGCCCTTTAACTGTCAAGGTGGGATTTTGAGCTACTGATTGTCCATGCTCAAAGCACACATAGGAGCAAGACCCAGCAACTGCAGTCTGACTGAGAGGATGGATGTTTGTCCAGCTATCCCGTGAGAGGTGATGCAAACCAATGACCATGCTTTGGGGTGTCATTGCTTGACATCATCTTTCACTTTCTTTAACCACTTTCCCATTCCTCCAAATGTAGGTAATAATTTTGCTTCTTTCCTGGCACCTACTGGTAAGACCTCAGCAGCACATGGACAGCAGCAGATGTAGAGTTGCTGGAGTGTGCCCAGAGAAGGGCAACGAGGCTGGTGAAGGGTCTGGAGAACAAGTCTGATGAGGTGCAGCTGAGGGAGCTGGGCCTGTTTGGTCTGGAGAAGAGGAGGCTGAGGGGGGACCTTATTGCTCTCTAAAACTACCTGAAAGGAGGTTGCAGTGAGGCAGGTGTTGGTCTCTTCTCCCAGGTATCTAGCGATAGGATGAGAGGCAATGGCCTCAAGTTGCATCAGGGGAGGTAAATATTAGGAAAGATTTCTTTACTGGAAGAGTGGTCAGGCATTGGAATAGGCTGCCCAGGGAGGTGGTGGAGTCCCCATCCCTGGAGGTGTTCAAAAAACATGTAGACGTGGCACTTCGGGACATGGTTTAGTAGGCATGGTGGTGTTGGGTGGATAGTTGGACTTGATGATCTTAGAGGTCTTTTCCAACCTATGATTCTATTATTTTTTTGAAATGAGAATGATCTCATATGCAGGGCTTCAAACTAGCACTTCTCTCACCACCAGCTTGCCTCTCCATGTTACAATCCCAGCCATACCTCAGAAAGTCCTAGTTTTCTTGTAGGAGCTCAGAAGTCTGTGTCATTTTTTCAATCCCCAGCTTTTTCAAATGTAATGTTTTGATGCTGTAATGTTTTGACACACCACAGAGAATTAGTAGCAAAGGGCTCAAGATGTCCAGCACAGCCACTTGCAGTTATGGGCAACAAACCCTGTAACGGCCTTCCCAGAATATCAGATTATGTTTCCACAGTAGCAGGCAGCAGAGAGCAAAGGAAGTTAGGTCTCTTCCAGTTCCTGGTGTAGGCATAGCTATGGATCACAGATATCTACCTGTCCTCGTGCCAACGTTGCTCTTCGGCTTAAATGGCTCTTTTCCTTTTTCCTTCCTCTACGCGTTACAGACAGCAATCATGCTCTCCACCTTCTCTCTGCTGAAGCAGCCAAATCCTTCCATCCACCTTCATACCTATAAAACAAATATCATTGTTCTTCTCTGAGGCAGTGGGCGCACATGATATTTTGGCTCCACCTTTCCTAAGATTCTGGGTTTTAGAGCCAGAAGATCTTATCAAAGGTACACCTGCAGCTGACTTGAGGACAGTGCTTCCCGACCAGAGACAGTTAATCATCAACAATATCCAGATGGTTTGTGACTGGGCCTGGTGATGATGCATATACTTGGGGAATTTCCAGGTTTTGTTCATGATTCATTCAGCTTTGACTTCCCCGGCTGAAAAGGGAAGATCTCACAAAACATGGTAATAGTTTGCATTAAAGAGCACTTCACACACAGCTTTGCACCAATTAAACTGGAGATTCTGAGATGACTCCTTCACGGGCATGGTGTTGCATCATGAGATTGGATTTGTATCAGTTTTCTGTTGTGTACAAGCACAGGCTCACAGGAACCTTTTATAAGATTTGTCTTAGATCTGTCTCCAAGGCCATTTACTGCTGCAGTGGGAGAGGGCTTAGCTTCCCCTCCAGTCTGCCATTCTGCTTGCATCCCTCCTTTAATAATGACAGTAATGCAAACTGTCACTCTCCTTTTATTCCAAAGGCAGCTGACTTTTTACAACCTGACACCAGATTTGCATCTTAGAATACAACTGCAGTCATTCAAATAAGTGATGAGAAATGCAGCAGAGCATCCTTTTGGCACCAGGAACATATACATCTACTGTCGGCACTTCAGTGATAATGAGATGCACCTTATCACTCTGTTATGTGAGCATCTGCAACATCCTTAAGACGTTGGTCCCACTTCAGCTAACCTTCAGGTCCCACGTCGGCGAACTGCCAGCAGTATGCTGTAGTCAGAGGATATGGTGGCAGTTTCAAGGTCTAATCGTGCATATAACTCACAATCACTGTGCTTGATGTATTCTGAAGAGGTTTGATGTAATAGGTTGGGTTTTGTTCTCCTTCTTATGGAGCAGAAACTTACAGCATGTCACTTATCATGAAGGTGCTCAGCTACGCGAACATTGCAGCACTGCTAGCAGCCGTGCATAGTTATTGCAGGCTGGTACCCCCCTATGCTTTCTTCTCCTGGTGCCGTCACCACACTCAGGCTCCCTGCCTCTCACTGTGGGCTGACAGCTCCTTTGAACCCTCACAAGCCCCTGCCCCTCAGGGCATGCCCTGCTTTTGCCTCTGGGCTGCTGGGGACAGGGGACACAGTCACTAGTGGGCCCCGGGCGGTGTGTCCCTCCCGGCACCTGCAAACGTCGCAGCTGCAAGTTGCACCCCTTGTCTCCAGCTGCGCCTGCGTGCTCGGCTGGTAGGACCCTGTGCCTCGGGCGGCCCGGAGCCCGTCTGGGAGCTGTAGCACAGCCTGTGTTCTTCCCAACGACAGTGCCCTGCTGCACGTCATTTCTGGGGAAAGCCCCATAACCACTGAATATTATTCACCATCATTTAGTCTCTGCTGCAACACTCTGTTGGAAAGGCAGAGTCCTCGAGACACCTCAGATGACATCGCTTCTTCTGTCCCCTGCATCCTTCACGCCACCAGCCTCGCTCACCCTGCATCAGACAGTCTCTGTGGCTTGCCCTGTGCTGTCACAGGCGAAGGGGAGACCCATTCCCCTCCCTTTGCCCATGACTCATCCTTGCTGTGATTTCTTCAAGAAGCAAGTTAATACCATCAGTTAAAAAAAGAGAAAACAAAACATTTAGTCCTTCCAACTTCTCAGCTGCTTCCTTTTTGTTTCGGTCTGCAGGCTCTCCAAGGCATCTCACTTTGTGTGCTGAACCATGTCGAGCACTGATGCCGCTTTCCTGATTACAGAAACACTCTGTTCTGCTGGCCAGGACTTCCTGTGTGCATGGGGACGTAAAATACTCTGCAGGACACTTTATCCAACTCCCTAGAGTCTCCAGGGAAGAAGCCTCAGGCAGGTACACTAGGGTGGCGGTGCCAAAATGTTATCGGTCATCCCTGTGCCATGGCCCAGGCAAAAGTCCGGCTCTCGGCTCCGCAGTGCTCCCCAACTCAACAGCAGAGCCAGGAAACAAGGCAGGCAGAGGAGCTGCCTCATCTCGAGGGACCAGTGCAGCCCAGCGATATTTTCAACAGTGAGGTTTTCAGCCATTGTTTGAGCTGTTTCATCATTTATGTCTATTCCTCTCTTCTCTGTGAAAAAAAAAAAAATCAAAAGGCAAAAGTGGAGGGAGCCTAGAACAGAAAGAATCCTGTTTTTCCAGAGGAATGATAATGGCTCCACCATGCACTGTTCTTGTACCGTAGCCTTCCCAAAAATATTGCTGTAGAAGATAGTTTGCAGTTTGGAAGTGCCCTCTCCCCCAGCTCAGTGCACCCTCAGACCTCAGAGATACAAGCGCCAAAACCAGCACTCACCAAGGTCCTGGCGGGGCAGCAGCAGAGCCCACAGCTTGTGCCTTTGCTTCGTGTGGTCCTGATCCACCCAAGGTGCCTCAGCTATGCTTTTCGTGTGTTCTCAAGCAGTGGTCCACCAAATGTCTACGAAAGGCCATTTTCATCTTCAGCCCAACGATCTAATCCAATACTTTTCTTCTTGAAAATAAAGCAGGTTAATGTTGATATTTTTTGGCCACATGCAGTTTGTAGAACACAGGAAATAATAGAAAACATCTTTTAGCTACCATACCTGTTTTATTCCATATCTTTCTGACTATAGCAGAGGAAGACACGCTCCTGTTACCACATTCGTTTCATTTTTTACTAGATTTGTGTAAACTTCAGCTTCTGTGATACGCAGTTCAATTTCTTTTGGGTTTCATAGACAGTGGCAGAAGGAAGAAGGAAGAACATCTGACAAACATGCCTCACTTCATTACTGTTTTGGATATCCCACCACCCCACCCTCATTTGGGCTGTCAGATGAAACCAATAGCTCTCCTTTAGGCTTCTCTATTCAGGAAACAGAGGTTGTATGGCACTGAAAGGGCCTCCGGGAGGAGAAGGCTGATGATTTGTGTTTTGTCCTGTGGGTCATTTCAGACCAATGATGTTTTACAGGGTCAGCTTCTCATCATTCCCAAATATCTGAAGGCAGCACAGGCAGCAAAAGAAGCAAGCCCATGCTCTCACAGTGCCTTGGCATATGATGGGACACTTATATTTAAAGAAATCCAACATACCAAATGACAGGCTCACATATACCATTATACGTACAGGTGGCCACTTACATAGCTCCCAGTTTCACTCTAGATTTTGCATGAGTTCTCAGTACTTTGAAGCCCTCAGCGGTTGGTGCATCTCCATGGGACCTCCACCCTCAGCAGTTCTCCTGGTCTGAAGAGCAGCTAGCCCAGTCTTACCGCCCAAGTTCAGTGCTTCCATTGCCTCTCTTGTGGTAGTCTCACACCCAAGCTGCAAAGCCACATCTGTGGCACTTGCATGATGCCAAATGACTGCCCGTAAATCATCCACATGCAACCCCGTCCCTCTCCTTCCCATGCCTCACCTCCCCTCACTTTCCTGTTGTTGGCCTCTGTCCTGAAATAACTTTCTGTCACAGAATGTCTTTAAATCTGTGGTGGTCACTATTTTTCACCTTTCCCTTTCTAGAGCTGGTCTGCCTTCATTGCCACCCTTCATAACTTGGAACAGTAGACAACTCAATAAGAGATTATTATATTCTAAATACTTAAAAGAAACCTTTGTTTTAAATTGAAAGATACAATTTTAAGTCCCATATTTCATTATCATTGCTAAAAACACTGCTTCTGCTTGGAAGAGAAATGAAACGAGAACTGGTTCTCCTCTCACTGCAAAAGATTTGATTCTCTCCTAGCCTATATGTGATACATTTACTTATCCTTGTAGCCCAAAAAGAAAATGGGTGGCATGCAATGCTTATGAATAATTGTATCATGCTTGTAAAATCTATAGGAAGACCAGTTTTATTTCTGTATGGTATTAGTCTTTAACACACACAATTGAGAATTAGTGCATCACCTTTTTCTTTACGCCAAGTTTATGCCTTTCTATTAAAATTACATATGAACAGACAGCTGTGAGATCAAACTGAGGTGTTGATATTTTACGTAGAAATGCAGAAGCGATGACTCTGAAAACAGCAGTTCCTCACCTGAACGCAGCCCTTAGCATTAAGTCTGCACAACTCCCACCGAGAGCTCTTGGGACTGACCTCAAGCTGAGGCGAAAAAATGTGTCGGGGGTGGGGCACGTGCACAGTGGTGCGTAAGCATACCGATGCAGTAAGAGCAGCCAGGCGTGGTGCCATGGATTCGCTGTGTGACTCCGAGCGTATCCGTGCAGACTCTGATCCTCGGGTGCTGGCGAGGAGCAGCCCTGCGAGATCCCCCAGCCCCTGCTCCTGGCCCCGCCACAGCCTCCCCGCGGGGCACCAGGACAAGGGCAGTGCCCGGTCGTGCTCAGGGACCCAGCCAGGGCAGGCCCTGCCACTGGCAGGAAGAGGGTGTCATCCCTTTTGATTCCTACCGCAGTAAGATGCCAACATAAATACGGTGATAATAATCTCTGTCCTCATGGAGGTGAGGCAAGGATTGGTGTTATGGAGAAACTTCAGGCTCTCAGATACTGGCAAAAGATACACTTGATGCATGCAACAAGATAAGGACTGTGTGTAGATTGTATGTAAATCTACCTCTTTTTTAGTCTAACTAATGCAAATGGGGTAAAAATTGCCAAGCAGTCAGGCATGCGAGCACGCCCTCCTTCTCCATCAGCACGCAAACTTGCTCTTGCTCACAATTTTAGACCATCCCTGCTGCAGTCCTACCACCGATCTATATAGAAATTAATTTGGATCAGTGTGGTATACTGTGGATGATTGCAACTTAAATTTCAAAGAAATGTATGGAAGTAAGAATAAAGTTGTGGTTTAAGCACTTTAGAGATGCAGGTTTTTAGAGATGCAGGTTTATTTCTTTACAGCATCCTGAGTACAGCAGGGTGTGCTGCTGAGTGATGCAGCTTTCCAGCTCCTGAGTTAAAGATGCTCTTTCACAGTTACGATCTTGGAGTACTGTGGTGATCTGATGTTTTGTGTGTTTTTAAAATGTGTTCCTTGGATTTAATTCTCTATGTTGATACCAAACCACAAGAAAGAGACCTGAAGTAAGAAAAACAACGTAGAGTGTATCAGAAATTGAGACCAATTCACACAAGCCTTATAAGACCTAGAGGGAGAAGGTAAAAACACCAGTCCCCTATTTCCAGAATTTTGTGACAAATCTGTGAAGATTATTAAGCCATAAAGCACTCACTCTCAAACTTCTGACACTTTGGAGATTTCTTCTCATGAAATGGCAAACTTTTTGTACAGTATTCTTACAGTATCACAGTGAGGACACATTCAAGTACAGGGAAATAGAAAAATTGATACTTTGTCTTTAGAGTCTTTCTAAAATTCCTGGGGATTCAAAGAAAGCAGACGATCAAGCAGTTCCCTCTGCTGGAGTAAACTTGGGCACCTGGAATATATTCCATAACAGTGTGACATTGCTCCGGATTACTTCAGTAATCCAATAAATGTGAATTCAACCCTAGGGAAATAGAACTGTGCAAAAATGTAATTACAGGCTTATAAAAATCATACTTTCCTAATATTCCATGGCTTTCCCAAGAGAAATATATTACCTTGGGGGATGAAGTGGGTGTGTATTTGCTACATCCATCGTTACAATACATGTAATCTGCTGCCACTTCTACCTACAAGCAGAAGATGCTGGACTCTGAAGTCTCTTTACTGTAGCAACTACAGTGAAATCAGAGTACTGATGTCAAACAAAATCTGCATGGATTTAGATGAGAATCAGAGCCATTAACACAGTTTTATTTCAGTATTATTCCTGCTCTTTACCTCACACATAGGTCCACACTTCATCTTTTCATAGAGATGTGTTGGCTGCAGTGGACCTACACTAATTTACACTAGTCAAGGACTGGAATATGTGTGTTTAAAACTGTCAAAAAGTCCTTGAGTGGAATATGTCAGCAGGAACATGCTTTCCTGGAATAGGGACTGTTCTTCATGCTTCCAGCAAAGAAATGCAAATCGAAATCATTCAATCACACTGAAAAGCCTTAACAAAATGACTGCTGTTATCCCTGTTGCTTGTAGGCAGAACTTGAGATCAACAAGGCCCTCTTGTTTCATGATAGCTCTCACCTGCCCTATCCTTCAGCGGTGGAGGTAGAACCACAACCTTCCCCTACGAGAATTGCTATGGGGATTCCTCCAGAAATATGCTTGCTTGGAAAATCAGTCAGGATTTTTCTCTGGAAAATGTTGATATTTTAGCATTGATAACCGACAGTCAGAAGAAGAAAACCACTCCTGTCTCCACCACCTTTTTCCACCCCAGCAACCCAAGCTTTGGGAGTTCACAGACTGAGACACTTTTTGAGAATGGAGACACTAAGGTGGACAGTGCTGCTCTGTGACACCAACCAACCTGCTCTTTGCCATTTGGGCAGGAGTGAGTCTCACATTCTGATTTCTTGTGTGCAAAAACATTAAAGTCTACTTCATTCTGACATGGAGTGGAAAATGGTTGAAACCTCCTGTTTTGGGTGTGCATGGCAAGCTGTTGGAGGCAGGGAGCTGCAGGGGTGGCCTCTGTGAGGAGAAGTCAGGGCTGCCCTGCTACCAGCCGGCTCCATCTGACACACGGCAGAGCACAGCTCAGCCCCTCGGCCAAGATGGTGGCACCTCTGAGCTGACCAGAGGAGTCTGCGGCACTTCTGTGAAAACATATTTAGTAAAGGGTGGTAAAAGCTGGGAGAGAGCGAACAGTGAGGCCAGAGGAGTAGGAGGCACTGCGTGGCAGAGCCGGTAATACCCCCAAATGCCCTGTGGCACATGGAGCAGGTACTCCCCCAAAGAGACTGCAGCCCGTGGAGGACCCATCCTGGACAACAGAAAAAGTGAGAAGGAAGGAGCAACAGAAGAAAAGAGTGAGAAAAGCAAGCAGCAGAAAGAAACCACCGCATCTTGACCCCAACGCCCTGTACCGCCCTTCGCCTCACCAAAGGGAGTGAGTGCAGCCTGCGGCCATGACAAGGGGAGTGGAGCCCAGGAAGGGGAGAGGAGAGCTGTCCCGAGTGAAGAGCTGAGCCTGGGAAAGACAGAGGAAAAGTGTTTTCCATAAGTACTGAAATGTTTGTCATCTTTGTTTTCCGATACCTGAATCAGAAATTAAGTGTTTGTAATAATTTGCAGTAAATTAAGATAATTCCCCACATCCAGTCTGTTTTGCCTGCAACAGTAATTGCAGGCATCAGTAAGTGACCTACCGGTCTTTACCTCAGCCTACACGTTTTCTCACTTTCATTCTTGTTGTTCTCTCTCCTTCCCACTGGGAAGAGTGAATGAGCAGCTGGCTGTGAGTTTGGGGGCTGGCTGAGGGCAACCCACCACATCCTGAGAACATTTTTGGCATGAGAAAACCATTCCCTGTCCTCTCTGACTGGTGGAGTAACTGTGGGGATCATGAAGCATTTGAAGAGGCTGCCTGAAACAGCCATGAAGTCTCACCACCAGGTTTTTAAGGATCCATGAGTGAGCTATCTGCTGGGAGTGACATTGTAACCTGGGTGAGGCAGGGGAATACACGAGGTGATCCTGTTTCCTATGACCATATGGCTTAGACTCCTCTGTTTCTAAAGCTCCACTGATCTGATCACTCAAAAATGCCAAATGAAAGCAGTCTACCTTCATGTTTATGAACACACACAAATGGGTAGTTTTACTTTTATCATAAACAATCTCCTTCAAAAATTGGCTTTCAAATAATGTCACATTTATTTCATTATACCTCATATAAGAAGAATTCAAGGGTGATTTTTCACAGTATTAAATAGCACTGAAACAGAGTAATCATTCAGAAATATTGGTGCATATCTTATCTCACCATGCCATCAGCAGCAAGGCAGACACCACGTGGCTGAGTGCTTCCTGGAGTGCCAGCAGGAGTTAACCAGACTAGGAGGATTCAGGCAAAAGTCCAAGGATGATACTGAGGAACGGAAAACTGCAACTTTGATGGGATTTGGTTGGTTGGTTGGCTGGTTTGGTTTGGTTGTTTTAGTCATTCCTAAAGGTGTGCATTGGCCATCCAAGAGAAGAAGAATGGTACTGGTTGTTCTTCGCATCTTGGCAGCCAGAATATTCTGGACTTTTCCTCCAAGCTGGTGTGGATGAGACAGTTTAGCTTCTAAAAAAGTCGTACCATATGTGGCCCCCTGGCATAGTCTGTTGCTCTTTGCAGCTTGGACCAAACTGTTGGAATGAGGTCACCCCGGACTTAATGTGCTGTGATCTCAACATATGAATGTAAATGAGTGGTGCTAAAAACAACTAATAATGATCTTCAAAGAGGAATAACTTGTTGCCTTTCCCCAAATAAGCAGAGCAAAAAAAATTCAATGCAAAAAAACCTCTTCGTGTTTCGAGTTTTCCTGCCAGCAACAGCTCTCAGAAATATCCACTGGAGGAGGCAGGCGGATAGGAAGCGTTCAGCAACTTTTGTGTCTACCATATTTTTTATCACAATACTTCACGCAAGTCTGTCAGTGGTGTATCCTTGCACAGAGAGCATCAGCCAGTCATTGGCAACTCATGATGCACCCCAGTCATAAACACACGGGGGTTTGCAGCTGGAGAAGCGAGGATAGCTCTGTCACAGATGAACTTGTGTGTCATCTTATTATTGAGAGCACATCTCCATACTGCACGAGTTCTTAAGCCACTTGAAGTTTTTTTTTGCTTGGGTTTTTTTCCCCACAAAAATCATTATCTTAAAATGTTCCTGCCTCATTTAACAGCAATTACTGCTAATATACTTCCATGGCGCAATATTGTAATGTAAATTTAGCTTGACTGCATGATGATGTGGAGATTTGCAAGTGCTGTTGAAAGTGTTGCTGTGGGAATCCACATCAAGCTGTGAAAGTAAGATCCTACACTTTGTCTATAATAAAGCGAAAGGGTTCCTGAGACCCTCCACCTTATCCTCCAGCCATGCCCAGCCTTGTAAAAGCTGGGTAAACCGCAGCATATGACGGAACTGGTCACAAATGGGATGCCTGCCACCAAGCAGTGGCAGGACTATCGGGGGCAGCACCTGCATGTTTGTCAGAAAGATCCCATGTGAAAAATAGAGAGAAAGTACTGGAGTCCAGCAAGTGCCGTGCTGACCTCCTGTTGCTTTAGGATATTTGCAGACTTAACAAAGCCCAGCACAGCTCTGAAAAAAGATGTGTCTTTGGTGCTATTTCAGCTCACAACTCAACATTTTCTTTCTCCCACCCTGAGACCCTCCCCATGCCCTGTCCTGGGACAGCAAGGGCCCCAAGGGGTGTGGGATCTGAACAAGCACACTCTGGTCAGATCTGCCACACTGCCGTGTGGTGTGTGGCTGCTATGCACGCAGGCCCGTGGCCTTTCAAGGAGGCTGGTGACAAGCACAAACACAAGAGATGGCTGAGGCCACGGCCCTGCAGAGGTGCCAGGCGGGCACTGCGTGCCCCTGCTCTGTGCAGGGATGGGGCTGGTCGAGCTCGACGTGCTCCAAGCAGAGGGGTACCCTGGCTTTGTCACTTGATTCAAACACACCGACAAGAAGGAAAACAACCTACATGTTTTCTTTTTCAAAGAAGAATCGCTGCAAAAAGCATGACACGAGAGATCAAGGCAGGATGGGGGAGACAAGGGAGTGTGTGACTGTTTTGCCTTTTTCTCCCTGAAGAACATTTCGCCATTGCCCAGGTGCACTTCAAGCAAAGGGGCTGAAGCAGCAGCAAGCCAAGGTATCAGCGCCAGACAGACTGCAAGGTACGATGAACCCGATTTAAGTGAAGGGAGGCCTCTTGCCTGTGTCATGGAGATCTATAATGCCCATACATTAGGTCACCCTGATGTCTCTTAAGGAAAAGCATGTGTTCAAGGAAAGCAGATTGTCTTGGCTGTCACTTCCTGATTTAGCCCCTATTCAGTTATTTTCTATTTGAATTTGGCTACACTAGCCAAACCCTGCTTGGATGATTGACATTTTTAGAAGAGACTAGCAAATAGCAGATGACAAATGATTTGCATCTCCTGCAGATTTATGAAGCTTTGGATTTACAAACATTTTCATGACTATGCCACAGCTATCTGAATGTTTCCAAACAAAGAGAAACAGAAGCTCCCAAGCAGTGAAGACCTCAGTATTAGTTGGTTATTCAACAAACTGGAGTTTTGTTATGCAACTGGCTCCAACACTTGACCTGTCCTTTACCCTTTGGTCCATCCCTTCACTCTTTCACTTTCATTGCCCACCTCTCATTGTTTATCCTCTTGCTTGCCCATGTGCTTTCAACCTTATGAGTTTTAATTCAAGTATGCAGAGGTTTTTCGTGTTATGTTGATCTCTGACATTCGGAAAGCTTAAGGATACTGTTTTTGAAAAGCCTTGAATATGAAAGCAACCTATGCATTTATAGGCTGTGACTTTCAACAAAATGCAGGTACTTCACTTTCTGTGGGACAGTCTATTGTACCCATTCTCTCCTCCCAGTGCTTGACTGATAAACACATGATCACACAGAAGAAAAATGAAATAAATCTGCTTACTTAGACACTGAGCTTCACCAGCAGGACAGTATTGCTTAAGCATGGTGCTGCAGCAGTAGTCATGACCTATTTCCATCTAAACACTAAACTTCCTTTTTTAAGTTCCTTGTTCACTTAATTAACTGTAAGCCTTGCTTTTCTTATTACCTTGTCCCCCTGCTAATCTAACTCACTGCAGCCTCCTCAGAACAAGGTGGTTGGCTTCATCACTGAAATTCATGAGTGAACTTTTAATCTCATTCAGTAGTCAGAATGGGAGGGCAGAGGTGCCAGCATGGAAATACTCAAGCCCTGGCATAACGCTATTGCAGCTCATTACTGACCTATAGAAAGTGTCAGGGTATTTTATGAGGTGTCCCTAAGGCATACCAGCCTTTTCTGCCCCAGGATTTTGCCCTCTCTAAGCTCCTGATGTCCAGTACAAATGCTGGAACTGGGTCTTTTCACTGGCTTTATTCTAAGGCCCTGCAGTTATAGTCACCAAAATCTGAGTAAGATCTCAGATTAATATCTGGTGGAAACCTCTTGCGCCATGCTGACTGCTTGGGAATACACTTCCACACAAAGCAAACAAATCTCCCTTCAGACAACAGCAAGGCTCTGTGTGAACGCTCTGCTTGGAGGGAGGCTGTGGGATGAAGAAGGGGTTGAAATCATTGGACATCATTTTATTCTGGTTGTGCAATTCTGTAACGCCTTCTCTCACGCTGCCCTGGCTGCTGCTGGAACCACCTTCTCACTCAGACATGTGAGCCAAAGCCTGAAGAGGGTTGCTGCAAGAAAAGTAAAGCGTTCATCCCACTACATGTGAAAGAAATCACCAGGGACCTTGCTTCTGGAGACTGATCTGCCTGCTGCTGTCACTTTAGTTTCCCTGTTCCGCTGCAATCGAGCATCCTGATGCTGAGGAAATCTACATCCAGGCCCATCAGTGAGTGCCACATCAGCAGCAATTTCAGCTCAGAGCTCCCCATTGTCTCCTCAATGAAAAATTGAGATCAGGACCAGCTAAAATAAGCTTTTCAAAAGGTCTTTTCCAGAAAGAGGAATACCTGTCTTTCAGAACCTTTCTTTTCTATATATACACACTAGGAGCAAGCAATGACTTACTGAAGTGCGTGTGCATGTGCACATACACATACACATATATATGCATTGTAAAGAGATTTTGTTTTGAAACAGCAGCAAGGCACATTTGCCAACACCTAAATTAAAGACAAGGAACTGTATTAGGCAGGAGAGCCAGACCTGCAGGGAAACTTCAGTCTCTCATTTGAGTAAGACAGAGAATCTGCTGATTGCTGAAAGCAGCTTTCTCCCTCTTTCTCTTCTAACACAAAATTTTCTGTCTTTGAAGGCAAGCTGTTCCCCACAAGGATTTGCTAAAAGGATAGAAATGCGAGGGAAGCATTCCTCCTGCAGCAGTGCTGCTGGAGCCTAATAACCTTAACTGACTTTAGGTGTCTCCATGCTCCAGCTCTGTATCTCCTGTTAGCTCATTCCGCAAGAGCTACTTAACCTAATTACGGAGGAGAAGACACCTCAGACTGTGACAGGCGAGGAAGTGGGGGAGGGCGCACAACGCATGCTTTCGTCATGATTTGTACAAGATGCAAAAAATGCCCTCTTCCCTTAAAAATAAGATGAGTTCCACCGATGCGAGCCCTGGAAAGACAATCTGGGAAGCCCGCTCCCCGCCGTGCAGCTGGGCTGCGCTTCCCGGCAGGCTCTGCTGCTCCCGCATCGCCCTGGGCTCCGGCGAGCCGCGCCTGTGCCAGGCACCGCTGCGTCTGACGCCAGCGAGAAATTGTGTGGCACGTGTAGGGCTGCCTCTGCAAGGGGTGCGCCATCCCCTGCTCCCCCTGTGCCCAGGGTACGAAGGCAAGCCGTGAAAATGAGCAGGGGATCACTACGCGTTTCCTGCACGGAGCTCGTGGTGGCAATAGGGCTGTGGAGCTGGAGGCAGTGTGACAGCTGTGGAAAACAGTAAATGATTACGAGGAGAGCAAGCAGGCTTGTCTTTAATTCTTGCAACAGAAAAACAAGAGGGCATCTGTGAAATGAGCCTGGCTAAGTTTTCTTTCCTGATTTTTCCTGAGTTGCCTGTGGAACATTGTGGCAGCTGGAGATAGGATGAAATGAAGTGTTTCCGTTGTGCTTTAGAAAACTCTTGCTATATAAGAGAAGAAAAAAATACATAAAAAGAGGCAAATCCCTCATTAGGTCATATACATGCCTGCAACTTTCAGTAACTGAAAAGAAACTTCTTCAAATGGTGACTTCAACAGGAGGAAAAATTCTCCGCAATAGATTTTTGACACCTTTTTCTGAAATGTTAATTTTAGTCATTCGGAGGAAAAGATCATAAGCAGAGGGGCAGTAAGAGTCAGTACGATAACAGCACTATTTCAGACATGTCTGAAAGCAGATCATCGATGAATGGTACAAAACATGATCACTGCCAGGCTGCAGGGCTGCTTTCTGACAAGAAGTGTTTCTGTTTCTGACGTACGTGTAATTTGCATTCCTGCCTTTTGCAGGAGAAGTGTGAACTACTTCAGCCATTGCTGGCCACAGGTTTGAGGGTTACAGGAAGGGAGAATGATGTTTTTCTGTTGGAAGACGAAGGGGTCCTCCCATAGGCTTCTTCCGTGTTCTTGTGTAAGGAGAGCTGCAAATAGTTTTTCACAGCACCAGACGGAGCAGTTCAGCAGCAGAAATCGTGCCGCTTTGCCGGGTAGAGAGGAGGCATGCAGTGCTCGATGGGAATAACAGTGCTGCTCTCCCACCCTTTTGTTGTGCCGCCTCAGGTCGCCAGCACGGCGGGGAAGGCAGGCTTACCCTTTCTCTGTGCCACGGCTGGTATAACAGGCTCCTGAGAGCGCTGCGGACAGAATAAGGACATGACAGCTCTCCAGATTTGTTCCCATTTTCGCTCGGAGCTGAACCAAGCCTCCCAAGCATTTGTTTGTGAAATGGACGTTTTTTGGTATGGTTGTTTTCAGAACAAACACTTTTGCTTTGCAGCTGAGACGCTGGATGCCATCTCTCAGGCCCCCTCCTCGTGCCCCAGGCAGTCCTGCCAGGGAGCCCCACACGTGGTGAGACCCCTTCCCACTGAAACCTGGATGACACCACCACATGCTGCGCTGACAAAAGACTTTGCCTTCAGTAAACCTGCGAACTGTGATACGTTTACATTTCACCAGAAAAACTCCTAGCTAGCTGTAATCCTGAATTGAGGTGTGACCTTCAGGCACAGTACAGTACAAATCATCAGAACAGCACATCTATTATTATATAGCAGAGAGTGGAAAGGACAGCGAGAGTGTATGAGTTAATAACACGAGTCCTGGCCACGCCACAGAATGCCTAACAGGGAGATTTGACTGCACTCCTGAAAAATTGCAAAGCAGTGCCTATAGGAAGCTGTATAGTAATTCCCCTGGGACAGCATCTCTTCCATAACACCTGCTATTCAGATCTGGCCCATCCCCAATCTCCAGATTAAGTATGTAAATCACCAGATATGCAGAACAGAATTTCTGAAGCAAGCAGTAAACAACGGGTTTGGGCGGGCGTGAATTTAAGCCTAGCTTAACTTTTCCAAGCTGATTTGTTCTGCAGAACCCTACAGGCATGAAAGCAGATCTGGAGAGACCCCGAGGTCTTGGCGTAGCACTTCTGTCACTCACCCTGCCTGCCGTCAGCAGCTCAAAGGACGCGGAGACATCTCTGCAGAGCGGGAGGTCAGAAAGAAAAGCGGACTCTGAAATGTCATATAAGTAGGAGAAAGACTCAAATAAAGGGAAAAGTGTATCTCCTCCTTAGTTTCTCAGCATAAATGATACAGAATTACTCCAACCACAAACACCACTAAGGGAAATAGCACCCATCACATAAGATTCGCTACTGATAAATATATTCCACCATCCATACGCCTTGAGACTTTCTCCTTCAGAGAGGCAAAGAAATGTAGAGACCTGTTCACACAGCCCAAATTCCAAAACCTGGCTTCTGTGGCTGCGGAGGTGCCCCAGCTCATAACCCACTCAGTCCCACCCCGTGCTTTTTGTCTGAGGGTTTTGCTGAAATTCCATAAAACGCTGGCTGTTGTTTAAGCATGCCTGCTTCCGAGCGGGATTTGAGAAAGCCCTGAACACATTTGTGACTCAGAGCTTGATATAGTTCACGGAGGGAATTTTTGGGCCAGGCGTGTTGAAGGGCCTCAGTCGCCCTGCCGACACAGCCCATGCCATGCTCCCCTGCCCCACGGGCGCAAGTCATGGCACCCCAACTTCTGATGGCAGCAATGGGTGCGGGAGCTGCAGCGGGGTGCTGGCTGCCTGCCCGGAAAGGCCAGGAACAGAAACACACACAGTACCGGTGTGAGCATGCGCGTGTGAGTGCAGGTGAAAAAAGACTTCAAAGCAGTTGAGTGCATGCAAAGCTGCCTGAATTACTTTTCTTTTTTTTTGAAATAGCAAAGCAAAAAAGTCAGGAAAATAATTGTTTTGGTACCCTTTTGGTTTCAAATCAAATTGAGATAACATAAATTTCAATAAAAACCCCATAATTTTTCTCTTTTTAGGACTCTTTTTTAGTTATTTTTATGGGTAATTATTTGAAAGGATAATTTGAGCTTTTTCTAGTTTTGTTGAGGAACTACTGTCTGATCTTGGCTGTAAATGCCCTAAACAATTCTGTTATATCCACTTTCAAAAATTCACTTTTGTCCAAAAACTTTCACCAGCTTTCAGAAAACAGCCTAGACGACACATTTTATATAAACAAGTGTTGGTTGGGCAGGCAGAGTATCATAAGACAATTTATTAATGTTATTCTACAGGAAAAAGCATCCCCAGAGGAAGTAAGCTCTGCCTGACCATCGTGCTCACTCTCTGATTGCATTCAATATTGTATCTGGGGTGAAATTACCAAGTGTATTAGACTAGAGATTAACTAAATCAT
>Ga0065711_1006994_pt1 | contig 19768 bp, 30 predicted proteins | sample Hoacrofraction12_FD_59098 | JGI IMG/M metagenome (GOLD analysis project Ga0065711, IMG submission 59098) | Hoatzin crop microbial communities from Cojedes, Venezuela - Epithelial fraction 12 v2 (version 2) | ecosystem: Host-associated > Birds > Digestive system > Esophagus > Crop | place... | reverse complement strand
GTCAGGAGGACGGGGCCAGACTCTTTTCAGTGGTGCCCAGCGACAGGACAAGGGGCAACGGGCACAAACTGAAGCAGAGGAAGCTCCAGCTGAACAGGAGGAAGAACTTCTTCCCTCTGAGGGTGACGGAGCCCTGGAACAGGCTGCCCAGGGAGGTGGTGGATTCTCCTTCTCTGGAGATATTCCAGACCCGCCTGGACAAGGTCCTGTGCAGCCTGCTCTGGGTGACCCTGCTTGGGCAGGGGGGTTGGACGGGATGATCCACAGAGGTCCCTGCCAACCCTGAACATTCTGTGATTCTGTAACGGAGGCAGCAAAAGATGGGGAAACCACCAGCCCGGGCAGCACACACTCCCATCAGCACCCCACACGTCAGTGCTGGTGGGACCCTTCTGCAGCACCCTACCCTATTCTTCAGCACGGCTGGTTGTGCTCGCTTCCTTCTTCCCCTTCAGCAAGCTTCTCTTCAGGGAGAGGAAAATAAAAAAAAGGGAGCCGAATAGTTACGGATACTGGAGGCACTTAGCTACACTTAGCAGCTCCGAGCCTGCCAGAAACATCCTCACACAAGTGACGCTTCCAGAATTAACTCCCAGCTCTCGGCATACTTGAAAAGCAAAAAGGAGAGAAGCACGCTAAGGCCCTTAAATGGCACGCACAGCCGGTTCATGCTCAGCTGCCGTTCTCCCAAACGAGCCAGCAACCGAGCGCGGGCCGGCCGGGGCACGGCTTCCTACCCGCCGTGCATCACCTTCGCCGGGAATCCTGGTGTTGGGTGGGGATCCCGTCCCGGGCTCAAGGCTGTAGCTGCCGGCTGGGCGTGGGTCTAGCTCCCAGCACCTCATCCACCAGGAATCGCCCAGCAGCACGAGGATACACTGGAAAGAGCACCGCTGGATAAAACTGGGGGTGGGAACGCCCCTGGCCGCGGCGCTGGCGAGCAAAGCCCTCCCGGCACCACCTGCCACGGGATAAGGGCGGTTTGCAGGGGGCTGCCCCGCGCCCACTCCCGGGAGACGAGTAAATTCGAAACGAATAAAGGGGGGCGATGGAAGAAAACGCCATTTCTCTGGCACCGCAGCAAAAGGTCATTTGGGGTTGTTTTTCCCCCGCTTTACCAGGGAAGGGCATCTCCAGTTTCGATGGTGAAAGCTGTCGGGATTGCTCTTGTGCCTATCTGGATGGCTTTATTTATTTCTTTTGCGGGCTCCCGCCCTGCCAGCCCATCCATCTGTGGGACCAGAGTCCTTTCAGAGCCATCCCCAACCCCGCGGCGGAGGCCGCAGCCAAAGCAAACATCTCCGACGTCTCTGCTCCGAACTGAAAAGTGTTTTAATAATTGAAAGCTTTATGGGCCCTTTCAGTCCCCGCGGTAAATTATTCACCAGTTCCGCGATGACACCACCACCTGCACGCCCGCGGAGCAGGTGCACCGACGCGCTCTTTACAACCGCCCAGACGCTAAATCGTGTCCAAGAGAAGGGATGAAAGACGGCAGGAGGACGCCAGCCTCGGAAAGCACATCCTCCGCTGCTTCTCCCGGGGAGAGAAACGCTCCGGCAGAGCTTCACGGGGCACGCGATGATAGGAGACGTTTCTGTGGCACACAGGTGTGAAAAAGGGAGACGGGAGGGAGAATGAAGCCCGGTAACGCTTCACTCGGGCAGCGGCAAAGGCAGGTGCTTTTTTTCCCCCCAGCTGCACGGAGCTGAGAGGAGCAGACGGGAATTGCCGAGCAGCCGAGCCGGCTCCGATCCCAACTGGTATCTCACCCTGCAAGGTGAGAAAGCCTCCAGCAGCGAGTCAGCTCTGCTCTTCCCCCAGGCAGGTATCACACCCGCATCAGCCCGTCAAACCCCGGGGTGCGATGCCCGGCTTCTGCTGGCAGCCAGCGACGGGGCTGATTTAAGCAGCCAGATTCATTCGTGCCAGTCAAAGATGTATTTTTAGTTTTCCCCTAGAGAAAGCCAAAGCAGGAGATGGTCAGAGCACCTAAGAGATGTGTTTGTTCGCTGTCGGGAACGTGGAGAAGACGACCATCTCCTAAAAGAAGGTGTAGGTGACCCTGCTTTGGCAGGAGGGTTGGACTAGATGACCCACAGAGGTCCCTTCCAACCCCGACCATTCTGTGATTCTGTGATTCTGTGCTGCCTGATAAACCGAGGGCAAAACCTGGCCCCCTCAGCCCAGCCCAAACAAAACTGGAGCAGCGCAGCACACAGGGGAGCAATCCCGAACAACGGGGAAAATTAGAGAGATTATTATTATTAACTCCAAGATCAGCAATTACAACTTTGTAGCTTGCCTGGGGACCACCTCTGCACACCCATACACACATGCGTATTTGTAGTAACCACCTCCAGCGCTCCCGGTCCCTCCCACGGCACCGGCACCCTGTTCCCATACCCCATGGAATTCATTTCTTCTCCCCAAAGACCTGCTCCAAAGCCTGCAGCTCCCGGCGTGACTCCGAACCCCTCACGGTCTGCGGCTGCTCCGAACAGCGTACGCAGAAAAGGTGTTTCATCAACAACACTGGAACAACACTAATCCACCGATAAATCCAGGTGGGTTGGGCGGGGTTTTTTTTTCCTCCCCTTGACGCTGGTGAGGATTTACTGACAGCTTGCCAAAGGAGCTCTTCCACACCTTCTCCAGCATTTTCTTCCTCCTGAGCTCATGCCAGGTCATCTCATGGACTCTGTCCACAGGAGGACCTCTCCAAAAACCCACTAACAGGGACTCTGGGGGTGTGTTCTGGTGGCCACATCCCACCGGGAGAACCTTGGGACACCCTGGGCAGGGGAGCGGTGCCGACAGCTCAACACGGGAGCCCCGTGGGGCTGCTCCGACATCCCTGGGGGACCGTGCTGCTGCTGAGCATCGCCTCGCTCCCCACCCTTGCAGGGTTTGCCGTGGCTTTCTCCAGCTCTGCTGTGAGGACAGCAGAGGAGAGGCAATGCTCGTGGGCGAGGTGACGGCAGGCGGGATTTATCACCGGACACACTGGGGAGAAAAGCCAGTCCAAACTCAGCTGAGCACAGAGGTTTCGCCTCCGCCTGGGCCTGCGAGGGACGTGACCTTTCTGAAAACTCTGGTTATTTATTTTGATAATCCTTTTGTTGGGATAAACGCTTTGCTCTCGCCAGGGCCCCAAGGTCATCGGAGTTAATGAGGAGAGGAGAAAGGCCAAGTGAATGGGATTTGTCCTTTGCAACAGAATGCATTAGTGGAGGAGAGGTGAAATGAGGGAGCTGGACTCTTTCTCCTCTGCTTTTTACTTGAAAAAAGCCAATGACAGCAACACACTGCTGCAAACCAAGTCTCTCTATCCACTCCTTACACTTTTCTCTTACTCCTTGCTCTCCTTCAGAGTCCCCTAACTAACAACATCACCTCCACACTCCAACCTGTTGTGAATAACCCATGACCTGATGGGAAGAGGGAGAGCAGGCTCGTGTCCACGCACTGGATCCTCACGCCAAACACCCCCGAGGCAGCACCATCCTGCCCTGTCTGAGGGCCCCGCGCCCTTTTACAGACCCTAACGCCGAGGCTCACAACTGCCCTTCGAGCAGAGCAAAGGGGTGGAGGGGAAGCTGCCCACACCTCCCTGCTCGGATGCAGCCATTTTGGTGCAGAGATCTGCAAGAAGAATATTAAGCTTGGTCTGAATGCAGCAGCCTCGCTCAAGATTTATGAAGGATGAAGGAAGGAAGATTCTGAGGCAAAGCATCATCTCAAAAATAACTGCCGAGTCCTAGCGGGTATAAAAGATCTGCCCATAAACCAGTTTGTCATCACCAGTCAATAAAAACAGGAACATTTCAACGGATGGAGCAGTGGTCTGGGAGCTACCCAGCAGACTCAGGCAGGACCAGGGCATTTAGGGGAGAAGGATGGAGTTCCACCACAAAAACCAGCTACGGCGCGGGGTCGGCACCGAACCAGCGTGCTGGTACCTGCCAGACGTCCCGCAGGACCTTGGTTTTGGCTGGTGCCTACCAGCCGCCGGCAGCAGACAGGCAAGGATGCCCAAGGCGTGGGAAGAGCGTCTGATGAGGTGCACCAAGCCGAAGGCAGTTGGGAAGTAGGTCATTATGTCGCTGTGAGAAAGTCTGTCTTTAAAGGAGGCTGGTTGCCTTCCTTGCATTTCTGCGTGGGTTTTTTTTTAAGGCTGCTCAATACAAAGAAAAATACCCCGGCTGGTAAAAGATGAAGGGACCTTCTCTCGTCACCTTTCCTATCCCAGGCAGCCCAGAGACTCCCAGCTACTTCTACCTGCCAGCCCTGGGAACCCTTCACATTTGATCTCCCGGTACTGCACGTTCAAAGAGGGGACATCCCAGGGAGAGCGGGGAGGCGAGACCAGCCCAGCCGCCAAGGGCGGGCAGCGGCCGAGAGGGAAGCTCCAAAGCTGGAAAGGGCGGAATGGAGTGATCCAGGTTTGCACCCAGCCGGGGCAGGCCCGTTTCTTCGCTGTGTTCTCCAGCGCTCCATCAAGTCAAGATTCAAATAGCTCACATGATGGAGTGGTCTGTGTAGGCTTCAAGAGCTCTCCAACACGAGGATCTCTTCCCCTGCAAAATCAGTTTTTCCCTAACGGCGTATCTCATCTCAGCTTTTGCTCACTTCAGCCTCTCCTCACATTCCAACCCAGTGGACCACGCTCCTCTACCCCCCAGAGCACCCCTCGGCAAACACCTTTACCCCGCGAGGCACGGGGACCATCCCTGGTGCTACCAAGCCAGACTGAGCCAGGAGACCCAGGGGAGACAGGAGCAGCAGCGACGCGGGCAGACGAAACCCTTTCCTCCCAGTCCCCAGCCATAAGGCAAATTATTTGGGTACCTTCTCCGCTATAACCCGCCAACAGCAGCGAACGCTCCAAGGTATTGCTCAGGTTGATTTAGAGCCACCGGGACATGTGTCTGGCCAAGAACACTGCTTGCTTGCTCGTTCTCCCCGTCTCATTTTTTATTTTTTTTCTCCCCCTTAACCTTCTGCCTGAAACAAGCCTCGCCATCCCTTCTCATTACTAATCATTCCTATCAGCCTCCCAGGAAGCACTCTGGGGCCACTTGACTATTAACAGGGCACTAAATGCAAGGCAGAGGAGGATGTATTAATATCTAATAAGAGTGATAGATGATGCGAACCGCTCAGGCACTCCAACTCAGGTACTCATGTCAGGTACTGGAGCTAATTTAAAATAATAATAATAACAACAATAATAACAACAACAGCAGCTGCCTTCATTTTCCAAGTCAATTGATTCCTCAGCAGGAATGCCATCTTGACAGATTTATTTTGATCGAATTGTCTAATTGAATAGAGTTCTTGTTTCCCTTCACTTTCTGACCTTTCACGCCTGTGAAATAAATGCAATTTGGAGAATTATTCCTCAGCAGCAGTCTCGGCTCCCCCAGGGCTGGGTGGCTGCTTTGTCTCTCCAACTTGCCAACAAAACGCTATCAAGGGAGGCATCCAGTCCCGGGTGCTGCGCCAGCATTTCTTTTCCACTTCCACATTAAAAAAAAAACGTTAAATAAAGAAAAAAAGCACACCAAAACCAGCAGATTTGCAAGAAGCACAGTCAAATGTACTTGCTGTTGGGCAGATTTTGCCTTCTGCTTATTCAGGTCCTCAGTGTTTGCTGCACTGAGGCTTATTCCAGTTTAACAGCAGAGGTTTTGCTCCTGGTCCTGAGATGCTACAGGAGTAAGATCCACCATCTCCTTCCCTTCACCAAGCAGAGACAGGGGCTTCGACCACCACCTTCCTCCAGCTCCACTCCTTCCCAGGCTCCCGCCCGGGATGCTCTGGTGTGCCAGACACGAGGCGACGCTTCCCATAAATTTCACAAGAACGAGTCTCAAAGATTAAAAATAACGAAGCCGCGTCCCTCGCAGACAAACGCGCTGTCTGCGCGCCAAGAGAGGTCCTGGTGAGGAGAGCTGCAGCTGAATCTTTTATAATAATATCAATCAATATTAATAATGGATGGCCTGCTCAATTTTTAAAGCATCTTCAATTAATCTTTAAACACAACTATTTTGCTTAAACCAAAGGCTTTTGGTAGCCTGAGAATGGTATTTCCTTCTGTTCCCCCGGGTTCACGCAAGGTATCTAGATGAGGTCTGATAAGTCAGTAAATAATACACACCCAGCACAATTCCCCAGAACCGCAAAAGGGGGGGAAAGCAGAACTTGCTATTAAATTCATCATTGACTCAGCAGCAAAAACGTCTTTATCCACGCAGTATGATGTGCCCTATCCACAACATTAAAACGGCGAACACCGCTGGGTTTAGGCTGGACAACGAACACGGCTGCTGCCCCTCGAGGTTAGGGTGGCACAGAAGAGAGGGACGGGGGCAGAGGGCAGCTACGGGGCCGTAGCGAAGCCGGACGGAACCCATTTGGTCCTCCCCAACACACGCCCGTGTCTAAACCACCAGGGAAGGTCTGGGCGATTCCCCGCTCCGCGAGCTGCCCCAAGGCCGGCAGCATCGCGAGAGCTTCCCGGGAGGGGGAAACCCCGCTCCGCCAGGCAGCGAGCCTCCCGGTGACAGCGTCTCGAATAGATTCAGGGGAACGCGGCGTTGCCACGGCAAGACTTCTGCCTCGCTTGCCGTTTAATGTTAAGAGGCTTGTACAGTCAGCAGCGTTTAAAGAGTAATGACTGTTTTCATGGTAAATGCTCTGTTAAATAACCCAGGATTATTGTGTTGTGTTATTGCATATATAAAATGGCATTTCAAAAAAATAATAATTGTTTTAGAGCTAATTGATGTTTTTAACCGGCTCCGTGCATGGAATTTGTATTTGCTGGAGGGACGGGCTGCTGTCAGGAAGACAGCAGGAAAGGCAGGGAGGCTTCGACCCGGCAAATTCACTTGCAGGCTCTGCCTGGTTTTTCTCTGCTCAGGTGCTGCTTCTAGACGAGCAACGGGGAAAGTTCGAGCCACCAGCTCTAAAACGCAAGGAGGGAGCCCGGCCAGGGCAAAACCCCACCACAGCCGCTGGCAGGCACCTCCATACCCCAAAACCTGAGCATCCACCCACCGCTGCCCAGCACGGGAGCATCCCTCGGCCACGCACGGTCACCGAGACGCCGGGGAGCCATCGTGCCAGCAGCGCTCCCACCTCCGCCCTTGGCACCTGCTCTGCGAATTTCCCCCTCTCAGCCCCCCAGCTCTGGCCGGTTTTCCACGCGGTGGCACTTCAGAGCCACCGAAAACTCCCTGGGGGATGACAGGTCCCCCCTTCCCCTGTTCTTTCTGCAGACAGCGAAGGAGAACCGCCCCAGCGCTAGAAGCAGAGGGCTGATGAATCACCGGTGAGCAATCCTGCCGCGGGATTTTAACCGTGATCATCCCAGAAGGGATTTGGACGGCTCAGGTCCTTCCCCTCACCCACCTCCCGCGAGGCCACCCTCCTCGCCACGTCCCCGGCGACACAGACAGAGCCACCGCCATCACCTCCGGGAACCTCCTGCTCATCACGCGGCGCTTTTGGCTTCTACCAGCATCCCACCGCGCTCCGCGCAGAGCGAAGCTGGAGCACAAAAAATTCATGACCGCAAGGCTGCAAGAGCCCGGCCTCCCTGTTTACGCCCCTTGCAGTCTGCAGGCACTTCAGTCTGCCATCAAAGAGCCGAGAAAGTGCTCTTGGCTTTCAAACCGGGAGCCTTTGAGCTCCTCTGACAGCGGCCGCCTCGCTGACCCTTGGCTGGAGGCTTGCGGGGCACTCGAGCAGTCAGAAGCACTTGGCGGAGTCCTGAAGCTTTACAGAGGCAGTGACTTTCGGGATGTGAAGTTAATCACACGAGTGAACGTCTCGGAGTTGCCGGGAGGGAGAGCGGGGCCGTCGGAGACCGCAGTTGAAAGTCTCAACCGTCTCCTCAGATCTCCACGTCCAGGCACGAGCCCAGCGCCAGCGCGCTCAGATCACAGGGTGAGAGCAGGGGGCTGTCCCGCAGCTCCCAGAGGGGACCCCTGGGTCACCGGGTCTCATCCCTCGCAGGCAAGCAGCCGATTCATCCCAAAGGGTCCGCAGCATCTCCGGTCCGCGTAACCAGCGCACTGCAAACCACCTCACAACAGGATCTGACAAACCCGAGACCCGCAGCACAGAGGCCAAAAGCCACCAGCTCTGAAGAAAGGAGACGAGATGAAAGCTATCGCTGTGCCCCGGACCCTCGCAGCAGCAGGGAAGGGGTAAAAGGAAAACGCTGAAGTGAAGCGTGCGACGAGGTCTGCAGATGGGCGGGGAGGAAAGCTCCCTGCTCCTCCAGCACGGGAAAGATGGCACAAAAATAATTGGACTGTGAAATCTAAGGCACGACTGCTGGTCGAGGAGAGTTCACGACCACAGGTCTGCTGGTTTGAAGTCGCTCCTCACCCTCAGAAGTCGCTCCCGCGCCTGCCTTTGCCAAGACGACCGCCTTGCGTCATCACTCGGGGTGGACCCTGCGGTCTGTCCCAGGACAGCTTCAGAGCTGGCCAAGCTCACCCACTGCTGCCCTGACATCAGAGTTGCCACCTTCTCCTGCAGCCCTTCCCAGCCCCGAAAGACAAGTCTGAGCCTACAGTCGAGGAGACCCTGCCTGAGGATTCATGGAGGGGTGGTGAGTAGTGACCTTTCTTCGCATCACCCCACGCACCGCACGCATCCCGTGGTGCTGCAGCAGCTGCACAGCCTGCTGACCCAGGGCTAAATGCAGCTCTGTGCGCTCTAACAGTACAAGCAACGTCGCTGGCTGCACACACAGACGCTATAAAACAAGATACAGAAGTGAGATCCTGAGGTCAGAACCTCCTCGCCTTCGTTCTCTCCCAGCCTCACCCTCTGCAAAAGCCAGAGCAACCTGTCCCCAGCTCCTCTCAAGGACAGCGCAGCTCTCCAGTTCACTCTTTTCCTCTTCTGCAGGAGCCTTTCCCAGGTACTGAGGCTCTGTCTCAACCCTCTCCCTTCCTCGGAGGCATCTGGACCACAGGAGGACACTGCCCTAATGGCTGACATCTCATTACTGCAACCGCAATGTCAAACCCCGTCTCTCTCTCTCTCTCTCTCTCTCCCTTCAGCATCTGTCTCTGTGGTATCCAAGTGCCTCAGATGACTGGAAAAGTCCCTTTGTGTGTTTTCCCAACCCCTGGCTGTACAAGTACCATTTAATCAGGCTCAGTAACGAAGCCAGAGCAGGATCAGCAGGATCAGCGCAGCCTTTGAACGAGAGGTGCTACCCGCAGGTGACAACGGGGACAGGAGCAGCAACAGGGCCGGGCGCCTCTGCGATGCTCCGAAAGGTCCGAGCAGCCTCAAAGCTCCAACCAGCCCACGGGCACTTCAGCCATAAGTACACGTGGCACACGCCAAAGCTACCCCCTACGCGTTCATGCCACGGGGTATTTATTTCTCCGAGGCTCCCGGGCTGTAGTTTGACCTTCAGTAAAAGCAGCACGCTCCACCTCGGGACCCCAAAAACGCATTTGGGGCATTTCTGAGTGTACCCCTGCCTAGCACTGCAAGCCCAGACGCTGCTGCCAGCTCCCAAACTCACTTCTGAATGCTGACACCTGCTCTCCGGGCTTGGGTTTCTCCCTCCCTCCAGCGTCTTCCTCACACGGATGTGGCTACAATGCGCTTCAACCCCCCAGTCTGGGCAGCTTCTCTTGCTTACAGCATATTTGATAGGACTACCACATTTTGTAAATCACGCATCAGGAGACATATCTCCCTTGCATGCCATCCTTGTCAGGGGTCTTGGTCCTCTGGGCATCCCTTGGGTGCTCCCAGGGGAGTCGCACAGCCCGATGGAAGGCGCTCGGGACACACAGCTAAGCTAAAATCAGCTCTTCTGGGCAGAGCTCTCTCCGTGGCTGGTGTCATACCACCAGCTCCCACCCGCAGCACTAAACCAGTCGCGGCTTTTCCCTCTCCCCTCAAATCTGCAAGTCCTGCAAACGCACTCGTATGAAGATCTTGTCTTGTAAAGAGCTAACGTGAATGCGCACAGCTGCAGGAGCACCGTTAAAACCTCGCAGCCTTCGCCCGAGATCACCTTAGAAAAACCACAAAGCAAATTAAAAGGCACCTCGAATCCAAAACTGAAGTAAATCTAACCAAAAGACGTGAGTTTTGTTCACCACCTCACAGTCTGGGCCTGGACCCTCCTCACCTGAGCAGTTAACCATTACCATTACTAGCAGAGAATCACTATTTCCCGCTAATTAAAAGGAGGGTGAGACAGCTGCAGCCAAGCCGCTGCTTGCAGCCTGCGCTGCACTGGTGCAAAGGACTGCAAACGACCTTTATTTCTTGGAAAAGCATGCTGAGGAGCCTGCTGCGGAGGCTCCAGACACAAAAAGCACTGTACGCTGTTCTGGGCAGGGACGGTCTCTTTGCTGTACATTTGCACTGTGCCTGTGCCAGCCCCCAGGCTCTACTACGGTATAAATAACGATAATCCCTCACTCAGCAATACAAGGAAACACTCACTTGGTACTAAAAGTTATTTAAAATTCATACCTACACTGGGAAATTATTCAGAAAACTCTAATTACTTATCAAAAGCAACGACGATATTTTTAAGGAAAGGGAGTGCCCATAAATACAGAGCCATAAATAAACTGCTACTCAGCAGCACGAATTAATTTGTATTTAATTGCTAGAAATTGCTATCAATTACTAGACATTCCTTGCAGAATAGGCGAATTCTTTTAAGAACAATTTCAATTGCTAATTGGAAGTCTTTTCCCCCGCCCCTCCTTCTTTCTCATCCCAGCTCCTGCCAAGTGCAGGAGACATCTCCCACTCTGCGGGGCCCTGCGCTTTGCAGGACCCGGGCTGGGGTAGAGAAAGACTTTGCCGGGACAGAAGAAAACCAGAAGGAACCAAGGAGCTGCTCAGGCTTCAAGAGGTTTCACCACCTTTGGTAAAACCCTGTAGGCGGCAGGAAAATTGGTGGTGTGAAACCTCCCCTGACGTAGCAAGGATAGCGATGCCTTGCAAAGGATTGGCAGGAGGGAGCTAGGAGCTGGAAGTTACACACCCATCGTGCATCCAGTGAGAGAAACACCTCCCAGGGACCATCCATCTCCCCAGCACGACGGACAAAGCTGCTCGGCTACAGCCAAGCCATGCCAGACGCTGCCGGGAGCCTCCCCGCCTCGTGCCGCTCCTCTCCGGAGCACGGACCCTGCCACGGTATCGCTTCTGACTCATTTTCTGGTGTTTCCTGCTCTGCTGTTGGCACAACGTCCCATCAGCACAGTTAATTACATCCACGCTGAGCGTGAAGGACAGGTGGATCCTCGCAAAGAGCCGGAGGCCGTGCAATCCATCCCGCTGCTCTCGCCAAACAGCTTCCACGCTTGCTGACAAAGCGCAGCAAGGCAGCGTCCCGCCGGCCCGAGGGAGCTCTGCCACGCACCGCCGGGCTTTGGGGCTCCTCTCACCCCCACGTCCCTCCAATCTTCACCCAGCATCCCTGCTGCGAGGTCAGACCGACGGCCGCAAACATCTCCCACATCCTCATTGCCCATATGGAGACTCCTCAAAAAATTCGCTGGGAGCACAAAACGCAGAAGAAACGCTTGCCCACGATGACCGGGCAGACCTCTGCTTGCACAGCAACCACCATGCTCCATCCCACCAGCCATCCTCCTGGTTGGAGGCCCAAGTATACGCGTGGGTGGGAGGGGATGGGATGCAGGGGAGGGTTCTGGGAAGAGCTGCTTGTGTCTCCAGCCTGAGCAGAGAGACACCTGGGGTCTCCAGGACCGTCAATCCAACACCGAGGTGTCACTCCATAACGGGTCCCCCCAGGACGGGGCCGACAGCCACAGGAGCCGTGTGCCAGCCACGACAAGCAAAGCAAACGACACGCACGTCCTCCCGCTTACAATAACAGCCCTTCCGTGTCTAATCCATCATATTTGATGCAGATCTCTTAGCCTGAAGTGTTGTCAATGAGGATTTAATTTAGTGCTAATTAGACAAATATTGCATGTTAAACACCCATTGATTATTAAGAGACAGTAAGCGCGCTTCGGCTCTGCAGTGTGCACAGACACGCTGTATTATATCTGGGATGAGGCTGGTAAATGTCTTGCTGTTTCTAATCATCAGCTAGTAATTAATGTCCAATAACTTGTAACTTGGTTTATCATTATAGATTTGGGAAGGCACTAATAGTACTGTATGCTAATTAAACATCAATTGATTCTTTAAGGCATATAAAGATTTAGCAGCTAGGTAACAGATATATACAGTTGTTAAACTTTAATAACCATCACATGGCATTCTCTTGCACCATTAAGTTAGCGTTCAACGAAAAAGAGTGTTGCTCCTGAAGGTAACTTTTGGACGGGATTCTCAGAAGTGCTCAGCAGCGTGCGAACCCCTACCCAAGGATCAGAGTCCTCTGACTGTAGAGAGAAGGAACAAAAGTTGGGAAATTCGGATCCCCTGCTTTTTAATTGAGGCACTCAAACCCCAAGCTAAGTGAGGTGCCCAAGGCCATAAGGAGAGGCAGTGGCAGAGCCCTAAGCACTCCTAAACTTCCCGTATCTGACATTTTGCGCCTCAGCTTCTCCCTCTTCCCATGCAAACCCCCGAAAAACAGAGCCAAATTGCCAATTCCCTGCCAGAAAAAAGCTTTCAAACCCTAGCCTGGCACCTGCTGGCATCCCCCCAGCTCGCAGGGCAGCCTCATCCACAAACACGATCAGAGAAGACGCGCGAGAAGCTGCAGTCTGGAGCAACCTCCCTCTAAATAATAACCGGCAAGGAATCGATAGATGTCAAGCAGCACCGCAGGGGCCCACCAAGCCCTGCCACCCCCTCGCTCACGGTGCCCACTCCTCCCCGTGCTCCTCAGATGGGGTCTGACCCCACGCCCAGCGCCAGTGATTCGGGAGGGATGGGAAGGCTGGGCTCCTTCCCGCGTGGGAGGAAAAGAAAGATGAGAGGCAGAAGCCCAGTGTCTGAAAGTGAAAAGATAAATGGCTTCTGGAGGGAAACAACCTGCTGGCCTCCGTGGGTTTGGCAGCACCCCGCTAAGTGCAGCATCAGTCTTGAAAACCAGCTGCAAGCTCAGCAATCGCAGGGCAAAGCGTGGGTTCCGGAGAGCGAGGCCGAGCAGATCTCAGCGCTCCTTCCCCGAGGGAGCCCGTGGCCAGGACCACGCCGCCTTGGCTACCCTCAGCGGCTCCCGGCTTGGGGCGGTGGGCTAGGAGAGGGATGGAGAAGGGATCCAGCTGGGAGCCAGCACCGCGGACCCGGCCTCAGGGCATCACCAGGAGGGATGAGGCTGCAGTGTCAGCTCTGGGTCCAAAGGCCAGCGGCCAGCTGGAAAGCTGTCCATGGTGACCACCCACCGCGCGCCCTCCCAGCTCAGCCGCTCGTGCACAGCGCAGGATGCGGCCAGCGAGGAGAGCCAGCGCCTTCTCGCAACGGCAGCTGCTCCGCGCACCATCGGATGAAGCATGAGACAAGACGCCGGCGACTGCACGTCGCTACTTCAGAAACCTTCCAAGTCCCCAGTGGCATCCCAGAACGCCAGTCCTGCAGCACCACGATGCGAGGAGCAGACGCACCCGCACACCGGGAATCCCGCACGAGGAGATTTAGGACGTAAAGATGGTCCCCCAAGCCCTCCGTGCAACCCAACAGGAGATCATCAGCCAGCTACAGCCTGGAGCTACTGCAAAGGTAGCTTTTGCTGACAGCTGGGCAAAGAGTTCGTACTGGGCTGGGTCCCAAAAGCAGGGAAGCACCTTGCAGCAGCCATCCCGTTTCCCTACAGCCTGCTCCAGATGGTGGATCCCAAGGTGGGATCCAAGGTCTCCCATCAGCTCACAGGGCAGGAGCTACAGCCTGGCCTGGGTCGCAGTCTGCGGCATCTCCTGCTTCCCCCCTACCCACCAGGCTTGTTAACACGGTCGTATGGGTGATATTAGATTACTCTGACACAATTTCTCCTTGACAAATCTCCGCTGGCTGTGGCACAGCTTCTGGTCCTTTCCCTAGCCCATCATCAAAATTTTGCTTGACTGTTTGCTCTGGAGCTTTCTCAGGAGGGAAGGTGAGCAATCTCCTAGGACCATTTCTCCTCCCTTTCCACAGCAGACGCTACCCTGGCCCTTCCCCAGTGGTCTGGAGCATCCCCTGCCCTCCGGGACGAGCAGCAGCGGTCCTGACATCGCTCCAGCCAGTTCCCTGCAGAGCCCAGCGTTGGTGGTTTATACGGAACCCCGGCAAGAGCGTAGAGCAGACCAGAGAGAAAGAGAAACCTCTCCTTAAACAGTTTTGCAGCAGAGTTTACCCGTGCTGCTGCAGGCAACAAAGAGAAACGTCAAGAGCAATGAGACAAGGCAGGGCAGGCATCGCAGCAGATAAAGGGTTCTTCAGGTATGAGACAAAAACCGGCTTTGGAAACCGCGCAGAAGTGAGTTTAAAGTCTCCAGAGGATATCAATTGAGAGTCTGTCACTTGGTGTCAGGATAACTTTCTGGACAGCTCTCGGAGCTTGTTAAGCTCTCGCTCGGGCTGCATTTGTGCTCTGGTGGCAGTGCTGTCTGCCAGCACCAGAGATGAAGAAGACCCTGCCGAGTCCACGCAGCTCCTCCACTACCCCTCGAACGTCCCCCGCCGCGATGGGTTTGGGGAGCTCAGCTGGTGCTGCTTGAAGACACGCTCCCTCGGGGAGGGCTTTAATCAGGGGGAACACACCGAAACGGGGCTCCTCCTGCCCCAAAGCAGTGGCTGGGAGTTTGCGGGCGCAGGACGGGAACCGCGGGACGAGACGCGATGGGCTGCGTCGCGCGGGCGGCCAAACCAGACGGTCGTAACGGTGTCTCGGCATCGCGATCGCCGGCTCCGGGAAGGAACCCGCCGCTTCCCCCACAGCAATCATTTCATCAAAAGCCCTGCAGGACTCCTGCTGTCCCCTAACTGGATCCCTAACTTTAATTAAGTCTACACAGCCTTCTCGCAAGAGCAAGGGAGGAGAGGGTGACTCAGACAGTGATGGGACCAACCGGCATAATTATCACACGGTTAAGAATATTAATTAAAAACAGCCCTCCCCCCAGCTAAAAAAAAAAAGCCAAACTAATCAATTCCACTTAAAGGAATATAGGGGGATAAGGAGCAAGAGCAGGGAGGGTGACAGAGAGAGAGATGGGATGCGACGTGAATGCTAACAGCTTCCCACCGTTGCCGCTGCCGCAGTAAGCCCCAGGCCTGGCTGCTTCCAACAGTTACTTCGAGTCTCCTTGGAAATGGGCTCAGTCTTTTCCTCTACCTGCTGCTGCATCAGAGCAACTCCTGCCATCGCACAAAGGACTTTAAATCTCGGCTTTAACTGCCTTGATTGAATTAAATGCAACAACATGGTAAAGCAGCCTCTTCATTTAAGGTATAAGCGCGGAGGCTTTCTGCTCTGCTAACGGCGCTCTCCCTCTTTCTGAAATGATGAGTTGCTCATGGGTTATGCTCTTTAAGAAAGGAGAGAGCAAAAAAAAAAAGTCATCTGATAAAGTGGGTTATAAAACCGGTGGCGGCAATAAACGGAGAGCAAGGAGCCTGATGCAAAGCCACCAGAGAAGGCAGAAACCACTGCAGGGGTGCGATACCTGAACCGTGATGAATATGTGACCGCGGGTGCCGGCGGAGGGAGCAGCGCCCAGTGCCGCTCGCGACGCAGGGGACAGAGAGGGGACCTCGCCCGGGTGGCGGGGAGGAGGGTATCGGTGAGGGATGATGAGCAGTTAGCTCCAACGTGTCGAAGCCGAGGGAGCACGACACCCTCACGATGGCGCTCACCACGTGGACAGACCCAGGAGCAGAAGGGGACATTGCCAAGCACCGACGCGATGGGTTCAGCCTTGCCGTGGCTGCTCGTCCTCCGACAAGGCTGCCGTCCCCCGTGGCGAAAAGGCACCGCGCGTGCCCAGGTTCACGCCGGGGAAGGAAAAGGCTTGGGGAAAGCTCAGCATCCAGAGACGCCGCAGAAAAGGGCCCAGAGCAGAGGAAAAAATCATAAGAGGTGTTGCACACCTCTGCTACTGCCAGCTCCTACCCACAGCCTGAAAAACTCTGGGTCACATCACTCCAAACCAGTTGGCAAGGACCAACACAACCACAGACTCACCATGGAGGGTGAAGAGCTGAGATCCCGTTTCTCCTTCCAAAACAACCCCACGCTCATCCTCCCTTCCTTCTCGGGACTTGCTCGCTTCTCTGCAAAATGGGGACAACAGCAGCACGCTCCCACGGCTCTCACCAGCCGCGACACCGAGCGGGACGTGTTAGGAGAAGGTGCCCTGGGAGCATAAACCATTGCTTTTTATCAAGCTCCATTATTATCACACTAATGTCATCTCCACAGGCAGGATGAATGCTGATGTGCCCAGGAAGCACTCCTGGCTCTTCCCTGCCCCTCCGCGGGAGCAGGGCCGCCCGCCGGCAAACGCCCGTGAGAGTTACGGCCGGGTTCCCGGGCGCAGACACGGCTATCGGTTCCTTTTTATAAGCCTTCATTGTTATTACCACCTATTTCTTTTTACATTCCTGCCAAAATACCAAACATTAATCTCCCTCGCTCCCTGCAGGCAAAACATGGGTAATTGGATTTATATGGGTTAGAAATTTGTTAGATTTTTTATATATATATACACACGCACACACACACAGAGAAAATATAAACAAATACGAGGGGCAAGGACGCGTCTTCCCCACGTCTCGGGTACCAGCAAGCAGGCTCGGGCCAAAGCCTCCCGCATCTCAGCTCCCTGCACATCCCCATGGCCTGGTTGGCCGTGCTGACTGCCGGGCTCTGGTTTAGGAACTCTTCCCACCACACCCAACTCCACGCGACAGGAGCTACCAGTTGTGGCTTCTTTTCTTGTTCATCCTTCCCACCGCTCTGGTTTTCCCTCGACTCGTTCCCTTCTTGCGCCTGACACTTTTTTACACCCCTCACCAACTTTTCCCCTCCTTTCTTCCACTTTCTCCCTCCTGGCCTCCCATTCCTCTTCTCTCCAGCTCCAGCCAGGAGGTGACACCTCCTGGCCTCCCATTCCTCTTCTCTCCAGCTCCAGCCAGGAGGTGACACCTTCTGGCCTCCCATTCCTCTTCTCTCTGGCTCCAGCCAGGAGGTGACACCACGCACAGGTCTTGCGTGCCAAGAGAAGAAAGAGCAAGATGCTCCGTGCGATGGCTCCTTGGGTTTCCCCACCCGCTCCGAGATCCACAAAGCACCTTCCGGGAGTCAGCGCAACTTACTGATCCGATCCTACCCCGCAATCCTTGTTGTTCTCATTATCCTCCCCCTCCGTGGAGAAGCTGACTTTGAGAGCCATTTGTGTCCCGAGGAACAAACCCGTCAAGTGAGTATAATCATGGAAACAACTCATTTTAAGCAAATCTTGGGAAACACTCATAGGAAAACAGAAGTACAACATGTGAGTATTTTGCACTAAAGATCTGACCTTGAAGGGTTCTGCCTGTCAGGCAAGACAAGACCTACGCATCAAACCAAACCCGCAGTAAACAACCCATTACAGGCTAAGAATCCTTGGCAGGGGCTGTGGGGGAATTATTTTTCTGGTTTCAGAAAAAAAAAAAGAAGAATTAGAAGAAGCCAGAACACCCTAACCCTCAAAGGCTGCTCGCAAGGACGGAAGGAGAAGTGATAGTCACCGAATCAGATATTCCTTATGAACTGCCTGCTCGGCTGCAGTATCCGAAGATTATCACTTAAAACAATATGTCCAGCTGCTGTAAAAAGCAGCCCTGGTTTAGGGCTGAGAAACGCGAGGAGGCGGCAAACTGTGCGAGCAGTCAAGGGAACAGAGAAACTCGTTGCCAAGCGGGAACGTCAAAGACGGCCGCTGTGCCCCGCTTTCGTTCTGCAGCGTGAACACCTAATCCTGTGCTCGAGACAAAGCGCCGAGCTCCCGGGGCAGCGCGCGTGAGCCAGGGGAAGGACAGCTATTACCGCTTGCAGTCCCAGGGAGTTTATTATGCTCGCAAAATGATCTCGTGCACCCTATAGCGAAAGGATTACTAACAGTTCAGCCTCATCCCCCGGAGCCGAGCATCACCGCTTGTAACTATTTCTGGCTAGCAGAGCTCAGAAACTTCGCGTGGGGCTTGGCGGTTTGCTAGGTAAGAGGACGTTGCAGAGCTCACGTCCTGGCCCTCGGAGAGGTGACGGCGAGTGACGGCTCCTCCCGCTGTGGAGCTGGACCAGCTCGCTGTGCTATCAAAAACAGACTTTTCTGCAGCAAAACCCCAGCGCTCCGTGTCACCAGGGCTCTAGGTCCGGTGCTTCACCCACGGCAAAGCCTCTCTTGCCTTACCAGCATTGGGAAAGGCGTTGGCTACAGGGGAACTCCCCAACACCAGCCCCCAATCTGTCCCTTGCCCAGCAGGTCAGCGCTCCGGAGCAGGGGACAACCAGCCTCTCCCCGCGCATCCCAGCCAGGCGTCCCGCACAAACCAGCACGCCCTACCCTGCCCCGAGACGCAGACCACGATTCAGCCCCCAGCAAGGACCCCAGGACTTGGAGCTCCCTCCAGCATCTCCTCCCCTCATGCCAGCGAGGGCAACGGCGTGGCGGGGGGCTGCGAGGCACGGCCAAGGGCCCTGGGCATCAGCTACCATCTGCGTTTTGGTGGCTGGGGTGGAGGGAGCCCTCCCGCAAGCCCCCCCTCGACCTTTCTCCAACCACCCTTCCCACGGCTGCGCTAGCGCAGTGAAATTAGCGGGCACTGTAATTACAACTATCAGGAGCAGATAAGACAAGTTAAATACCAGCTACCTAGGGAGAAATTATTATGCCAGCCAGGAGGATCCAAATGCCAGAATCCGTGGCTGTAATTTCTCCGAGTCGCCAATTACAGCTCCGCCACGCAGCGAGCTCTACCTTGGAAACGGCAGGTATATATTTAGCCGCTCCGAAAAACTTTTTGGGTAGGAGGGGGAGGGAGGGGGCAGTGATGGAGCAAGTCCTCGCTAATCTGCTCGGCGCTAATCCCCACGCTTTTAGCACTCGCACACAAAAAGCGGCATCTCTCTTCCCGCTCCTCGGCAAGGATTTAACGGCAGAGACGTGGCTGCACGAGCGCTTCTCTGCCGGCTACGCTGCACAGCGGCAGGTGGGTGTCGCAACCCCCACGAACAGGTAGGCAAACCGAGGGCCGGCGGTTTGACCAAGCAAGAGAGAAAAAAAATCTGATTTCTTGACTTCCCAGGTCTCTGCCCGGAGACCACGGTCCTGCCGCCTGCTCCTGCTGGTTGTCTTTTACTGAGGCCTCACCGTGCGCTGGGAAATAGACTGCGGTAGATTATTATACCCCAAAAAAAAAAAAGGGATCATTGTCAGAAATAATTAAAACTATAATTGCAAAAACAAATGGAAGAAAGACACCTCATGATGTTTTATTCGGGCTTTTTGGTTTTAATTGGAATTGTTCTCACACTGGCTAATTGACAAAACACAGCCAGCCGCAGAATCTTGGACGTGAACGAGCAAAGCTCCCCTCGTCTTCTTGGTCTCCTTCACGGGCGAGCAATGGGGGAGGCCATGGGCTCACCAGAGGCAAACACAAAGGTGGAGGGGGACCCTTTAAATGCAGGGAAAAAGCACCTGTGTATTATTCAGCTTAGAGAAAAGCCTAGATACACACGCCGAATGTCTCTTGTACAATCCTAGCACCGGCTACAAACGCTCATGTCTTCTGATCATCGCTG
>Ga0065711_1037506_pt1 | contig 19769 bp, 14 predicted proteins | sample Hoacrofraction12_FD_59098 | JGI IMG/M metagenome (GOLD analysis project Ga0065711, IMG submission 59098) | Hoatzin crop microbial communities from Cojedes, Venezuela - Epithelial fraction 12 v2 (version 2) | ecosystem: Host-associated > Birds > Digestive system > Esophagus > Crop | place... | reverse complement strand
TTTTTTTTTTTTTTTTTTTTTTTTTTTTTTGACCTGGATTTAGTGACAGCTTTTACATTTTCATCTCTATCATATACGGAAGAATTGAATGGTTTGAATGCATGCTGGAGTGCCCACCCTTGGCCCAGCATGAAGTAATTCTCCTCTTGAACCCCCTGCAACTGCTGCTCTCGACTGAACTAGCTGAGAGAGCCTTTGACTGTATTTGATTCTTTTGTTTTCTCTGTCATTTGTTGGGTGGTGAGGGTCAGCTTCATTTTACTGGCTAGAAGGAAGTTAAACATGTCGGCTTCATTGATTCTGACTACCCTACTCCAAAATGAATGTTCATGCGCATTTCTCTTAAATTGCTCTGATGTCTGCTGAATGGATGAAAGAACGTTTCCTGCCAGCTTTGGTAGGATTTGTTCAAACCCTTCCTTTGGATCAGTTGAGGGGCAGTTAGAAAAATGATCAGAAAGATGTTTTTAGGAAGGGACTCCCACATTAATTGAGTAACTTCTTGTGTTAGGGTATGAGGAAAAATCTGTCTTACCTGAAATTTTGTTGCGATAAAAAGTAAAGTGATTAAAAAAAGAAAAGCTCATAAATAAAGAATGTACAAGTGTCAGCCACTGAGAGATGCAAAACACAGTGAACATTCAGACTGATTTTTTTTTTACCAATGCCTATGTTGCATCCCTCTCAGCAAATCTCTTCCTTTAAAATTTTAGTATGGCACACCTTCCTTTCCTTGCATTTTTAGGACCCTGTATGACATGCATGCTTTGGCTTTGAAATCTTGGAGGGCTTTTTTTTTCTTAGGACAATTTCCTCCAAGACCTTTGTGGAGAATCTGGTACGCATCATAACTGTCATGTGCTTAAGCAGCTAAATTGCATGACCAACAGGGGGAATAATTATCAGCCTCAGATTATGGCATTATTAACGCCTTAAGACTGATAACTCTTAGCAGTTCACTAGACCATCAAATGTTTTCTTTTTAATACTGCCACGGATTTTTCAGTGAGCACTGGAGATAACATGGCAGCCCAACAGAGTTTGAAGTATGCGTCTAGAGAGGGGGAAGAAAAAAAAAGTTGAGATCCTTCAGTCAAACCAGTGTCTTTAATGGCTTCCCTAGATTAAAATAATCCCTATGGGAAATCCACTATGACAACAGTTCTTATACATATTTTCCGATTTTTCCAGTCACTGCTTCTGTGCCACAACCATTCTTTGAAACTGTTTATGTTAGTGAAAGGCCACATTCTCAGAGATTTTTTTTTTAAAGAATGTGTTTTAACTCCGTTAAGAAGAGTTTGAAGTTCTCACTTTATTCCTTGGGCATTAGTGTGCCTATTAGTCTTGTATCTTTTAAATGTTTGACAATGTGAAGAAATGTAGAGGTCAGCTCTGACTCTTGTATTAAAGGTCACCCTAGTGTTTGCACTTAAGTACAGTGTAACACGGGTGATTTCATGCATCAGCCCTTTAGGAGATTGAAGAATTAAGCTGCGTGACAGAAGGCCAGACAGTAACAATACTAAAACACTAACTAGTGTTGATTTAAAATCCAAATGAGAGAACAGAGTTGCAGTCTTGAAATCAGGCACACTTATTCCTATTTAGATGTGACTGCAATACAAATCTAGCACTGAACAGGCTCTTTGTAATAACAAGACCCAAGCCCAGATTCTTGAAATGGGGACACTTTCTGATTAATTGAATTAATCTGAGCCCAGATTAATTCAGCAGTTTCTTGTTGGCAGAAAAAGTTGTCATTTTTGATGATGACAGGAATTTAAAGCTGCTGGGGAAGCTCCAAACTCCTAGGGGGAGAAATCCATAGGGGAGAGAGCGCAAAAGACTGGAATATTTCTGTGGGTGTCCACTGAGACGCAAGGTCATATGTTTGTAGCATCGTTGCACTTAACCTCTTTGTACCTTTGTTTCTTGTTGTATGATCAGCCAGAAAGCTGTGAACGTGAAGAAGGTCATACAACTATTTGCATGCCTGCCACTAAAATACTGTTGGAACACGTTGCCGTGGCCACAGGTTACATTGTCAAAATAAAAAGGAAGATTAGATTTGTCCTGCTCGCTGCCAGTTGCACGGGGCTTGTAGCTGTTAGATGGTTATTTAAATAGCAGCTTCTCTTGTTCCCAGTTTGATTTGGTGGTTGCAGCAATCAGGTTGATTCATCTGTGTTGAAGACCTGTGTTTCTGTATAGTAAGTAGCTCTGAAGCACTGTGCAGTATTTTGGTAGTGTACCTTGTTATAGTAGCACTCTCCTCTGGCTCGTCGACCTACTTTACCTCTCCGAAAGATTAATCCTTCAGAATGTCATGTGAAAAGCGTTAGTTTATTCCCAGTTTAGAGTGGTATCTCAGGCACCATGCAAATGTTAGTGTTATAATGAGGTTTAGCTAGAAAAATATAATTCAGCACATCATTTTTAAAAATAGTAATGATTCGAGACCCAAATTCATGATCAAAGGCTACATAGTACGAGATCCTTCAGCTTGAACTATTTTTTTTGCTAAATATATGAAGTAACAGAAAGGTGGTTGTAGGTGGTGCAGTACTATGAGGGCTGCCCAAGCTGCTAACAGTGCTGTGTTATCTCTAAACAGGACTCAAAGGTGGTGTTCAAAAAGATAGAATTGCAGCTTTGTAGACTGTGATCAAGATCTGCTTCTTGGAAATCTGACTAATGACTGTCTTTTAATTACATTCTGTATTCTGCTACTGTTGCGCTTTGTTGCTGGTGTCGGGCACGGTGCTGCCAATGCTGAACAGCAGCAGATCTTCATGGCTTTGCAGATCAACTTTCCAGGCAGAGCATGGTCATGTTTTCTAGATCAAGCTCACTTGCTAGGCATGCATCTCTCACCCTCCTAATGAGCTTTAGCTGACAGTCCAGGGCCTCTTTGCAATTTGCGCACTGCCAGGAAACAGGTCTGCTGGCAGCCAGGAGCAGAGCTGCCTGCCACAGTGGGATGGAGATGAAAATTGGAGGGTCTCGCTTAGTCCTGCGTCACTGTGCTCTTGTAGTCAAAATGCTGCTCTTGGTAAGCAATTTCTGGCATGAGTCCTGTTGCGGGCGGTGATGGATATGTGAAATCAAACCACCTTTGAGGGGTTAAGCAGTGGTTTGTTGTAATGCTTTCGAAGGAGAAAGTCAAAGTTACCAAAATAGTTTTCAATCAGAGTGCTGGGCAGGGTCAGCTCTGGGGGTGGTGACCTTTCTGCTCTGACCACTATCCAGCCTAAAGTTCATCTGTATTGATACAATCTCAGGGGTGTTTACATGATAGGCTATAAAAACAATGTTGCTCCGGCAAATTTTCACACTTCAATTTGTTTTAAGAGTTAGGAAAAAATCAACATTTCATAAATTCTTTTTCTCACAGACAGGCCTGCGTAAATGAAAAAAACAGTCACACAACTTTATTTTAAGCTGCTTTTCCTGTTTCCCACACATTGCAGTCAGCAACCTTTGCCCAGGGAGGGATGACAGTTGATTAATATGGAAGACCCGAGCCCTGGCTGTAGAGGTACGGATGCTCCAGCAAATGTGATGTTTGTTTCACTTGCAGGCCAAGGAAGAGGAATTTCTGGAATTACTTGGGTAAAAACAAAAAAAATTTCTTTTGGCAGTGTTGCTTGGACAGTCCTTGAGCTATTGTGTGGTGGTTCCATTTGCACCAGGAAAATTCAAGCAAACAAGCTGCCCTGGGCTATCAGGATGGCTGAAGCTTCCAACACATTTTTCCTGCATATCAGAAGTTTGGGTCTTTGCCATGCAATCTTTTTACAGAACTGTGAATGGAAAGAGCTCCAGTTGTGGTCATTCTGTTTTCTAAATTCTGCAACTACTGCTTTTCCAGGAATGATCAGTGTAGCCTCCTATCAAGTGAAATTTCTCTTTCTTCACCTAATCCTTTACAAACAACTGCCCCTTCTGAACTGTTTTTAGTGCTTACAATGATTTTAATCCTTGCCACCTTTTATCTGTGTAATTATATAGCAATGACAAGGCTGTATGCCACAATGGTACCACCAGTTTTCATTATCCTCATTGTTGTTCAGCAGAGATTCATAAGTTCTTTCACGCAGTTGCTCCAGCATCTCAGTATTGCTATGTGCCCATCCAGTTAATGCCTAGTGGTTTGCTGACCCATTCTGGATTTATGAATTCTGGAGCAAAGTTCTTGAAGAATAACACCCCTAGGGTTGTGAATGGTCATTGAGAATACTACAGTGTTTTCTTCCCTGCATCTGTGACCCTCTGTCTGTTGAAGATAGGATGTGACCATTGACTGAAGAGGGAAGAAGTGATTAAAAAAACCAACCTAGTAACTAGCTTCTGTGGGAAATGCATGAGAAAACATTAAAATTGTTTTTGAGTTTTGGGGTATGTCAACAGACACTCTTTGGCAGCATCTATGGAGAGATTATAGTTCCAGTAATCGTCTCCAAACTTTGGTTACCATGGGAATAGCAAAAGAGTTGTTCGTGTTGCCCATAAACAGGCTTCCAGTGCTTCAGACTGATGTTTGTTCACTCTGTTTACACTGTGGTTAAAACAAAAATGAAAGTCTAAGATCTAAATCAGCTGATTAGTCTCACTTGTGGTGTTCAGACCTGGGTAGCAGGATGAGAGAGCACAGAGTGGTGCATTGGACCTGTGCCTGGCTATTCCCAGCTCTGCCATCCAGCCAGGGATGACCTCAGCTGAGCCATGTGTGCCTCCATTTCCATGTGTGTGAAAAGTTAGTCGTGATCCTGACTTTTTTTTTTTTTAAACTATTTTGACTCCTGCTGCTGAAAAGAGCCAGACACTCCTCTTCATGATTTATGCAGGTGCATGGGATAAAAGCAGTCTGCCTTGGAGGAACAGGCTCCCTTCTTTGGGGAGCTGGGTGTTGCTGGAGGTGCATAACTGTCAGAAGTGTTTGCATCCTGGACTTCTAAAGTAATATCTGTAGGCCATCACTTTGGGTTGAAAATTGATTTTATTAGGTGAAAATGAAAATGAACTGAAGAAATCAACTGCAAGACACATTGCTGTGCTTACAAAATACGTTGTCCAGCCTTATGTGCCCGGATGTAATGAATACACAGAGACCACCTACTTTGAACACTCCTCTGATTTTCCAGTTTCTTTAAAGTCTAATAATATTGGCAATGCAGGATGAAAGCAATTGTGAAAAGTGAAAAAGTCCTTGTTTGCCTATCCTGTCATCTGGGGTCTGTTTCACTGAAGCTGAAAATGAAGGTAACTTGCCTTAATGCTGTAGGACAGCTTTTAGTCTAATTGAACCTTGCATTGGCCAGAACCCGGTATTGAGCCTTCAGTCTCGGGTTAATCCCTTTTATTGGCTTGGGTGCAGGTTATCATCCCTTCTTATCAAACAAGGACCCCTTTCTTCTCACTCAGGATCAGAACTAAAAGCCAATTGAGAAAGAAATGACAAATTCAAAGCTTTAAGCCTCCCTCCCACCAGAATCCATCCTGTGCATCCATGAGGTGTTCTGCGAGACACACATTTCAGCTGCAAGTCTCGGGCGCATTTTTGTTCCTAAGAAGCTCCCTCCCTCCCTCCCTCCCCCCCCTTTCAGCAGTGATTTTTGTAGCAGCAGCTTCAAAGTGTGCAGACTTAGTTCAATTGTTTTGCCCAGCATTTGCCGATCAGCATGTCAGATTAAATTTATGGGCAGTGGACTAGTGCTTAGTATTTGAACACCTGCGTCAACCTCCTCTTCTGGCACAGCTTTTTGAGCAGAGGTATGTTAAAGTCATCGATAGCGAGTGTGTAGTATGGGTCGGTAATATTATTTAAGGAAAATAAATATGGCTTTCGGGAAAAAATGATAAACAGTTCTTTTGTGTGAGGCAGCTGGTCAAACTCCAGGATCACAATTGTCCTTTCTGACCTTAAACTCTAGGAATCTGCTTAAACTAACATGGCCAAAAATCCCCCACATTATTAGTGAACTGTTTTACCGTGGTTATAGGTCTAAACACTGAGAAGTAAGTAAAAAGATACATTCTGCGTATTTTAAATACAGGTGAAGATTTTTAAATTAAGTAATATGAAATGTTTTACAAAGACTATCCTATATATACTTCTCATTTATCTCATACTGGTTTTTGTGAGTCACTTGTTCTGACCCTCTGTTCTTCAAATATAGTTTAAAACTACAAAAAAATCCCACATTTTTCTCCATACTCAATGCCTGTATTGGTGTTTTGAAACAGCTTTTACAATGAAAGCAATATTTTAGCAGGTTTTCTGACAATGGACAGGAGGAGAAGAGGAGCAGAAATTAGGCTTGTTAAGGGTCAGGACAATCTAGTACTGGATATAATAGAATAAGATCTTTATGAAGGCCTGAACCTTCGTGCTTCCGCAGTGGGGTTTCTCATGCTTTCCTCGGAAACATCTGCTCTGTGACTCCCAGAAACAGGATACTGGACTAGATGAACCATGGGTCTGATCCAGTTTGGCATTTTAGTTCCCCCTTGCACACTCCAAACTCCAGCAGTCAACAGCAATTTGAGGTGTGTGAGAAGTGTATGACGCAGCAAAATTTCGATGCCTCTGAACAAATCTGATCCTTTGTCTGTTTCTGGGATGTTTGGCCAAATTCTTCCCATCATTTGTTGCGTTGTCTTCAAGACGCTTTCCCTGCAGGTGCCCTGAAAGAAAAGGTTGTAACTTCTTTAAATCTTTCTTTGCCTCTATATTTTTCTTTGGTAAAAGCATAGCATGGCTGGGATCTTTTTTTTTTCATACAAAACAGCACAATGCCTGCTGGCCTTGGTATCCAAAATATAGTTTTATTGTTGTTGAAAGACCTTAACAAGAAAGGAAAAAAACCCTATTTAATAAAGTGCATCAAGTGCCCTTGGGAAAAATTAGCACACAATGACTTCTTGTGCCGCCAATTGAAACAGCAGATTGGTGTAGTGATAGGCTTTACAGGAAATATTAAAGAAGCACAGATGGCTCAAGTTTACATGTTTACAGTGGAGCTGGAACAGCAGCTAAAACCTTCCAGTATAGTATAATTTACTAGGTCATAGACCTAGTGGTTAACAATGAACTTGAAGACTGTTGTAAACACACTATTAGGGTTTGTAGAGGTTTAATCCCAGCATTTTTCATTCTTTTCTGCAATATTAGAAGCAATTGGCTGCAGTGTTAGTGAAAAGAGATACTTAAAGCATGGAAAAATGTGACATTCCATTAGCGAATGTGGAGCTGAACTGTTGCAGGGAACTGGAAGCTTATGCAGTTGCTACTGTTACTATGTAATTAGAAGCTCTTTGGCACTAGTATATGATTTGTCTCCCAATGTGATTAAAAAAAAGTACTGAAAAATGTAACTGGAAAGCTGCTTCAGCAATTAGAGAAGTATCTGCTATGCCCTTAAGAGCTGTGGCTCACAGCTCTGTGAGGAAGGCTGGCCAGAGAAAGAGATACCCAGGGGATCAGAGTTTAAGTCCTTGCTCTGCCATGAGCTTCCTGTAGGACCTTGGTCCAACCAGCTAATATGTTTTCTTATTTAGGTACCTAATGAAAAGCTGCATCTTTAATTTTTCTTTTTTTGAAGTTTGTTGCGTCTCTGGTGGGATCTAGTAGAAATTGGACCACAGCAGATATCAGGGGACTCAGCAGGGATGCTGCAAACTCCCTGGGCATACTTTTCATCATCTGTGTTAACTGCAATAAATGTCACTTCTTTTACACTTACTCTTCTTTGTTCACACTGTCAGCTCTTCAGGACAGGGATTGTAACATCCAAAACCCAGACAGAAAATGGATTTTGAGAAGGTCTGTTGCAGGCTGTAGTGTAAGATAACAAAATGGGGTCACCAAATGGACAGACAAGCCTTGCTAAAAAAGGCCTAACTGCCTTTAGTGACAGGTGTCCTTTAAGTATGTGGTTTGTTCCCTGTGGAAATCAGCAACCTTGGTCAATCAAGCATCTCCTTAATTACAATTTAACATGGAACCATGTTCTGCCTCCCCTGCAGTTTGAGCTATTTTGTTTACTTCAAACAATACCTAACCCATAGAAACAGGACAAGCAGCTAATGTGGCCAGGACACTGATAGTAAATCTGAAGTTGTGAAAAGCTCTAAACAAAAATATAACAAGATCTAGCTCATGTATTTCCCTTCATGACCAGTTTTCAAAGCACTGTGCAAAGCAGTTCAGTATTGTTATCCGCTCCCAAGAGATGGACAGATTGAAGCACGAAGAAGTGAAGTAATATGCCAGAAGAGTTTGGATAAGTGATAAAGTTTGGACTCAGACACAGGTGTCTTGATTTCCCAGTCAAATGTTCTGTCCTTTGGACCAGAACCACTGGGTTGGTCTCAGTGAAGTCTTTGCATTTTCATGTTGTGATAACTCAGCTGGTGCAATTAAATGTCACTGATTCAAACAAGACATTGCTCCAGTTGCTGTCAGCCCAGGAGCAGCTGGGTTTTTTTATTTTTTTCCTTGCACATGTACATGCAAATGTGAATAGCATTATTTTCATTTAACAAGCTCCTGTAATATCATTGGAATCGCTTGATACTTAAGTCATGTTAAATTAAAACTGGCTGCTGCTGCTGTGTCATCACAATCAACAGTACAATAGGTACATTGTTAACTGAATATTTACTTTGCAGACAGTTATCTTCCTCATCAGAAAGTTGACTTCACCTGGGAATGTTAAAATAAGTGAGTTGAAGCTGGAGTTCTTAGCTAATCTGGTGCTGATCTAGATGGCAATATCTCCATGTGAATTTTACCAAATGAAACCTGCATGACTCACCCTAGAAAAATCTGAACCAATAACATGAGCTCATTAAACACAAATCAATCACTAACTAAATCACAGCAACTAAAAACACAACGTGGCAAGGAATACGTCAAAAAAGAGTAAATTTGGGTAAAAGAGCCCACTTTTCAAGCAGAGCACATTGCTGGCTGTGGTTAGGGGACAGAGCCAGATGGTGAGGGTTGCTCCAGGACAGGGCCCACAGCAAGTATAGCGATTTTCTGAAAACCCTATATTTTGTTCACTACACAACCTTTTCCAGCCCCTTGTGGCAGATCTTACTTCAGGAGCCAGAAGCCCGGTAGCAACCCTTGCAGTTTAACATCTGGTGGCATCTTAAACCTCTCTACTTCTCCACTGGAGATTGTGTGTACCTGGAATACTGTATCAACGTCTGAAAATACTTCTGTCCACATGCAAAAGAGAGAAGTGGAATATAATGCGTGGTTGCCCTCACGAGGTCAAGGATGGAGTCCAATTCCAGGACCCATAAGCGGAGGTCAAGAATCAAATGCCCTCTGATTATTGCAGCGAGGGCAGGAATCCTTGATGGTGCTGAGCACCAAAGGGAGACCTTCAGGTCGAGCTTGGCACTGCTTCGGCCTCGTGCAGCCTTTCTGTGCCTGCCCTCAACTTGTCCTGGGACTTCTGCCAACCAAAATTCCCCACTCACTATGCAAGTACCTTTTTAAACATCTCATCCTAATCTGGGGGTGCAGTATGCCACCATTTCAATTAACGACCTTCTATGAATCCTACGTTCAGGACATATTTCAAGTTGAGTATCTTGCAGTTCAATAGGTTTTGCTGTCTGGATGCTCTTTCTCCCAGCTGTGAGAATGACAGGGTGTGCACTGGAGAACGAAATGAGCTGAAGCTGAGTGCCTTCTGGGCCCTAGGGCCAGTATCATCAGCCCTGATAATTTTGGCAACTACGTGTTTTTCACAATTCAGTGAAAATTGAGTTTTAGTTGATCCGCATGGATTTTATTTAGTTTGTTTGTGGGTGTATGTTAGAGGAGAATCAGCTTGATGATCTGCTGTGATTCTTCTTCTCCCTTGCAACCTGAAGGGAGAAAAGTTTTATACCAAATTCATCTTGTAAGTGTCCCGCATAAGGCAGCATGCCTCACCAAGGTCTCATTGTGTGTTTGAGAGACCCACTTCCTGGTTAGTTTCAGCTCAGTTACCAATGGCCAATGTTCACAATATGTCTGAGGTCGGAGAGCTTCCACACTGGTGAATGCAATCCTGATGACTGCACCTCGACTACTGTGTTCAGTTTTGGGCCCCTCACTACAACAAGGACATCAAGGTGCTGGAGCATGTCCAGAGAAGGGCAACAAGGCTGGTGAGGGGTCTAGAGAACAAGTCTTATGAGGAGCGACTGAGGGAACTGAGGCTGTTTAGTCTGGAGAAGAGGAGGCTGATGGGGGACCTTATTGCTCTCTACAACTACCTGAAAGGAGGTTGTAGTGAGGCAGGTGCTGATCTCTTCTCCCAGGTAAACAGCAATAGGACAAAAGGCAGTGGCCTCAAGTTGCATCAGGGGAGGTTTAGATAAGATATTAGGAAAAATCTCATTACTGAAAGAGTGGTCAGGCATTGGAACAGGCTGCCGAGGGAGGTGGTTGAGTCACCATCCCTGGAGATGTTTAAAAAATGTGTAGATGTGGCACTTTGGGATATGGTTTAGTAGGCATGGTGGTGTTGGGTGGATGGTTAGACTTCATGATCTTAGAGGTCTTTTCCAACTTATGATTCTATGGTTCTATGATTCTATGAATGATACATCTCCTGTTAATTGCAGTGGGATCCAGACTGAATGATACTGTGGCCACTAGTAAGCAGTTATGAATTAATACATGTGACGACATCCCAGTTTACTAGATCTTCATTTAAATGATGTGCACATGCAGAGATATTTTTATAAACACATCCCCTTATGTAAGCATGTAACCCTCTTTTGCCTGGTAGTGGTAGCTCTCGTTTATAGAAAGAAATGCAGTGTATCAGATCCTGTCCGTCTCCACGTATGTTTATGTAAGCCAGAGTTCCACATGATGTAAATCAGGGATAGCCATTAAATTCAGTGATGAATATTAGCTGAGGGTGGACTGTTTCTATTTATAGCACAAGCCATGCTCTGTTTTATGTTTTGATAAGAACGTCAAATAAATTACAGGGTGGGGGGGAAATAATTAAAGGTGCTCAACACAGAGACTTCTTAAGCAGAAAATACCAGTGTTGAAAATGCTTTAATTTCTGAGAAGAAAGAGTAGCAGGGAACCACTGGGATTTAGAACTGACCTCAGCAAATTCAAAAGAGAAGTAGAATATTGTTATAATATATGTTAGCTAGAGGTAGGTATAGCAAACTGTCAAGTGGAGGAGTGGATTCTCCATGCGAAATGGTTTCTTCTTCAAGAATGAACAATTTTATTTTTTTTAATATACTCAAGCCAGACATAAGCTCGTGGAATCCATGTAGAAAAATGATGATAACTCTGTCCTTTATCTCCTAGATGACTGTAATGTTAAATGTAGAATACATTAAATTGGATGCCTCTCAGTTTGGATGAAATTTATTCCTTCAGGGCTTGACATTTCATCTTGGCTTATGATTAGGAGGATGAATGCTGATAGAATGTTGTCTTCATTCTCCTGGAATGCTGAAGAGTAAATACTGAGCATGCTTTAGACCACACGAGTTGTTGGTCTTACTACGTATATGTACATTTGTCAGAGAAAGAAATCTGCTACTGGAAGAATACTTGTGAGGTAAGGGACAGAACCGTGGCAAAGCGGCACTAACACAGGGTTGTTAAAAGGTGTAACCAGGCATGACACTGCATGGTCTGCGCCCTTTGAATCTAGTGCGGGTGTTGGCTCCAGCATGGTATTAATGTATGCAGGCATAGGTTTGATGATTTAAGTTTTTTCTACCTGTGTTTAAAGTTCAAATTCTCTTTCTGTCATGCACTTCCCATGTGACATGAAAGATGTTAATCCTGCCTAAATCCTGTTAATGTGCAGGAGAAATTGTCTGCCATACCTATGAATGTTGTTAACTGTTTTGAACAGAGTAGATGACCTCTTGAAGTGTGTCTGTGCAATCCATAATAGAATAACGATATAAAAAGAGGGACTCTGAGATGATGTGCATACCTCTTACAGCTCTTAATACTTGTGACTGCCATTGTCTAAAGAGAGTATCCGCCTAAAAATCGATGAGAGTAAATGCATCGTGTCAGGAAGGGAGAGGGCTTTTGTTTTCCTTTTTATTCAGTCGAGGCAAACTCCTTACTGGCTTCAGAGAAATCGTGTTGGGATCAGAACTGTTCCAGTGCATGCAAATGGCTGATACTGGTGGGCTGTGATACCTATGAACTTCTGAGTGCTTTCTGAAAGAGTTAAGTGCCTTTAGCTTTTAGAAGCTGATTCTTTTACTCGCACTTCATGCAAAGATGTTGAAACATCAGCTTGAGTCCTTGATCATCAGAAAATGTAATCTGTTGTTCTGGCCCCTGGTTTGTACTGCATTACATTACCTCAGTAGGTTGTATTTCAGTGCTGTCGTTAGTAGAAGTCATGTTAACTTGCCTCAAGAGACTGGAAAATTCAAGAATAATAATCCACCAAGACTGTTTAATGCAAAGACAGCACCTGTGGCTCAGGAAATTCACAAATCGCGAATGCACAGATGCTCTGAGAGTATTCTGGATAAATAGCACTGCATATGTACCCTGGCTATTTTATTGTTCTCTAGGTACCTGCTGCTCCAACCTGTGGTTGGAGACAGAATCAGGGGTTAGACGGACTTTTGCTGAGACTTGTAAAACTGTTCTTATTCTGAAATCTGCTTCAACCTCCACATTGACTTTGAATGGACACTCATGCTACTCTGTTTTCCCATAAATGCTTGTATATAGATGGTGGTGATAATGTTACGGTCATTATTTTTACTTTTATGATCTGCCCCTGAAGTCCCCATTGAGGTCCGTACCAGGTGCTATACAAGTCTCTGCAACAACAGGCTTTGAGCCAAAGGGTGGGGTTTTCGTCTTCATTTGAAGATTTGAGAGAAGTGCTTGTTCCACTAAATCCCTAAGACACTCATAAATCTCTCTTTCCCAACAGGCAAAGCAGATGTACAGTGGGAAAGGAAAACAAATGAAAACAGGGGTGAAGGGATTTACCCACTGTCACAAAGCAGTTCTTGTCACAGCCAAGCATGAAATTCAGGGGTTTTTAGCCTTAGCCTGCGGCCCTGTGCAGTGGGCAATTCATCCACTCCCCTACTGTCCATCCATGAAAATGCTATTGTGAACCAAAAAACATTTAAAAGCTTTGATTCAAATACTTCCTCTCTCCAAGCACCAGGTGATGAATCAGAATAGAAAGCTGTCATTTCCATCCCTAAATCTTACATGTTCTGGCAGTTCCAATATGAAAGACAATAGCTTAGGACAAGTAGTTGCAGTAATTTCATTTGTTGACCACTTTTCATCACTCTGGTGATCAGAGATGCTCTCTTTGACCCTGGCTCTCTGAATATTCCCTGCACTTTATAACAGTGTTTGCTGCTTACTGAAATCCTACGTGACACAAGAACTGTTTCAAGGTAGTATACACTTAACAAAATTGTTCTGAATCATTAGTTGGTGCTGGGAGAGAGGAAGTATTTCAATAAAATCTTACAAGCATTTAGTCTTACATTAGCTTTTTGACAAGACCCCAAGGGGCCAACTTTTGTCTTGTTAGTGTCAGATACTTCACACAGTACTCAGAAGTCAAGATGAAAAGTTCACCTATAAGAAAGATTTATCAGAAATTGTAGATGCAATAGAATAGATGGAATTGGAGACATTTAGTACAGGTAAGTGGTGGCCAGATGTATAGCTCCAGGGAGGAAGATCTTAGTCTGTATACATTGAGCATATATAGTAGAAGTAGGCAGACTGTAGTTTTATCAATAATTTACAAGTTACCAGCTCTCAGTCATTGTGTTCTGATGGAAAGTGTGTTTTTTAGAAGCATGTTACATGTGTTTTTACTATTACTTTATAAATAATTTAAGGCCATTTGTTAGTCTGCTTTGATCTTCTAAATAGCAGTAGGGAATAACTTTTCCCAGGTGATTCTGCCATGAAACTAGTGAATTCTCTTGAAAATTGAGCATATTTTGAAAACCAATATAATTTGTAAAGATATAATCAGAGAGTTTGCCAATAAATCACTGTTTCTAGGTGTAAGGTTTTTCAGATCAGGACTTCTATTTTTGTATATTGTACAGTGCTGAGCCCTCTGGTGTTCAACAAACAAAAAACACAGTGCAGAGTCTTAGTAAGGGTCAGCCAAATGCACCTCTCGTGTAATGGCTTACAGGCTATTCAGGATGCATCAGGAATGAATTGTCTCTCTTCGGGAAAGGTGAAAAACTAGCCTTCTCTTGTGGCTGCAAGCACCTGGATGTGCTCCTTCTGCACAACTCTAACAGTAGCTTGGGCATAGGAAAGCTGTGGTGAGGGAGAGAAAACAGACCCATTGTTTCCCTTCTCCCAGTAATGTTTCTTGTTCAGTATATTAAAAAAAATAGCCTGAAAATTTGAAGAGCTTTGCGGTTGTCGCGCACCTGTCATGTAGTTGGTCTGATGTTGCTTCTAAGTCCTGGGTATTCAAACTGCTGCCATCACTTCACTCTGCATTAGAGTGTGAACGAACAAAACAGATTAACTACTCTTCTTTTTGGTAAGACACAGCTAAATAATCCTTATCCGGTCCTATGTGGGGACAGTTTCCTACAACTATTGCTTTCTTATGGTGCACGACCACTTTAAGCATGACTGTTACAGATCAGTATGTACAAGTATCAGTATGTTAGTGTACCATGAAGTCTGTGCATGCTGCTGCTTATAGACTTGTGATGGAGATAATTGAAGGTTGAAAGCAGGGAAACAATAGGCAGGGGAATACTGATGACTGAGAAGAGATGATAAAAAAATTACAGTCATGTTTCTTGCATGCAGCGTTATGTTGAGTTTGCAGATTTGGAAGTTGCAGTCCTCATAATATTGCACACTTCGGTGGTGGAGGAGGGCAAGAAGATTTATCTTATAAGACCTGCTTGTGTAATTGCCTCTAGGAAACTAGAGACATTAATCAATGCTACCTACAGTAGTACAGTACAACACAGCACAGTGGGCTCTGGTCCCTGAATCGGTTCTGCAGTGCCTATAGCTTCTCTATTTATTTATGAACAACTGTTGGTAAAACCTTTCTCTTCTCAGTGCCATATTTTAACGTAGTTACCAAGAATTTGGATTATGTGCTGGGCATGCTGTTGATGTAAGACACCTCTGTGCACCTGTCCACTTAGAAGGCTGATGATGGGTCTTTACTTCAGGAAGTGACTGCTGCTAATAATTTATTGAGTGGTGACAGGCTGTTCTTCTCTGTCCAAAATACCTACTCCCTACAAAGACTGCATACTAAGTAAGGCAGACAGTGTGCTATAAATCATGATCAAATACAGCCATGCTGCAGTGATTCAATATGTGATTCATTTAAGATTGGAGGGGAGGAGGAGAGATGGGAAAAGATGGGATAAAAGCACTTTCCTGAAGAATGCTAAGCATAGATCACAGATTATTTTCAATTAGATTTGCTGGCATGTGGCTTTTGCGTGCAGGCAGGAACTGGTTTTCATGTGAACTGTCTGCTTTATTCACAGGAGCAATGCTTAGATGTCCTTCTCAGGAACTACTTGAAAAGCAGTTCTGTTTATCTGTAAAGGAAAGAAATTACAGATGTTGCTCTGCTTTTCAGCCCTAAGGTTATGTCTATTTTCACCAAGTTCTTGCTAAACAATTGTTCTTGAATCAAAAGATACTTTCAATCCATGAAAGCAATTAAACAATTTGGAGATGGTTGTCTGAGTTAAGTCTGTATTTAAGGATTTTGGTGTCTCTCAGAAATTCTACACTGAAGGTTTCTGATATCCGTCAAAGAACTCGATTTAAACTCAGATTCTGGGGCAGGGTGTGTGCATGTATGTGTAATGACACAGGAAAGGAAGTCTGTCTTTCAGTTGTGCTGTCTGAAGAGGTGTTCAGAAGACTCCGCAACTTTTGTCAGACTTGCTTTCTTGTGTGAATGACTTAGAAGTTCAAAGAGACTTTCACACAGACCTACATCTGAGAGACTGCTCTCCTTCAGGGGTATCAACCATCAACCTTTGTTGATGATGACTGAGTTATCCTCCTGGGTAGTACAGAAGAAGTCAGTGGGACTGCTGTGAAAGTAACTGCATAGCAGAGAAAATGCAAGGCTCACAGTTTTGCTCCCAAGTTGTGTCCTGGTAATATTTTAACCCTGAAGTGTCCAATTCTGGACAAACATGGAAACAAGGTACGACATTATCATATCCCAGGGGGTGTTCTGCTGTGGCAAGCTCTGTTTACCTAGAGGGCAGGAGTCTTTTGCACACTGTGCTGGCATAGGCGCTGGAGGTAAAGTAGTTTAAAAGCATCTGTGTGATTTGGGAGTCTATAGGTGCTGACTGACATATGATAGTTAAAATAAGGCAACTGAAGTTATTACTGCCCACAGGTGCCCTGCTCCTCTGATGTCCTGAGACAGTGATGTCTGACCTACTCAGGAACTGACACCGTTTACACCCTGGCTTATTCAAGTTTACCTGCAGCCTGCTTTCTTGGCTTATCTTTATGTGCCAACCTTACTGTTAATGGTCGTGCCACCTTCGCTGCTCTGCCAGCTTCTGTCTGAGCACCACACACATCCCTTTTCTTGTCTGTGGGACGTAGGTGATGGTCACATAAGCTATGTCTCCGCGGCAGTTGCAGGCGTGTTGATCATCCAGACTGACATGAAATGGCAGCCCGTTTAGCTCCCACTCTGGGGCTGTGCACCCTCTTCCTTCTGTGCAGTCACGAGGGAGTGAGGGAGTGGGTCGCAGCATTTCCAGGGCTATGGATGGTTCTGGGTCCGATCCTGGATCTAGCCAGGATCTTGAGTCTAGAAACTCCCCTCTGCTTTTTGGCCATGCGGGTGCTGTGCAGTTAATCTGTTCAGCATGCCTGGCTGGACAAATGGAGCTTGTCCACAAGCTCTGCCAGGGGCCTTCTGTACAGGTGCCGAGAGGGAATCTGCATCTGTGCTTCAGTCTGGATCGTGCTTGAGCTTTTGAAGTTAATCTTTCTACTGCCACACTTCAGTTAACATCACAGAGTGGTCCTGGACTGCTTTTGGATGAGGCTAAGCCAGAACATATGCACATATCATACTCTAAATGCTGACAGACATTCAGTTCATAGGTTAGCTTTAGGGATAGGGCAGATCTCAACACTGCTTTTTTTTCCCTAGATCCTCTTGTATCGCTCCACAGTATCTGCTGATGTAAATGTAGCCTTAGGCTGGTCTTAAGGATGGATCTCAGGCTGCAGTATTTCTTAATGCCTAGGGTTCTTTTTCAAATATGTTCTGTTTCAGATGTACTCCAAACTAACGTTGCCTGTCATAAACTGTGAGAAATCTTCACAAAATTAGAAAGCAAGAAGGAACAAAAACAACAGGAACTTCCACATTCTGCTTGTTAAATCAGGATACAGACCTGAATGACTCAGAAACACTGGGTTCACCCCTCCCCTGTCTTGCACCACGCGTGATATTTCACACCAGCACATAGATGGTGGTTCTCATATTACCAAACTGCAGTGATAGCACCTGCCCCTGGACTTGCGGTGATATAAACAGGTACGTTCCTGCAGCGCAAGGTGAATCTCAGCTTGGTATCAGGGAGGTGACCTGGGGAGATTTTTCTTTGGGGGGACACAGGGCACTGTCTCACACAGGATAGCACATCAAACCCTTGCCTTGATTGCAGGTCTCTGCACCATTTTGGGCTGGTAAGTTCATCTCTCCTCAAGAAGACAGCAAGACTTTAGGGAGGGCACCCGTACCATGAGTCTGCAACCTTTGCAGAGAACTAGGGTAATTTTACCAGTCTTTCACAATTAGGTGGGTATAGAGCTAACACATGTCTTGGATCTGTGTTGTAGTCATCTCTGGAGTCTGGGTAGCTCAGATTATTCTGTCTTTACATCAGGGATTTTACCAAACTTCAGTACAGCAATCTGGGGAGCCTGTGTAAAATGCACTGGCCATCTGTATGACTGTGAGTGGACAGGAGTCCCTAATGCAAAGATGTCCAAAGACTTTCCACAAGGGAGAGGGCTCCTTTAAATTCAAGGCACCAAGAACAACACTGAATGGGTTAGTTTTCACCCATGAGTCACCAGCACATGTCAGCTTGGGTTCCTCTCCCATTTCCAAAAACTTCCTGGTAAATAATTCTAGCAACCCGCTGTACATTGCAGCAAATCAGTGAAAGGTTAGGCACTGCTTGTATTGTTAAACTACACACACAACATGTATCAACGTATCCCAAACTGCAAGTAGGAGTCTTGTGAATTCCCAGCACTCAATATACTTGTCAATACACATTTATTCTCACAGGGCTTGGAACTTATGATCTAATTAGGACTTATTAGAAGGCAAATTATCTCCTTAACAGAAAATGCAGTTAAAACTGGTAAGGGTTTTGTGTAAACGCACATGTGCACACACATAAGTTTGTGTAAGATTCTCATTCTTGTTCTTGTCCTCTTCTGTATAAACCAGTATTACTATCTTTTCTAGTGAATCAGTGAAAGGAATGGTTTATTTTTATTTTTGTAAATCAAAATATATTTTCCAGCAAAATGATTTGAGCATCACTGGTTTTGAGAATCAATGTAATGGCTGTTAGAAAAACGGGCATTCTGTCTGCAGCCAACAGTGTCAAGATGTGTTTCGTGGACCATTTCTTTGTCTCTTGAAGAACTGTCCAGGTAGTGAGATTGATGGACCAGCCCATCTGTAGCTCCAAGAGCATGTGGTAGGCTGTGTTTTGGAGTGCTCCTGATATTAGTAGTACTTAATGACTTAAAAAATCATGAGGTATCCCTGGAGGCTTTTGTGCAGTGAGGTCCCTGTGTGGACAGGAAGTGGGACAGATTTGGAAACATGCCATGCTCTTAGCCTTCTGCAAGACCATTCCTTACTTGTGATGTGGGTATTCCCTTCAGCACTCTGTGAACCAGGGAGCAGGCAAGCCACCAGCAGTTCAAGTCTGACCATTCCTATTATTTTAACCAGCCCTTCCCATGTACATTTTTTATGTGGGAACAGGAGGGGAGATGGTTTGGGGTGGGAGAAGGGGTGGATCAGTGAGAAAGGCTCCTTAAAAGTGTTCTATGCAAGAGAAATACTTCACCTAGGCAAGGAGGGGGAAGGAAGGAGCTAGCTATATCTCTGCTAATAAATTAAACAATGCGCAGGAATGTTCCTGGGCTGGGACCGCGTCTGCCCGCCCTGGTAAACTGTTAGAACAGTCCCTGGCGAGGTTTCAGCATGTGCTAACCAGTGCTGCCCCGGGTAGTTTTTGAGTATGGTTTGGAAGCAAGCGTGTTGCTGGGACTGTCCCCAGTCGGCTGTTTGCATGCAGCCTCCCTGTTTTGAAGGTTAGGGGTGTTTACTGGCAGAGACTTGGGCTGTTCTGTGCCAGCTGGCCTCCATGCCCAGGAATATTTCCAGGCGCACTTAATTTACTTGTATAGATATAACCTAATGTTAACAGTTATCATCTGTCCATGAATCTCACATCAGTGGGCTAAAGTAGTGTGGTGCTGCTTGTACACAATCTTTTTTCAGCAGTGCCTTCTGCCGCATGGGACGTTAGGGCTTGTGTTGTGTGTGTGTGTGAAATCAAGTCAAGTTGTCTTCACTGAGAACCCTGACACCACCAGCAGCTTCGTCACAGATATGCTTCCGTTGTAAGGGCTCCAAGCAATGCTACTTTTGGGATTACAGCAAAGAACA
>Ga0065711_1005589_pt1 | contig 19769 bp, 3 predicted proteins | sample Hoacrofraction12_FD_59098 | JGI IMG/M metagenome (GOLD analysis project Ga0065711, IMG submission 59098) | Hoatzin crop microbial communities from Cojedes, Venezuela - Epithelial fraction 12 v2 (version 2) | ecosystem: Host-associated > Birds > Digestive system > Esophagus > Crop | place... | reverse complement strand
CCGCTAATGACAACCCTCTGAGTTCTGCCATTCAGCCAGTTCTCAATCCACCTCACCGACCACTCATCCAGCCCACACTTCCTGAGTTTCCCTAGGAGGATGTTATGGGAGACAGTGTGAAAAGCCTTGCTAACGTCGAGGTAGACAATATCCACTGCTCTCCTCTCATCTACCCAGCCAGTCACACCATCGTAGAAATCTATCAGATTGGTCAAGGATGATTTCCCCTTGGTGAATCCATGTTGACTACTCCTGATAACCTTCTTTTCCTCCACTTGCTTGATGATGACCTCTAGAATGAATTGCTTCATCACCTTTCCTGGGATGGAGGTGAGGCTGACCGGCCTGTAGTTCCCTGGGTCCTCCTTCTTGCCCTTTTTGAAGATTGGAGTGACATTTGCTTTTCTCCAGTCCTCGAGCACCTCTGCTGTCCTCCAAGACCTTTCAAAGATGACGGAGAGTGGCTCAATAATGACATCCACCAGCTCCCTCATCACTCATCTGTGCATTCCATCGGGGTCCATGAGTTTGTGGGTGTTCACATTGCTTAAGCGATCCCTCACGAAGTCCTCCCCAACCAAGGGAACGTCATCCTCTCTGTGGGCTTCATCTCTTGCCTCCAGGGCCTGGGATTCCTGAGGGCCTGCCTTGGCACTGAAGACTGAAGCAAAGAATGCATTCAGTAGCTCTGCCTTCTCTGCATCCTCCGTCACCAGGACACCTGCCTCATTCAGCAGCGGCCCCACATTGTCCCTAGCCTTCCTTTTGCTACTGATGTAGCTGAAGAAGCCCTTCTTGTTGTTTCTGACATCCCTTGCCAGATTCAATACCAGGTGGGCCTTGGCCTTCCTCGTTGCACCTCTGCATGCTCTGACAACATTCCTGTACTCTTCCCAAGTGGCCTGTCCCTCTTTCCACATTCCATGGACCTTTCTCTTCCATCTGAGCTTCGCTAGAAGCTCCTTGTTCATCCATGCTGGTCTCTTGCCTCCTTTTCTAGATTTCACCATTATCTACTTTAGTAGTAAATTTTCAAATGCTTTTCAGTCTTCTAAGTGACTGAACTTTTAACAGAAAGTCAGCAATGAATTCACCCCTGAAGTGTGAGGGTTTTTTTAATTCCATTAGATGTTTTTCTTCCTTGAAATGCACTGCAGAAGTTCACACTTTAAGTTTTAATTCCTTATACTTTATTCTGCTATTCATGTGTGACAGATGTCAATTTATAGGGCTTTATATTTAAAGCTGTCCGCCTAATTTAAATCAGTAAAGCTATGTATGCATTTCACTCATAAACCGACTAATGTTTACTTAATATTCACCATGCTATTAACTGAACTTCAAGTATCACATGTATTGAATAAACAGAAGTATCGACAGATACATAGGGGCACAAAATTCCATAAGTTTCTGTGCATGAACTGAATTACATTGTTTTAGATTTTGCAACAAGTACACATTTACAATAAAGACAGAATTCTCTTCTGAAGATGTTCTTGGCAAAGAACATAACAGAAGCCCTGCATCTACAGGTGGATATTTTAAAATTCTGGATTAACTATGTCACAGAAAAAAATTTTCAAGCCTGCATAGTTGATCCGTCACTTGACCTAATCTACTTGTTTCGCCGAGCGGTGTGAACCACAATCAAAACTGGTCTTGGGCAGTGTGTCCACTCTGCAGTGTTGCAACTGGATCAGGACTTACAGCTTGGGTATTTCCCTGCCACATGTTAACACCTCCCAGCAGTGTCCTACAGTTACAGAATTGCCTGCTGTTATGCCCAGAAGCTTCTTACTCATGCAAAAGGACATCAGTTTTCTTCAGTCACCCCTTTTCGCAGGTGCTGTTTGATAACAGATCCATATTATTTCATAACATGTTTGTGTGTATTGTAACCCTCCTATGCAATGTCTCTTAATGTACTGCATCAAAGTTTGCTTTGGTGGGAGGCGCAGCCCCGTTACTTGCACAGTCTAATTGTAGTCTGTTCAGACTGCTGGAAACTGTGAGTGGAAACTAGACACGCCCACAGAAAATGATGCGTTCCAGAAGTCTAAACGTTTTTGCCTAGATCATCCCCTCAATGAATCAAAGCTCTATGTTGCGTCACGAGACACGGTGCATCAGGGAAAGTCCTGAAGAGACCTTCATCTGTTTAAGCATGTGCTGGAGAGATGGTGTTAGAAAGCTGCAGGGCATTTCATTTCTGTAGCTTCACCTGCAGTATTCCATTCAAATTAAGTAATAATTAAATTAGCTCAGATATGAAATTCACTCTAGCACAAGCTCCAGCCATGTTAAAACTGCAGGTAGCATTCTGCCAATACTTATGGAATTTTATTGTAGTAGTTTTCTTTCTCATAAATTTTAAAATAAGAATAAATCAGAGTGATCAGCTAAAAATAGCTCTACTATAGAATGGGTCATCAAATTTTATCTAGTAATTATATTGACATAAAATTTAGAGAAAATGTCTTAGATTTAATTTAAACATTTCATATGCTGAAGAAGTGGCAGGGATAGTTGCAATGGCTTAAGAAAAAACATGAATTATAAATTAAAAAGTTTCAGAAAGTTGCCAGGTACAAGGCAAATCCTGTAAAAAAGAATCTCAATAACTACACTGTTGTGAAATTTGAAGAATATCTCATTCCCTTAAACAGGCTTCAAGGTAGGTAACTGAAGGCAAGACACAGCAGTTGAAATGGAAGGTAGGCTTAGAATAAAGTTCTGTTTGCAACAGAAGGACACCTGAAGAAGATTGTTTCTTTCAAAACATTGTATAAGTACAGGTGTTTGAGTTCTCTGATGAAAGAAAGCCACAATTTGCTGTCACCAATCAAGACACTAAGGTAACTACCACCATGAAATCAAGGAGCAGCCCCAAGCAGAGGACATTTTTACTGACTACCTGTATTTCGTGCTTTGTGGGCAGCTGCTGAGTCCAGTCCTGGAGTAACCCAAGCCTTAACCTTAGATTTACATTCTCTGTAAATCTAACGTGAAGATGCAACTTGGTGGTTGCAGATACAATTGCAGGTGTCCAAGTCTGTGCTTTGCCTGACACATTTACATATCCCATTTTCCTTCATGGTACCCTCATTTATAAGGGGTCCACTGAAAGAGAGAGGAGATAGCTGGAGGTCCTTTCTTAGAGGCCTGAAACATGACATGTGCTGTCTGTAAACAGACTGAATTCAGGTTAAGATCATTTTACCTAGAAAATTACTATGCATGAGTGAGTTGAATCTGAGAAATACTTCACACTTCAGTTAGCACTTAGGGACTTTCATACTGGGGAGCCCATATGTTTTGGTTTAGGCTATTTACACCTATTAAATGACTTAAGCCCAATAGGCTTTTGCTATCCCAGAAGCCTCTATCCTGGGCTGCATCAAAAGAAGCGTGGCCAGCAGGTTGAGGGAGGTGATTCTACCTCTACTCTGCTTTGGTGAGATCCCACCTGGAGTCCTGTGTCCAGCTCTAGAGCCGTCAGAACAGGAAAGACATGGAGCTGTAGGAGGCGATCCAGGGGAGTGCCACAAAAATGATCAGTGGGCTGGAACACACCCCCTGTGAAGAAAGGCTGAAAAAGTTGGGGCTCTTCAGCTTGGAGGAGAGCAGGCTGCGGGGAGACCTCATTGCAGCCTTTCAGTACTCAAAGAGGGCCTACAACAGAGCTAGAGAGGGGCTTCCTACAAGGGTATGATAGGACAAGGGATAATGGCTTTAAACTGAAATAGGGTAGATATATAAGAAAGAAATTCTTCACTCTGTGGGTGGTGAGGCCCTGGAACAGGTCTGCCAGAGAAGTTGTGGAGGTCTCCTCCCTGGAAGTGTTCAAGGCCAGGCTGGATGGGGCTTTGAGCTACCTGGTCTAGTGGATGGTGCCCCTACTTATTGGCAGAGGGATTGGAACTCGGTGTTCTGTAAGGTCCCTTCCAACTCAAACCATTCTATGATTCTATCATTCTATGAAGTCTTCAGCAAGATCGTTCTAAGTATAAATTATGTAAGTCTGGATTCATCTCCATTTTAGCTCAACTCATGCTACTTACCATTTTAATAATCCTCTGAAATCAGTTTAATAGCAGCCAATAGTTTTGAAATTCTGTTTATATGATAAAGCTTATGTTTATTTCACAGCAATCAGGAAAGGCCTTTAAAAACTCTTGCTTAGGAGCTCTTTTGCATTTTGATGGAAGACTGTTTTATCTGGTCTGCAAGAAGTTTTTGGTTTCTCAGGGACTTTCTAGGGCAAGCTTGTCTGACAGACTGCAGAAACAGACTCTCATGAGTATCATCTAAATGGAGAAAGGTATAACAAATTAAACTGTCATCTATTTGTTCTCAATTTAGCTGTCAGAAATAAATAATTTTAATTTGTTGATCATGCTAAATAGACATGCAGTTCTTGGAATAGAAAGAGGACTAGAATTACCATAATGAGTTTGAAGGTCTGAAGTATGAAATTGTTACACTACACTGTATGTTACTTTTCCAGGGATGCTGTATCTAGCTAACAATTGCTTTCGCCTTTTTTTGTCAAAACCAAACAAATCCTCCAGCAAATAAAACAGCACTGTCATGGATGTGCTAATATATATGATGCAAATCTTTACATAATGTCTTTTACATTGAAAATGTTCTTCCCAGAACAGGAATGAACATGGACACACATGCATACACTTTTTGGTGAACTAAGTCTAATGCAGTTTCTACTGAAATCTGTGATTAAAATTCAGAAAAAAAAAAATTGGCTTCTGTAGATAGAGGGAAGAGAGAGGGAGGAAGAGAGGGAGAAAGGGACACTCATGCACAACTCTGGGCCTACCTATCCTAAATATTCATATATAGACTCTCCTGGAGTTGATTCTCTCTTTCCACTAACTATAGATGAAGTCTGGACAACAAGGTTTAAGCCAAATACCTGACTTTCACATGGCTAAACTTAGGTAAGATAAATTCCACACCTAACTTTGTTTATTTTCTTCTTCCTAAAAGCATATGCAGTAGAAAGTTGTAATGGTTAGACTGGTTTATACCAAAGGTCTCCCAACAACGGCCAGTAGTGCACGCCAAGAAAAGGATACATGATCAGGGAAACAAGCCTGCTATTCCCTGTACTTTTATGGTCTCCATCCATCTGGCACTGCATCAGATTCCTGCTTTGGGATCTGACTCTCCTACCACATTCCAGTTTCAAATATGAAAGTGTGGTGATCTCATGCAATCTTTGTCCACCAGATAAAGATCGAACATTCAGGGTGCCAGTTTTCTTCAACGCTATTGAAGGTCCTAGGGCATCTCATGTAAGTGAAAAACACTGCTTCAGACAGTGTTTACTGCAAAAATAAGGTTGTTATAAGCTCGAGGAAGCTAAATCAATATTGTGATCTCCATGTAGAATAAAACAGAGACAAGGCAGTTTTAGCCTCACACCACTATCTGAGATAAACCTCAAGAAGGACTTGGAAAGCTGACCTTCACTGGCCACATCAAGGGATAGATATAGATGGCTATCTCATTGTTGGAGATATCCTTTTGCTTGTTTCAGTCAAAACAAAACATTTCTGTCCTTGATTTACGTTACTTTAGAGCTATAGTATGGCTTCTTTTCCAGTTCAGAAGTGACAGCTTTTCTGTGCAAAAAAGGAATTAGGCTGTATTTTTCTGCAGTGATTTGTATAGGAAAATGGTGTCATCTTGGAAGGTCTGCTGTTACGGAGCTGACATGGTAAGTTTGTATTAAAAATTACCGTATCTTTCAAGTGAGTAGCATCTCTTCCACAAGCTAGTTTGTTCACATATAAACCAGCACTTTTTAAAGCTTGCTGTTTCCTGACAGAAAGTGCTACTGTGGTTGACAGGAGCAAAGGTGTTTTCAAAGTTATATTGCCTCATTTCTGTGATTGAATAACAGGGTCGGAGTTACCTGAGGGGATGTGCTTTGCCTCATTTTCTAGAGGTTACATTCCCCGATTATAAGAGCTCTGTCCTTCATTTAGAGAGACAACAGTGGAATGAGGTACTCTGCAGGATATTTATAATTGTCTCTTCTCAGCCTGCTGCATGGTGGCTGGTTAGAAGTGTAACATATGGCACTGGTGAGAAAATAATTATTACTCTTTGATAACTTACTTAGGGGCAGTTATTCTGGATGACTTGCATGACAGACTCTTAAAAAACTGTGTTCTGTAAAGTTACTGACACAATAATGCAGCAAAGGCATGTATTTTCTCACAGTTTTTAGCACACTTATTACCCTTTAGTATGTTTAGAAACTTCCAGACATTTGTCTACTGGTGGTATTTGCAAAAATCTCAAAGGTAATCACTTTTATCTATATTCAGATTAATTGTTATTTATATCTAATTTACTGTGGACCAAAGTTCAAGAGAAGGGTGACTCTTTCAAACTACCTTATACCTAAGGTTGATGAATTTGGGATTCCAACATAGTCAGTCAAGAGAAGTGGTCATGGGAACTAAGTTAGAGAGCATTATGTATACACAATATTGTTCTTTATGACAGAGCTTTATTAGAAAAGGCAAACCAGTCTTAGCTCAAAAACCAACTCTCTTTCCAGTTGTGTTTAATAAATCCTATCTAGAACGTTTCAGAATCTGTTTTACTGGAACATTATCCCCACTCTTACAAAATGTATTAATTTAGAAAAGCTGTGTTTGAGCACCAATTGTAGTACATATGTTGTCATCTTACTTTACAACCAGTCTTGAGCCCAGAAGGAGAAAGGGAGGAAGCTGACTGCCAATTTTTTAACTTCACAGGAAAGAAAAGGAAAAGGAAAACTTAACCTCCATGGAAGAGACTATAATAGCTCCTTGGACTATGGATTTAGGTTGTGACAGCACAGGGGCTGTAGTGTTGCTCTGGGACTTGCAGATGAACTGGGAGCTGGAATTCATTCTATGCTTTTTCAAGCATAATTACCTGGTCTTTAAGTAACTGCAGTGAATTTTGCCCCTGAGAAGGATCATTATCCTGAATGACTCCATCTGACTTTTGATTCATGCTCAAATTAAAAAAGAGCAAACAACAAAATGAAGTTAATTTCCATGTCATCCTAAATTATATTTCTTATATATGTGGCTATTTTATTAGAAATATAGCAAGATAGACTGCTGTCCAATGTTTTCCATTTCACAAACATACGAAAGGTGAGAACCTGCATATCAGAGTTCAGGAGGAAAGGACTACATGTCTTCCAGTTATCCAAAGGCAGAAATAATTCAAGATTAGAGGAGCACCTATCGGCCTCCTGAATTATGGGAATCAGACTGTTTTTCAGGTATCTATCACCACAATCAATGGGTCTTTAGTGCTGTACTCAAAATATTACTCACAGGCAAAGAAGCAGCACACTTTATGTAAAAGTAAACCAATGGTAAAACTGAAATCTTCAGAATCTGATCATTATTAGTCCAGATCTATTTGTTAAAGGAAAAGAAACGATAATAATGAAGTTAAATTTGTGATAGATACACCTATATTATTCCCTTACTCCTACATGTCCTAAGCTAGGTGGTTTCACTCTGGTGGTGGTAGTGGGAGGTATAACAGCAGTTCCTAAGCATCTGGAGTTCTTTGGTGGGAGGAATATAATATTCACAATGATAGTTTCTTTGTCATCACCTTAGGTTCCATGTAGGCGTGAGTTTTTTGGGTTTATTTTTTTTAACATTTTTACTAACGTGGTTTTATAAGTTTTTCTTCTTCGCTGGTTAGAAGACTTGCGTTTGGAAATTACATCTGAGTTTGCTATGTATAAGGTCCCGTTTATGCACAATAGATGCAATTTCTTTGCTTTTTTTATTACCTCTAAACCCAATTTTGTCCACCACCATCTTTGCATTTCTTTAACTGATCACTGGTGAAGGGTTTATACCTGTGAGGTTACCCATGGTAAGTCTGTACCTTATCTTTGTTCAGCCCATGACTGTGCTTGCCTATACCGCACCCCCTGTCTCCCCTTCTCAAGACTTCTGTTGTTGTGCCAGGCCTGCCTTTCTCTACATTATATTGTGATAGAGTCATAAATACCTTGTTCCACACAGAGTAATTTCTCAGTACTGGTATCTGTAAAAAATTATGAGTTTTATACCACACAAAGTTAGACAATAGTAAAATAAATTAGCTGTGGACACCTGGTCGATTACAGAAATTGCTGCCACAGCTAAACCAAGTCAGACACAGCAGTAGGCAGGTCAAGAAATGCTCAGACAGAGAATACCCGACAAGCTTCAGTTCTGAGGCTTCACAAACTCAGTAGAAAGCTTACAGCCTGTTGCTAGCAATGGCAGTACCATATTACAAGGTTAACCAGTTTCACTAGTCTCAGTCACACAGCTGAAACCCTGTACAGGTGTTTCTGACTCTCCAAGACCTAAACACAAACACCGCTGCCTCGATGGGAGGCTGCGCTTCAGCCATTTCTGTAGTAATTAGCTGGACAACCTCCACTGGCCTCGTTTCTTTGGGAACAGGCCTTCTGAAGACGTGGTCCCACAACTCTATTAACACCTCATTTACGATAGTGTGAAGATGGGTGGTATGCAATGTGAACAAATAAAGTGCATTTCCATAAATCCAGCCCATAATTCACTGAAGACAGTTAATAGCCCACCCATAGACTAGGAACGTAAAAATTACGTATGGGATAAAAATATTAGAAGATTATTCACTTTTTTTTTCACCTAAACTATTTTATATAATGCAAGACAGTATACTTAGTGAGTATTGTTTTCATATTTAACATTTAAATGCCAAGAAATTTCACAGAGAAGTTTGTCCCAAAACTCTAAAAATGTGCAAGCTAATATTTTTTATGCCACTTCACGATACATGCTATGTTTATTACAGAGAAGGAAAATTATATTAAATAATTTTAGGCAGGTTTTTGTAGAAATGAAATAAGGTGATCTTCTTGCCTCTACAGAGTGCAGGCACTGAAACATCTCAGTGACATTAGCTCAGCCTTCTACTGAAAAATGGCAGAACTCTTCTCTTGAAATTTCCTTTCTCATAATATTGATAATAATAATGTTAGAAAATCTGGTAATAATGACGCTTTCAGCCCAAGGTAATATTTTGAGAAAGACATATGGAATGAAATAGAATATTGGGTTTTAAAATAGAAGTAATCAGACAGTCTTAACTCTAGAAATGGCTACATGCTCTGCCTGTAATAAGCGATGTGATGCTGTGCATTCTAACATCGAAATAAAATCTTCCCATGTCCTTTTTACAGGGAACATGAACATAAAAAAAAAAAAGTAAAATTAAAAAGATACAGTACACATTTAAGGTACAATGCAGTCTGTATTCTAGTTGTTCTAGAGAAAACTCCATCTGCTATAGAATATCTCAGAACTTGCTTCACTGGAGCACATTATTCTTCCCCCCTTAGGCTGTCCAGTTGCACTTTAGAAAACTCAGCAGTTGATATGGTTTCTTTTATACTTTAGGCTATGAAAAATAATTTCTGATTAAACTGACTTGAGAAGAGAATTGCAGTTGATTATATAATAAAGATATGTCAAAAAGGCCACATTTCAAACTCCTGTGTGTCTGTGTACTTTCTAGATTGTTAAGCTATTCCCATATTACTAACTCTTAAGTAGTTTTACCTTTGTCCTGTTTTATTTCATCTATAAGTATTTTGATGTATCATGTCAATTAACATTATTCCACGTCTTCATTCTTTGACTTACTTCTAACTTGCTTTCATAAATACGATTCTTGTCAATGTGATTGGTAGTATATGCTGGCAAGAATCTATTTTTTAAATTAACCAAAAAAAAAAACCAGAACTGTACCTTAACAATTCTCCCTTTTGTATAGCGTGCAGTTGTAGGTGCTCCAGAAAATATCACTGAATCAACAAGAAGAGAGGAAGTGGAACCAAAAGTTTAAACAGTTAGCAAGGATACAATTTGCTTGCAAAGTATTAGACTTTCTCTTTTGAACAGCAGAAATCCTGACTAAAATATTATCCATATATATATTCATACATTGGTTTACTTATATATTTGTATTGCACTGCTATACTCAAATATAAAGGCCCTATTGGGTAAGGTGCTGTAAAGAATGCAACATCTGAAGACACCTTTAATGCATGTATAATCTTGATTTTTATTGTTCTGGTATATAAGAAGGAAGGATCTCTAAATTTTTGAGAAATTTTAAAACAAGTTAGATAAGTAACCAAGCAAGTATCCAAGGAGTGGTCCTGAACAGTTCTAATAATTGCTGTTCTGTCTTACAACAATGTTAAAAGTCATTTGTGAATTCTTCCTTCATCATTACACTATTTCATCTCACAGCAATACCTTATACTGGGTTTGTTACTCTTTCACAATTGCTTCATGTTGAGTGTCAGATAAAAAAAACACAAACACAGTTTTGATATCATTTCTTATGTCTTATTGAGTGCATTCACATATTTATTGCCATTCATATAGGAGACTGCTGGTCATTACCAAACGATGTGAGTCCCCGTGTACCATGAAGACTGTGACCTGCAGGTATTGTAGTATGGTGCAATTTGTCTAGCTTTTCTTCATGTAATACTTCAGAGTCTTATGTTTATTTGCTATTTTCTTACTTATTTCTAAGGAAATATTTAAAGTTTGTAAATCTCAGCATCTAGCCTTCTCAGGAAAACCATACAAAAGTCAAAGCACATATAATATGTGGGAAATTTAATACAAAACACTTAAAGATTGAAAGAAACAGAAACAAGCCGATAAACAAAGGGGGTTGTGTTTTCAGAAATACCCATCTTTGACTTTAGCTTTTGCTATTCATATATATCCCGCCAACAAGTTCAAACCTCTTAGAAATACTGCAGTTAATCATCAAACAGAGCATTTCAAAGGCACCCGTAAAATCTGTGAAATTCTCACAGTCAAATGCTATTACTAATGGGTACATAGCTTCCCTGAGAAATATATCCATTTACTCGGTTGATAGTTATAGACGTGCTTTTTGCATAGGCAAAGCTGCTTTTTGTGCCCATCTTGGCTCATAAAGAGGCAAAGATGGAGTTTTGAGAGTTCCTTTCTTAGGTGAACGGTACATGCTTATAGAATCATGGAATCATAGAATAGTTTGGATTGCAAGGGACTTTTAAAGGTCATTTAGTCCAACCCCCCTGCAATGAGCAAGAGCATCTTCAACTAGATCGGGTTGCTCAGAGCCCCGTCCAACCTGGCCTTGAATGTTTCCAGGGATGGGGCATCTACCATCTCTCTGGGCAACTAACAGTTCAGTTTCCCTCTGAGAGCCGCCAAACACAGTTGCCAGTATGCACTCCACAAATTACATGGATAGGGAAGGGAAAATGTTACTTTGTGCAGCTCTGTAGATAGTTTCCCCTTGTCTATCACTTCTGGCATTGCATATAACATTTTCTGTCTTTAGCCTCTTGGCAGTTTCTGCTGTATGCTATTTCTCTGCCCAGCTGAGCTAGGTGTTTCTCCATTTGTGTCACCACACTGTGTGGGTATGGTTTCCTTCACATCTGCTTCTGCTTGTTCGTGTTGTTTTGTCACTAGGCACAGTGCATGCTAGTGGCAACATGAGCATTTAAACAGCTGTCCCCTCAAGTGAACCTGTGGCTGTGTTTATTATTACTGTTGGTGGTAGACCAAGCTGCTACTCCTGTAGGCCAGCTTAGGCCAGCTGTTAATATGTATTTAAAAATACAGGCACATGTCATGATACTGGAGCAGCAGAGGTTAAGTATCCCACTAAATACCTATCATCTGCTTTGTGAGTATCGAAACATATTTTTTAAATTGTCCATTTATTTTTGTGGTTCACAAAGATGCAGCTTTATCTGCTACTTTATACGTATAATATTCTTGCTATTGCTTTCCTCTAAAGAAGAAAAGATGCAATAGAAGTGGTTCCTACAGGTAAAATTTAGAAAACAGTGAAATTTAAGATAATCAGTCTCTCCCTGGAAGCAAGGATAGCAGGTTTTTGCTACTGAAAAATAAATCAAGTCTGTGGAAAACTTCTTGCTGTACAGAGACAGTGTGGTGCCGTAAAAGTCTTTTGACTGCTTAACAATTAAAAAACAAACAAACAAAAAAACGGGAGGTCTTTCTCACATACAAAGTCAGATTTCTTACATTCAGTATTCACTGAAACCTACATCATGTACAATCTTTTTAAACTTACCTTAATTCCAAGTTAAGATCGTGAAACAAGCTTTCGTTTCATTGTTACACCTCCTGCTATATTTCCTGTCTGTGGCAAATACTAGTGACCCATACTAGTGACCACGCCAGATCTTTCTCATGTGACAGTTTTAGCCCTACAAGCAAAACCTTGACAGGGGTTCTCTCACAACTATATTCCCTGTATCCACAACCAGGTAATGATTTTGCATAAATCAGCTGCTGCATCTGTCCTTTCCAACAGAAGAAAAGAGCCATTTTCTGTGTTGTAAATTGACTGCAAGACAAGCTTAATATGCTTTGTAATACTCTTTATGGAGAGAACGCAATATTTTATAGAGACAAAACATACTCAAGGGCAAGGGCTGACTATAGCCATACATTTAAGAGCAAGACATTCAAACTGTGCAGAGTAGCCTGCCTATAGCAGCACGGTGTGATGAAGATGGCTCCACACTCCGCAGCTGATTTGAGTGCACTGGTCAGGATGTTGTGCCGAAATACAAATTTTCTGAAACCACCGCTTGTCTGGCAATGGGTCCTTCACCTGTGTAATAAGATTAACAGATCCACTTGAAGGACAGAAGATCTCTGCCAGTCAGCTGGAGATTAGCATCTTCCGAACTGTCGAGCACTTAAAATAGACAATCCTTTTCTGAAAGACAAACAAGACATATAGAAGACTAGAACTGGGCCAAATGCTTTAAGATTGTGAGTAACTAGGAGTTCCTGATTTTCGCTAAGGTCGTTCAGTTAAGAAGAAATGCTGCCCATGAAGACTAGTTGAACTTTAGTGAAGAGCTAATATTTAAAATGAGTTGAACTTGAAAAATTTAGTCAAGAGAAACTATTTCAAAGTATCTCAGCTATTGGGCAAGGTAGGTGATAGAAAACTGCTCTCCTAAGCTGTTTCTGTCACAAGCCTGAAAGAGAAAGCTCACAAAACCAGAAAGCATACTTTCCCAGTACTAGAAAATGAAACAGACCTTGGAAGGCTACAGATAAAATAAGGGTATAATAGTTACAATCAAGAATAAAAATAACAGCCCAATCATCTCACTACAACACTAGGTGACATCTGCTGTGTTTGTTTTATGAATAGGAGAATATACTTTATGCTAGTATCTAAAGTAGCAAAACCTGAAATGGAGCAAAAATATGTTGCTTTTATGAATATGTTGTAAAGTAGTTTGCTCTTATGATGCTAACATGAGTTTACTGAAATCAACTCGAATGCCAAGAGACTTTGAAAATAGGGAAAATACAGTGAGTTATGGTCAATAAGTTCCATGGTGAATTCAGGGACTTCTGATTGATCACTAGTGTTTCTGCCTAGACTCATGCTGAGCACAGGAAAACGCTGTGAGCTTTCTCTATTAAGTGCTGCCAGTTCAGATCAGTAGTGGCCTGCAATGCACTTTCCTTGACCAGAGTTTCTCCCGAGCAAAGCTTGCCAATCACACAAAATTACTTAGTGGTTTTGGGATCTGGAGTTATACAGACAAGGGAAAAATGGAGACCACTACCAAATTAATTTAATGTATATCATAAATCAGAAGTAAACATTAGTCTCCCAGGGAAAAAGAAAAAGGCCTAGTGTATTAAAACACTTTGATACCTTTGATCTTCATTGTTCACAACATGAGGTATTTTCTAAACAATTTTAAACATTTAAACTGAAACTGAAAGGCACACAACTGAAATTCATCCTGGTCTTTCTGTCATTTTTTCTGAGCAAACATGGGACGTCCATGCTCTCCTAGATACAGATATGTGATCATTTGGCAATGTTCAAAAATCCTTATCTAAGATCTGTTTTTATGCCTAATGAGCGCAGAGCCATACTTCTCTTTAAAGAGTTCTCTTCTTCTGTGCACAAGAAGACTGTTTGTTTTTTTAATAGTTTCTAGTTTTCTTCCAGCTGGTATCGTGGGAGATAGATATATGTATCTGCCTTTGCACCTAAGCAGGCAGTGCACCCATGTGAGAGACCTGCTGAGATTAATGGAATTGTCAATCTACTACTACCATTCCAAGTTTTATGATTTCTATATGTAATTAATGATGTATGGCATTTATTATGAAAGACGTAACTTATTAATAACAATTACATGCAATCACACTTATATACATATTTAGCTTTCAAATTGTATTGATCTTTTATTTTAATTAACTTACTGCTGCAAGATTATTTTTAAATTAATACCTGGCTATGTTTCAAACAGCTTCAAGGTTTATGAACTTGGCCAATCTAAATAGAGTCCTTGATTTCATAATGATTTATTTGGATTTGGTTGTGTGGATTTTATCAAGATGCAGCTCTTGTCATATTAGAGCTTGAAAATTTGAACATAAGAAAAAAAGTAATCCTGAGTATACTGAGTTCATGGTCTGCCTGAAGTGATGGTGTTAAAGAGATTTTCATGTCCTTCTGAATGGATTACTAACACAATAATAATAAAAAAGATTATTTATTTGAGTTATCCCACATAGAAAAACCTCACTAACTAGATATTTTAGGTGACGATGGCATTTTTGATAGAGATTTACCCCTTCTTTGTTGCAGGTGTGAACAGTGGCTGAAAATTATGCTTTAAGAAATGATCAAATGAAGCCAGCAATAATGAAAATATGTACTAAAAAAAGAAAGAAATTATGTCATCCTCCATTAAACTTACAAAAACAGTGTGAGTGTCAGTGCGATAGGACCACACTGAGCAGTGACAGTGAATCCATACATCTAGTTGTGACCATTTCTGTTGTTCCTTGTCACCGTAGCCCTGGAGTCACAAGTACCACTATCAGGTTGAATCCTCCTCATAGATGTCTTCTGTCTGGAAGGTGCAAATCTATCAGGGACCTCAAACAGATGTGATGAAATGTGCCTTTTCCTCTGTTCCCAGAGACACACGCTTCCTTGCAGATACCATCAAAGCCATGACCTCTACGGGAAAATGACTGAATGCCACCTACATGAGATTACTCAGATGTGGATACATTTGCCATGAATTCAAGAATTTAAAAGCTAAACATTTAATTTTAAATTTTTTTCTCTATACTCAGTATATGTCTGATACTGAAGAAAAGGAAGATTCAGAGAATGACTCAGAATGCCTGAACTGGATCCGCTAAGCACCTAATTTTAGATACAATCCAGCTGCTTGCAGTCTAGCCTAGCTAAACCCTCCTTAAAATAAATGTTGAAGACAGTTTTAGATGCATTACTTCAGAATCTCCTCCCCATCCTCTGATATAATGGCTGATTTAGAAAGATAGCTTTTAAATTACTCTAAACGCAGCAGATGACTTTGTGTCCTTAGACACCTAAGTTAGATGCTCAAAGTTAGGATGTATGACTGTCATTTTAGCTGTCTTAATTTAGATACGCATAGTCCTGTGTGAGTATCACTTAAGGAACAGAGGAGACTTTGTGTAGGACAGGTCTGTAGAAGCCAAACTACCTGAAAGCAGGTTGTAGTGAGGTGGGTGTTGGTCTCTTCTCCCAAATAACCAGCAATAGGACAAGTGGAAATGGCCTCAAGTTGAGTCAGGGGAGGTTCAGACTGGGTGTCAGGAAAAAATCACTTTACTGAAAGAGTGGTCAAGCATTGGAACAGGCTGTTCAGGGAAGTGGTGAGTCATCACCCCTGGAGGTGTTAAAAAAAAATGTAGATCATAGGATCAGAGAATCATTAAGGTTGGAACATGGATATGGCACTTCAGGACATGGTTTAGCAGGCATGTTGGTGATGGGTTGATGGTTGGGGCTGATGATCTTAGAGGTCTTTTCCAACCTTAATTATTCTGTGATTCTATGATTCCATAACTTCTGCCATTCGAAGGAAAACACAACAGTAACAGGCAGCTAATTCTTCACTTTCAACTAAGATACCAGGGTTCACAAGCAAGATAGTCCTCCATTTCATTCTCCCAAAGTATCTAGTGTTTTAAAAGTTCTCTGAGCTAGGACTATGCAAATTGGGAATTGAGTCAGAGAATTCTGATAACAATGTTTGTGGTGGGCTGTTGGTAGCCCTTTTCTTGACTTAGATTCAAAAGTGCCAAAGGAAATGAGGGTAGGGTTATAAAAATACCATTTCCTAAACAGCTTTTTTCAGGTCAAATTGAAGGAAGTAGTGAATAGAATTCTTCACTTCAGGCTGTGTCTTCGTGAGCAATATTAACTGGTAGACCTCAGGCAGTTTTGGGGGAGGAGATAAAGGGACGGTTTTTTGTTGCCCCTGCTGGTGAACTGGAGGCATTTCACCATAGATATACCTGAGAAACTTCAGGCTGAATCATTGTAACGAACTATGAGCATACTGTCCAGGAACGTGTAATCCAGGAATCCTGTCCTAAGTGAGACATCATTAAATAGCCAAGATACCTGAATTATAGTTCCTAAGAAGTTCTATAGCAGTTCTGGGGGAGAAAACTTGTTGACATACTGGAACAAAACATTTAGAAATTTCCAAATTAAGACTTCTGGAAAATTATTTTAGCAGTGAAAAAATATTAACCATATTTTGTATTTTTACCTTTATTTACCTGGAGGACAACTATTACTTCTGACAGTAATTTATTATTGTTGGTTATTGTTTCTTGACTGACTTTTAACATATTGCTCCTAAAACGCTTTACAAGGGAAAGGAGGTATTATTATTGCCATTGCACTGGCAGAGAAATTGAAACCTGATTTGAAGTGCATTACCTAAAGTCAAACAAGGTTATTGTAACAACCACTAGGGAAACTGCAAAACCTTGCAAATGTTTAGAGACATTTTTGGTAGGGCATCTGTGTCTGGAAACACTCTATGTCTCTTAGCTAAAATAAAACTGTATTACATAACCCGAGTGATTTCAGGAGTTCGTAAGTGACTGATTTTCTGTTCCCTTGGTAAGCAATAATTCATGCAAACAGATTGACTGAAATTTTACTGTGTTCCTGAAATGGGAAAATAGTGAAATATTGTTTGAGACTTTTTACAAGTGAAAATGACAGTATACGAGGAAAAAATCTTGTAAAGGTGGATAGTATTCAAAACACAATAATATTGAGAACACTAAGCTCATTCTTTTGAAGCAAACAATGTTAAAGTAAATGGTAGGAAAAAAGGCCACTTGTTTCATGTGCATGGAAAGAAAACAGGCATTAATATCCCAAATGTGCCTGGATCAGCAAGTCTGTAAAGAAATGTATGAACAAAGAACACCTGACATCAAAGCCACTTATAATTACTGAATGGTTTACATTTAATCAGAAATGCATGGGAGGGGTGTAGGAGCTGGGAAAAATGAAGGCATATTAAAAGTTTTAGCAAAAGCAAGGTAAGTTTTGCCAGTTTGTGCTGTTTTTAAAGGCAATATTCCTGGAACAGAATTGTGTATAGATTGAATTCTTATGAAATGCAGGTATCATCACTTGCTTAGGCAAACCTTACATTCCAAAATACAGTTAACAACACTGTCAGCAAAATGCAGCTGAAAAAGAAGTAGTGCCCTAGTTTAACACACAAAATGAATACATCTTGGATGCTTTAATTTTAGAGTGGAAAATCCATGTATGGTGTTATGCACATGATATACGTATATTCTATTGTATCACAAGGGTCAGAAGAATGAATACTGTAATTGTTTATGCAGCAGCAAATTACATGAAAAATTTCTTCCCCTTTATAGGATCTGATCATCTAGAAGTCTGTTTCAGAGAAGCATTTGTCTCATTTAACTTTAAACATCTATAACATGGAAGTCTATATCTGAGCTAATCACCTGAGGCACATTTAGCATTTTCCTGGCTCATATTAGATGTCTACTTTAGGATGAGATGAGGTCTGAATATAAACCCAAAAGGGTATTCGAAGAAGGAAGTAAAAGCGCACACTGTGATTATAGAATTCGGTCCCTGGGAGAGAGAAAATATCCCCCACGCTTAAAGTTATTAAGAAAACTTTAGGATATTAACATCCAAAAATCCCGATGCCAGTGTGAAAGCTTTTCAGATATCTTGGTGTCTAAAAATAATTAATAATTAATCCTTTCGCTTTATATTCATGTAAAGATGAAAGTTTGGCATAACGATTATTTCCTAGTTTTCAGTAGTTGAGATTCTACAAAGCTTTCCATGAGAAGGTTTCACACATGATTTAATAGCACCTTGAAAATATAATGTACTTCTGCAAAATGTGGAGGCTGCCATGAAATATTTACATATCAATGGATTAAGATGGAAAATGCCTGATGACTTTTCTTGTGGAATCGTATCTTGAATATTTTTGATCCATTTTAAATCTTAAGGGATCCACCTAAAACCTTAATCACTGGAAAAAAGCTGCAATATTTACATCTGTACCAAAATTGCTTTAACCAGGTCTTGAATTAAAAAACATTTGTATTTTTATTGCAGAATATGAATTCCAATATATTTGTAATAGCAAAATCTCCTGAAAAGCTATTAAGCAGGAGAATTACTTGGCGGAGCAAACCAACCTACTAAGCAATTTTGTGAAAATTAAAATTCATTTCCTATACAGTATAGTGTGCTGGTTCACTGTAGGCCCAGTAAATAGCTTTTTCTGTTGATGTTTCCCATTTTTAAATTGGGAGAAGCAGTCATCCTATTTCTTTCATTTCAAGACCCTTAATACCAGCTGTGCAAAAGTGCTGAGGATTTGTGAGAGACATTTAGGTTTTTAGTTCATAGTGGAAATATTTCATATGTATGTACCTGGTAAAACCAAACCAAACCAAACCAACAAAACTCGCTTTTCATAGCCTTTCTTCATATTCCAGTGTAAAAACAAATGTACTGATTTCTGCCTAAAGACATCACAGGTGGACAAGTCAGTCATTATTTCAGTAGTGTTCTTCTGCTTAAGATGAAAATGCTGCTGAGGCTTTTTATTCTGTCTTTGAAGATTCTCTCTGTATTTTGTGAAAATATTATCCTGGATACTAGAATTAACCAGCTTCTGCTACTGAGCAGTATATAAAAAATCGACAGATTATCTATGGCATTTCAAACAAGTCTGGGTCTCAAAAACACAGGACCTATTTACAGTCTACCAAAACTAGATATCAAAATAATCCTCAGCAGTCCAGTACCTTCATATTTTTCTAGCAAACATGAAGTTAGCCTGGGTAAAACGTGACATGAGTTGGTTAAAGTAGCTACTGTTTCAGAAAAGACCTAGAAGAAGTTCCCTAAGCATAGGTGTATACGTGATTAGTGTGACAGGAGGAGACACAGGGCAATTGATGAATGGATGTAAATGCAAATCTTTTGAGTCTGAAAAACATAGCTTCTTATTTTCGTGAAAGTTTCAAAGATAACCATTACATTTATGAAATGAGTTCAAACTAATTTTGATACTCCTTGCCAGGTGAAGTGTTTGTAGACATGTGACATAAGTGTCCCTTTGAAAAGAATTTGGAAATAGCTCAATAAAAAGGATTCAGATTGCCTTGAAAATGATGTACATTACAGTTCCAAATCTTTACTCCTAGTTTTTTTAATTACTAAAAACTCAGAGACAAATTCCCTCCATTGAAAATCAG